>Ga0208105_1000049_pt1 | contig 57308 bp, 52 predicted proteins | sample CryBogCBE16Jul07_FD_184574 | JGI IMG/M metagenome (GOLD analysis project Ga0208105, IMG submission 184574) | Freshwater microbial communities from Crystal Bog, Wisconsin, USA - CBE16Jul07 (SPAdes) | ecosystem: Environmental > Aquatic > Freshwater > Lake | place: Crystal Bog, Wisconsin, USA... | reverse complement strand
AATGCGTCAATTCGGCCGGCTTTCTTGACCACGAGATTCGCGCACGACCACGAAAGGGCGGCTCCCATGAGCAGTAAAAACCCACGAAGTGTGATCGTGACGTCGGGCCGCGACACGGTGTGCCAGCCGATCAGCGCTATGCCGAACAAGGCGATACAGACCGCCAGAATCTGCAGTCTGCGAATGCGCTCGCCATAGAAAACGGCGGAAATAAGAATCGTAAAAAACGCCTGGGACTGCATCAGGAGTGAGGCAATGCCTGGCGATATGTCGTGCCGCATTGCGAGGAATAACAGCCCGAATTGTCCCGCTCCGAGGAATACGCCGAACTGGACGAGCAGTTTCCAGGGGATTGCCGGACGTCGGACAAAAGGTAACCACGGAATCGACGATGCGGCGAAGCGTAATGCGGCGAAGAGGAACGGCGGGAAGGACTCCAGGCCAAATTTGATGACGACAAAGTTGGTGCCCCAGATCGCCGTAATGAGGATCGCCAGCAGAATGTGTTGCGGTTGCATCAATGGATCCGTCGCATGCCGTCAATCCCGGAGTATGGGTTCATGCTCGGATCCGTTGATTGCCGGGGTCGTAGAACGGCTTCAAGCTCACGCGCGCCGGATAGCGAACGCCGGCGATGTCCACCTCCCAATGCCCCTCGGCCAGATAAGCGTCATCGACCACGCATCCGGGTTCGACCATGGCAAGCCCCACCGCACCCCCAAGGGTGTGTCCGTAGGATGCCGAGCGCAGGTAGCCGACGGCCACCCCGTTCCGGTGCAGAACCTCCGCGTGATACATCAGCGGTTCCGGCTGTTGGACGAGGACCTGCACTAACCGCCGTTGCAGCGGTCCGGCGGCTCGCTTGGCGAGCACGGCCTCTTTGCCGATAAATCCGCCGGGCTTTTGGAATGCCAAGGCGAACTCGAAGCCCGTTTCCAATGGATCGTCTGTGTTATCGATGTCATGGCCGTAGTCTCGATAGGCTTTCTCCATCCGCAGACTGCCCAGCGCCTTCAATCCGGCGTGGACGAGGCCGAATTGGGCGCCGGCCTCCATGACGCATTCGTGCACATACGCGGCCTGTTCGGACGGGATGTAGAGCTCGTAGCCGAGCTCACCGACGTACGTCATGCGTACGCAGAGCACCCGTGCGATACCGATGTCGATTTCGCGGGCGGTTCGGAACGGGAACGCGGCATCACTCAGATCGACAGTCGTGATGGATTGCAGGAGTGCCCGAGACTTCGGACCTTGGACGTTCAATTGGCCGTAGGCCGAGGTGACGTCCGTCGTCACGCAATGGGCCGTCTCGGGCGTTTGGCGACGAAGCCATGTTCCGACGTGCCGAATCATTGTGTCGGTGACGACGACGAGGAAGCGATCGCTTTCCAGTTTGGCGACCGTGACATCGGCTTCGAGGCGGCCCCGGTCATTCAACCATTGCGTATAGGTAATGCGGCCCTCGGCGCCGTTGACGGCATTGGCCGAAATGCGATCCAAGACGCTACCGGCGTCCCGACCCTGGACCAAGAATTTGCCCATGAACGACATGTCCATCGCAACCACGCCGTCTCGGGCGGCCTGATGCTCGCGCGCCCATCGATCCCACCACGCGGGTCGACCCCACGTCAGCGGACCCGGATCCGGCGTGGTGCCCGGCTCTGCGTACCAGTCGGGGCTTTCCCAGCCGCTCACTTCTTTGAAATGCGCGCCCAGCTGCGCGAGTTGCGCGTGAAACGGCGACCGTCGCGCGCCGCGTGCCGTCTTCAAGGTCAGGTTCGGGTAGTGGCACTGATAGACCATGCCCAGCGATTCGACAGTCCGCGCACGACGGTAGGCCCGGTTGGATTGATACACCTGTAAGCGGTCGATGTTGAAGCCCGTGACATCGACATCCGGAATACCGTGCATGATCCAATGCGCGAGTGCCCGCCCCATGCCACCGCCGGTCAGGATGCCGATGGAGTTGAGACCCGCCGCGACGAAATAGCCGTCGAGCTCCGGAGCCTCACCGACGATCGGGCGCAGGTCCGGTGTGAAACTCTCCGGACCGCAGAAGAATTTTCGGATACCGACGCGGGTGGTGATGGGAACGCGCGACATTGCGCGTTCCAGAAAGGGCCCCATGCGTTCCCAATCGGGCGGTAACTCGAGGAAGCTGGCGTTATCGGGGATGCCATCCAATTGCCACGCAGCGGCTTCGGGTTCAAAGAGGCCGACCATGAGACCGCCGCCCTCTTCCCGGTAGTACCCGTAGAAGCCCGGGTCCTCTAATACCGGCATGTTGGCGGGCAAGTCGGCAATTGGCTCGGTAATGAGGTAGTAGTGTTCGGCCGCTTGATTGGGGACATTGACGCCGGCACGGGCCGCGAATTCTCGGGCCCACATGCCGCAGCAGTTCACGACGAACTCGGCCGTAATGGTGCCGCAATCGGTCGTGACGCCGCTGACACGTCGTCCCGTGCGCGTCACGCCGGTCGCGCGCACCCCTTCAATGATTTGTACGCCACGCATCCGTGCGCCTTTCGCGAGCGCCATCGTGACGTCAACGGGGTTCACACGACCATCCCCCGGTACGTAGAAACCGGCTTCGATGTCATCGACGCGGGCAAGGGGGAATAAGGCTTCCACTTCGCGCGGCGATACCTCGTGCACCTCGACACCGAGATGCCTGTTGAACGCGGCGACTCGCCGGTATTCCTCGAGGCGACCTTTGTCCGAGGCCACTTCCAGCAGTCCAATGGGACGGAATCCGGTCGCTTGACCCGTTTCGGCCTCAAGGCGGCTGTACAACTCGCGGGTGTACTTGCGCATCTCGGTCGATGTTTCGGAGGTCGAGCCGAACCGGACCATGAGTCCGGCGGCATGCCACGTGGTTCCCGAGGTGAGCCGGTCGCGCTCGAGCAGCACAATGTCGGTCCAGCCGGCGAGTGCGAGGTGATACGCCACGGAGGTGCCGATAACACCCCCACCAACGACGACGACACGGGCGTGGGACGGCAACTTCGGTTCGGTCATGGGCGCTCCATCAACAGGCTGTCTCGCCTGGCGAGTCGCGCATTGTAGCGCCCTCGCCCGTGTTCACGCCGGACGGCCTTATAGGTCAGGTGGGGCGCAATGCCTTGGCGCCCGCCCAGTAGTGCCACGCCGCCCAGAATCCGGTGGGTGCGAGGCCAATCAGCGCCCATCGTAACGACTCCGTGTTGCCACCGACATGCGGAGCGAGCACGTCACTGGCGATACCCACCAGTTGCGGCGCCACCACGAGGTTGAAAAGGTTCGCGACGAACAGGAGAACGGCGATCGCCTGAGCGCGCATTTCTGGTGCCACCACATTCTGTATCAGCCCCATGGTAGGACCGATAAAAAAGTAGATGGCCGGAACGAGGATCCATAACAGGATCTGGGCTGTCGGCAGTGACGGCGTGACAAAAATGCCGATCGACGGCAGCGTTGCCAGCAAGATCACACCGGCCATTAAGACCGAGACGTAACGGGGTCCGCGCTTTGCGAGCGGCGACACGGCAAAAAGTGTCGCGAGTGTCGCGGCGACACCGCCGATGAGGTGCATGGGACCGAGTATCGACCCAGCCTGATCGATCGTCAGCCCAAACGCGCGCATAAGGTATGTGGGGGTCCACCAAAGGAGCCCCCATCCCCATAGCGTCGCAACCGCTCCGCCACCAATCAGGTGAAATGCAGCGCCGTTCCCGCGAATGCGTTGAATCGCCTCGCGCATGCCGATGCGTTCAACCGAGGCACGCGGACCGTCGTAGCGGCCTCGGGGGGGCTCCTGTACGGTGAAATAGATCAGGGTCCCTAGAATGATGCCCGGAAGTCCGAGGGCAATGAACGCCCCACGCCAGCCGTACTGTGCTGCGACAGCACCGGCGAGCGACGAGCCGATCCACGCGCCCAGTGGTGCGCCGAGCGCAAAAAACGTGAGCACGCCCGGTCGCTGCGACGGCCGGTATAAATCCGCCAGCAACGACGTGGATGGCGGTGTGCCGCCGGCTTCGCCAATGCCGACTCCAAATCGCGCTACGACAAACTGGAACACGTTCTGCGCGCAGCCACAGGCTGCGGTGAGCAGCGACCAGAGCACCAGGGCGCCGGACACCATGTTGCGCCGATTGCCGCGGTCGGCCCACACCGCGGCGGGCAAACCGACCGACACATAGAAAAGTGCCAGCGCGACACCGGTGATCAGCGCGATCGTAGCGTCCGTCAGGTGAAGATCGATTCGAATCGGCTCGAGTATGGTGGAGACCACGAATCGATCCGCGATATTCATCGCGTAGACCAGTGTGAGCAGGACGAGCGCATAAGCGCGTTGCCGCGAATCCGTCTGTGCCGTCATACAGTCTCCCCCATCCGGTGAAGACTGTATGACTTTACCCCTCGCGTCAAACCATCAGTCCAATCGCTCGTAGAGGGGCGTGGTGAGGAAGTCCGCCAGCGTGGGCGCCAGGGACAGGTGCTCAAAGATCTCGGCGGCGTCCTCGTAGGTGCTGTGGTCCGTACTCACCCCAGCCGCCGCCTTCACTTTTGGAAGTTCCTCGGCGATCAATGCGCGCACGAGTTCGGGAGTGACTTTGCGCCCGTCATCCAGAACGCCTTTTGTGCTCACGACCCACTGCCATACCTGACTGCGCGAGATCTCGGCGGTAGCCGCGTCTTCCATCAAGTTATTGATGGGGACACAGCCGTTGCCGGCCAGCCAGCTCCCGAGATAGTGCACACCCACATTGATGTTGTTACGCAGGCCCGACTCGGTGATCGGAGCCTCCGGGCGGAAGTCGAGTAATTGATCGGCCGTAATGTCCTCGTGGCGCTGTTTGCTCCACTGGTTCGGGGCATCGCCCAGTACCGCGCGGAACTCTTCCATTGCGATGGAGACGAGTCCGGGATGTGCCACCCAGCCGCCGTCGAAACCGTCCCGTGCATCGCGGGCTTTGTCGTGGCGGATTCCCGCCATGGCTTTTTCGTTCGCGACGGGATCGTTCTTGATCGGGATCAACGCACTCATTCCGCCGATCGCAGGTGCGCCTCGGCGGTGGCACGTCTGCACGAGCAGCAACGCGTACGCCCGCATGAAGGGGACCTCCATCGTGATGGCGCTGCGATTGGCCAGGCAAAAATCGGGATTCCGACGGAACTTCTTAATGGCGCTGAAGATGTAGTCCCACCGACCCGCATTCAGTCCGGCCGAGTGCTCGCGCAACTCGTACAGGATCTCGTCCATTTCGAACGCCGCGAGGATGGTTTCGATCAGAACGGTGGCCTTAATCGTGCCACGGGGTAGGCCGAGGTCGGCTTGCGCCGCGACGAAGATGTCATTCCAGAGTCGAGCTTCCAGATGGCTTTCCATCTTCGGCAAGTAGTAATACGGGCCGGCACCGCGGGCGAGCTGTGCTTTGGCGTTGTGGAAAAATGACAGGGCAAAATCAAAAATTCCGGCTGAAACGCGCTGTCCATCCACCAAGACGTGTTTCTCGTCCAGATGCCAGCCGCGTGGGCGCTGCAGCAACGTTGCGGTTGTTTCATTCAGCGCATAACGCTTGCCGGCTTCGTTGGTAAACGCGAGGTCCCCGCGGACGGCAGCGCGGATGTTCAGTTGCCCCTCCAGCTGGTTCGTCCACGTGGGGGTATTGGAGTCTTCGAAGTCAGCCATGTACGAGTCCGCGCCGGAGTTCAGCGCGTTAATGATCATCTTGCGCTCGACCGGGCCCGTGATCTCGACCCGACGGCACTCGAGTGCCTTGGGTAACGGTGCAATCGTCCAATCCGACTCGCGAACCGACCGCGTTTCCGTCAAGAAGTGGGGGCGCTCGCCGGCGTCGAGGCGCGTCTGTCGATCCACGCGTGCAGCCAGCAATGCCTGTCGACGGGGTTCGAACTCCCGATGCAGGCGGGCTACCAGCGTCAGTGCATCGCGGGTCAGGAGATCCGCGTAACGCGGGTCTACCGCCGCGGTGATCGAGAGTCCTTCAGGGAGGTTCAACATGGCAATTTGCACCGTGGTCGTGAGCGATGGACCGATGGTACGAGCCGCCCTAGCCATCGGGTAGATCGATTCTCGGCGACCCAGTCGATACTTTTTGTATCGACTGGCGTCACAACCGCATGCGCCGACGGTATGCTTGTGTCCATGGATCGCCACGTACAACTGCGCAGTTTCGTCCTCATCGCCGACAAGGGCGGATTTGCGCCGGCTGCGGCCGTCGAGGGCGTTACGCCGGTGATCATGGGACGGCGTCTGTCCGCCTTGGAAGATCGATTGGGTGTGCGCCTCATGCATCGCTCTACCCGGGGATTGCGACTGACGGAGGTCGGCGCGGAGTTTCTACAGCGATGCCGCGACACGCTGCGGGATTTCGACGACCTTGAACAGAGTATTGCAGCGAGTCGCCGAGCGATCGCCGGCCGATTGGTGGTGTCGGCGCCGGCCGGATTCGGACGCCGCCACGTCGCACTACACGCGCCTGCTTTTTTGGAGGCCTACCCGGGCATCGAGTTGACGTTTCACCTTACCGATGCGGTGGTGGATTTGACGCGAGACCGTGTGGACATCGCGATACGCATCGGTCCGATCACGGAGTCCAATGTTGTCGTGGCTAAGCTGCATGCCAATCAGCGGCTCGTCTGCGGGTCGCCGGACTATTTGGCTCGGGCCGGCGTACCCACGAAACCAGAAGATCTGCTCCATCACAATTGCCTTACTCTGGCGGCCAGCAGTGGCCAGCAGCGCGGTTGGTTGTTTCGACGCGGGGACGAGATTGCGGCCCTACCGGTGCGCGGGAACCTTGCCTGTAGCGACGGCGAGTTATTGTCCCAATGGATGATTCGCGGGCTCGGTCTCGGTTGGCGATCCACCTGGGAGGTTGGGGGTGCGATCGCGCGCGGCCAATTGGTGAGCGTGCTGGACGACTACGCCATCGGTGAGTACCCGATTCAAGCGCTCTATCTGGCGCAGCGCTACGTGCCTGCCAAAGTGCACGCTTTTATCGAGTTTCTGCGGGGCCTGTATGCGAATCCGACGTATTGGAACGTCGATTAGAGTACCGAGCTTGTTCAGCGGAGTTCGCTGAGTTGATAGGAGGCTCTGGCGAGCCAATCCGGATTGATGTCGGCGCCCCAGCCCGGTTCGGCCGGAATAGTAACGTGGCCGTCGATGACGGCGTATGGATGGCCGAGGAAGAGATCCTGTTGCCAAGGATAGTAATCGGGTCCTTCAATGGACAATTCGAGATACTTGCCACGGTGCGGTAATGCGCCCAACAGGTGCATCGTGCACAGCGTGACGAGCGATAGATTGGCGCTGTGTGGCGTCACCGGGATGCCCGCTGCCGCCGCCATGGCGCACACCTTGAGTGTGCGGCTGATACCGCCCATGTACATCACGTCCGGTTGGACGATATCGACGACGCGTTCGTCGATCATGCGTTGCCAAGTCGGCAAATCCCAATCCTGCTCGCCACCCGTGACATCCAGCGCTAACGCGTCGGTGACGGCTTTCGTTTTCTCGAAGTGCCAATAGGGACACGGTTCCTCGAAATGACCAATGCCTTCGGACTCGAGTAGGTGCCCCACTTCGATGGCACGCCGTGGGGAGTAGCCACTGTTGGCGTCGACCAACTTGTCGATACCGTCGCCGAGCGCACGAGACACCGTCGTGACGACCGCCTCGGTGCGTCCGGGCCACTCGTCGACGTCGCGTCCGCATTCCGCGGCCACACGCCATTTGAAGGCCGTGAACCCGTACTCATCGCGCAATCGCTGAAATCGCGCCGCCTCGTCGTCCGGCGTGATGTCTCGCTTCATCGATGAGGCATAGGCGCGCAGACGTCCCGGTTTGCCGCCGAGCAACTCGACTACCGGCTTTCCCTCCAATCGCCCTCGCAAGTCCCAGAGTGCGGTGTCGAGCCCCGCAAGCGCGCGACAACGGTAACTGCCTGGGTATTTGTGCTCGCGCTCTTCGATCCGCTCGATCAAAGGATCGATGGCTAAGGCATCCGCACCCAAGGCCCATGGCGCCACCTGTCGATGGAATATCGTGGCGGAGATGTCCGCATTGTACGTAGACGTCTGGCCCCAACCGATGGCACCCGTGTCGGTAGTGACTCGTACAAAACAGACGAACTCATCGCACCACGTTTCGAGCTTCTGGATCTGCATACGAGGACTTCGCTTCAGTCCAGGCGCGCGCCCTGCCGGCGCAATTCGGCTTGCACCGAAGCGAGATTGATCGTCGCAAAGGACTCTCCGGTTCGCGCCGCTTGAGCGGCCGCAACGCCGGCTCCTTGGCCGGCGACAGCGCAGCACATCATGTTTCGCACCGCTGCATGCGACGTCCGGTCGCCGCCGATCGCTCGTCCCGTTACGAGGAGTCCCTCAATCTGCTTCGGCACCATGGCGCGATAAGGCACTTGGAAGTAGCGGCCAGTCGTCGGCAAAATGAGAATGCCGTAGCCATCGATGAACTCCGGAAAAATACCGATGGCGTCATCGAATCGGCCTTGCTCGCGCACATCGCTGGCGGTCAGGTTGTACAGCGCGTCGATCTTGCGCGTGTCGCGCACGCCCAAGGTCATTCCAAAATTTCGCAATTTGGCGTTCTCACAGCCGGGCATAAATGCCCGTAGTGCAGCGATGGCATGCATCGCTTGGGCGCGTCCTGCGATTTCGCCGCGCGTCAAATCGTCGGGATCCGTGCCGTCGAGTCCCGGCAGACTGATGAGATTCAAGTAGGTCAGATCGCCTTGGTCGGACACCGTGCCCCAGGTGCCGGCTATGGTGGCGAGATTGCGTGGTATGACCCCGGCTTCAACAGCCTGCTTGAACGGTTTACGCAAAAACGGCGAGAACAGCGCGTCCTCTTTGCCGGTGGTTTCGATATTCCATTCACCGTTACCGGCCCAGCTGGCATAGGTCTGGGGGTCCGCTTTCACGGCGTCGATGAACCCTTGTTTGTTTACGCCGGACATCGAAAACATGACGGAAGCGGCCATGATCCGCTCACGGGGGGTCAAATGCGTCGCCGCGCCGGCGCGAAACGCCACGTCCGCGTCGCCCGTGCCGTCGATGACACACTTCGCCAGAATGGCTTCACGGCCGGCCTTGCTCTCCGTAATGACTCCCACGATACGTCCGTTCTCGACGATCGGAGCTACAAACATACGGTGCAGAAGCGGCGTAATCCCAGCTTCCGTGACCAAGACGTCGGCGACGTACTTGAACATCTCGGCATCCAGCGCATGGCTGATGGACTGCGGTTCGGGGATGGCTGCACCCATGGATTTGGCGCGTTCCTCGAATTCCCGACCGATGCCCTCCGAGTCAATGGTCTGTTCGTGGCGATACCAGGCAAACCCTTCGACACCGACCTGCGTAATATTTCCGCCGAAGCAACCGTAGCGCTCGAGCAGCGCCGTTTTTGCACCGGCTCGGGCTGCTGCCAATGCTGCGGCGAGGCCGCCCGGTCCGCTGCCGACGACGAGAACGTCGGTCTCGTGAATCACGTCCACACTGCGGGCGGGTTCGGGAATACGTTTCATGGTTTGCACCGGTAGGAGATTCAAAGAGACTTAGCCGCCAAGGGAAATCACGACCCGACCGCGAACGTCACCAGCGAGGATGCGACGCGCGAGCGAGGGCACATCGTCGAGGGTTGCCGACGATGTCAGCGCTTCAAGTTGATCGCGAGGGAGTTCGGTGGCGAGTCGTTGCCACAACGGCAGGCGCCGTTCGGTGGGGCACATCACTGAATCGATCCCAAGGAGATTCACGCCGCGAAGCAGGAACGGAATGACGGTGGTGTCCAGTTTGGCGCCGCTCGCCAGTCCGACCGCCGCCACCGACCCGCCGTACTGCATCTGTGCCAGGACGCGCGCGAGTGTGTTGCCGCCGACGGAGTCGATACACGCTGCCCAGCGCTCGGCCTCCAAGGGCCGTTTGGCCGGTTCCGCAAATGCTGACCGATCGATGACCTCAGCGGCGCCCAGTGAGCGCAAGTAATCCGCGGAGTCGGGGCGCCCGGTCGAGGCAACCACGCGGTATCCGCGGGCCGCCAACAGTGCCGTCGCCACCGAGCCGACCCCACCGGAGGCGCCGGTGACGAGCACCTCGCCTGTCGTCGGCGTGAGTCCCTGGCGCTCGAGCGTGTCGAGCGCCAGCATCGCCGTAAAGCCGGCGGTGCCGATGGCCATGGCGAGACGCGTCGATAAAGAGGGCGGCAGCGGGACCAACCAATCCGCTTTCACGCGCGCCTTCGTGGCGTATCCGCCGGCGTGCAGCTCGCCGACTCGCCATCCGGTCAAAACCACGCGGTCACCGGGCGCGTAGCGCGCATCGGAGCTCTGCAGGACGGTGCCGGCGAAGTCGATGCCCGGCACGTGCGGCCAGCTCTTAACCAAGCCGCCGCCGGTTGTCACGACGAGGCCGTCCTTGTAGTTGACGGTCGAGTACTCGACAGCGACGAGTACGTCCCCTTCGGGCAGCAGCGAATCGTCGCGATCCTCGATGCTCGCGGTCACGCCCGCGTCGGTCTTGTAGGTGACTAGTGCCTTGTACATGGCGGCCTCGTTGGGTGAGCGGTATCGGAGTATTCCATATTTGTCTGACAAAATGGTACGGTAAGACCGTTCCACGCTGACGCAGGTGTCGGATGGCTATTGAATATGCGGGCCTCGTGACCGAAGGCATTGCCAAGCAAATTTCGGAAAAGATCCGCGAGGCGATTCTGGACGGGCGCCTGGCGGTAGATGCCCGCTTGCCTACGGAGGAGGAGTTGGCGAGCCGCTTCGGTGTCTCGCGGCCGACAATCCGTGAAGCCTTGAAACGGCTCGCCGCTCAGAATCTCATTCGCTCGCGCCGTGGCCCCACCGGCGGGACGTTCGTCACGCGTCCGACGCGTGACGAGGCGCGTGCCAGCGTGGCGACGGGCGCGGCCCTGCTGGTCTCGATGGGCGAATTTCAACTCGACGACATCATCGAAGCCCGCTCCGTCTTCGAAACTGCGGCGTGCCGCTTGGCCGTCGAGCGGCGTACCGATGCCGATCTTGAGCGTCTGCAGTGCGAAGTCGACCGAATGTCGGATGCCGCCCTGACTGACATTGAGTTCTGTGCAACCGACGTCCGATTCCATCGCGCGCTCATCGCAGCCGCACACAATCCGGCACTGGATTACGCCGCTGCTAGTCTGATCGATTCCTTACAACCGGTTCTCAATGTGCTCGTTTATCGGGTGCGCGATCGGCGCCAAGTTGTGCTCGAGTTGGGTCGACTCGTCGCGGCGCTGACGTCGCGCGATGGCGCCGCTGCCGTCGATTCGCTGGAAGCGTATCTGGCAACGTTGACGCGACACTGTCGTGATGTGGGCCAGTTGCGGTCGGTGGGGTCGGCAGCGCTCGGCGAGCGTCGTGGCGGCACGGGGTTTGATCATGCGTGATAGTCGCGTTCGCTATGACTTGACGGGTATACGTGCGTTGGTGACCGGAGCGGCCTCCGGCATAGGACTGGCCACTGCGGAGCGGTTGGCGCGCAGCGGTGCCCGTGTTGCGATCAATGATTTGCCGGGCGAGCGATTGGACTCTGTGGTCGGGCGCTTGCAGGCTGAAGGGCTGGCGGTCGAAGCGTCGGCGGGCGATTTGTCGCAGGCGGATCAGGCCCGCGCTGTCGGACGGACCGCGGTCGGATTGCTCGGAGGCCTCGACTATTTGGTGAACAATGCGGGCGCGCCGCTGACGCGTGTACCGATACCGCCCAGTGATTTGGACGCGCTGACGGATGTGTTCTGGGATCGCATATTGCGGATCAATCTCATGAGCGCGTTTTGGGTCACGCATGCGGTGAGTTCGGAGTTGCGCGATTCGCGCGGTGCGGTTGTTAACACGGTGTCGGTCGCGGGCATGGGCGGCGGTGGTAGTAGCATCGCCTACGCTACGGCGAAGACGGGTTTGATCGGCCTCACGCGTGAATTGGCGCGAGCGCTGGCGCCGGGAGTGCGCGTAAACGGCATTGCGCCGGGCTATGTGAATTCCCCGTGGGAATGCTCCTTCGGTGATATGCACGCGGCAGCGGTCCGCGAGGCGGCCCTGCAACGCGTGGGTGAGCCGGCGGATTATGCGGACGTCATTGTGTACTTGTGTGCAGGGGCTCACTACATCACCGGCGAGGTGGTGCCGGTGTCCGGCGGTTTGCGGTTGTGATGCGTTGGGTTTGGGCGACGCTCGCCGGTCTCACGAGCGTGGTGTCACTGGCCGCGCCGCGTGTGGAGGTCTTAGGAACGGTCCTCGAAGGCCGTTGGAATCGTGATGTTCCTGCGGTCGCCGAGTTTCTCGGCGTTCCGTATGCGCTCCCGCCGGTCGGCGTGCGACGCTTCGCAGCGCCCGTGCCTTGGTTGCCGGAGGCGGGGATAAGGCGAGCCAACGCGTTCGCACCGGGGTGCTATCAGGACGATTACAACACCCGTTGGTACCGGCAAGTTGGGGCCTACTTTGGCGCATCGGCGGAGACATTCGTCGATCCGCCCTTCAGCGAAGATTGTTTGTATCTCAACGTGTGGTCGCCGCGACCGGATCCAACCGCCCGATTACCGGTGCTGGTCTGGTTTCACGGCGGCAGCAACAAAGCCGGCTGGTCCTTCGAGCCCAATTACCAGGGCGCGCGGTTTGCGGATCGGGGGCAGGTGCTTCTCGTGACAGTGGGCTACCGGCTCGGCGTGTTCGGTTTTCTCCCGTCCCCGTTTGCTGACGATGCGGCCGCGACGGCCAATCTCGGCCTGAAGGATCAGATTGCCGCACTGCGGTATATCCGTCGGTCCATCGCGGCGTTCGGGGGCGATCCGACCCGAGTCACCATTGCGGGCGAATCCGCCGGCGGCGCGGACGTACTCGCGTTGCTGGCTTCGCCGGAGGCCCAAGGCTTGTACGCACGGGCCATCATTGAAAGCGGTACGTACGGGCTGCGTGGGGCGCCATCCCTCAGCAGCCAGCAGGCCGTGAGTCGCACGCTGGCCCATGGGCTCGGGGTACGGTCGAGGGGCGAATGGAACACCCTGTCGGCCGCTGCGGTGTTCTCCGCGGCCAGCAGCCTTGAACCCGCGCCGTATTTTTTGCCGGTGGTGGATGGTGTGGTCTTGCCGCACGACCCCGCGGCAAACCTCAAACACGGTCTCAGTGTTGACGTCCTAGTGGGGAGCAATGCCAACGAGTCGTTGCTCTATGTTACCGAGTCGGATACCGCGCTCGAGCAGATGATCGCGGCCTTGCCCGTCGATGTGCAGACGGACCTGCGCCCTTGGGTGGGGCGCGAGAGCTCCGCGCGTCGTGCGCAAGATCGGCTGGGCAGTTTTCTGGACATGGGCTGTGGCGCAGAGGTCGTTGCGTCGTCCGTCCACGCGCCGCACCGAGCCTATCTGTATCGATTCACTCGGGCTCGGGCCGGTGCGTACGACGTCGGACTCGGCGCCTACCACGGAGCCGAGATTCCGTACGTATTCAACACGCACGATGCGTGGCTTCCAACAGACGCGACGGATCGTCAACTCACGCAAACCATGGGGGATTATTGGGCCGCCTTTGTGGCCACCGGTAACCCCAATCGGAAGGGGCTACCGGAGTGGCCTGCGTATCACTCGGATCAACCCCAGGCCCAGATGTTGGGGGATACCGTATCGGCGCAGCCCGCCCCAGATCATGCACAGTGCTGGCGGCACCGGACGAGCTTATACCCGGGACTTTGAGGGCCGCGATCAGGCGTCGTCGAAGGTTTCGGCGTCGTGCGGTAGCGCATCGCGGAACGCCGAGAGCAACAGCATCGGGCTGAACAATTCGATGCCGAGGACAAAACTCTGTTCAGCGCCCTCTTCGTCCGACGGCCGATGATGACGGCACCAGGCCACCACACCGTTGACGTCGAGCGTCAGTCCGTCGGCTTGAAACTCGAGGGCCACTTGCGAGCGAACCGGTAGAGCGGTGGGTAAGCACAGGCTGATGCCGGAGCTTGAGACGTCATTGACCGCGGTGGCCGCTTGTCGCTCGTCGCTGTGAATCACCACAATCGGGTCGGCCGGCTGATGCACCAAGCGATAGCGGGACTGGCGGCGTTTGTCGTGCTGTGTCATCGGTCTCTGTCCTCAAGGTCCCAGGCGCGCCCCCTCGGCGCGGCCCGATCTCCCCGCGAGTATGCCTTGTCTGGGCAGCGCCGGGGATGGTGGTATCCCCGGACTGTGGTCAATGTCTCGGTTTTTAGGGGCTGGTCCAGCGCTTTAGCCATGCCTCAACGGCATCATGCCACTCGACGCTGTTCTGTGGCTTCAGCACCCAATGGTTTTCGTCGGGGAAATGCAGGAATTCGCTCGGCACGCCGCGCCGTTGCGCTGCCGTGAACGCGGCGACGCCCTGATCCGGGGTGACTCGGTAGTCGCGTCCGCCCTGCACGACGAGCATGGGAACAGTCCATTGGGCCACGTGGTTCAACGGGTTAAAGCGCTCGTAGTTGTCCGGATGCTCATACTGAGTGCCTGCATTTTCGGTCTCTTCAAACCACAGTTCCTCCGTGGCATAGGCCATGAAGCGCGTATCGAAGACACCGTCGTGATCGACAAAGCACTTCCAAGGCTTCGACCAGACACCGGCCATCCAGTAGACCATGTAGCCGCCGTAGCTCGCGCCGAGCGCACAGGCCCGATCCGCTGCCAAGAACGGGAATTGCGCCTGAGCGGCGGCCCATCCCTTCTGCAAGTCTTCCAGCGGTCGATCGCCCCAATGGCCGCTGATGGAATCGGTGAACGCCTGTCCATATCCAGTCGATCCGTGAAAGTCGATCGCCACAACGGCATAACCGGCGCCGGCGTAGGTCTGCGGATTCCAACGGTAGTGGAAATCGTTCAGCCATGACCCTTGGGGTCCGCCGTGGATCAAGAAGGCCACCGGATACTTTTGGCCCGGAACATAACCGACGGGCTTGACGACGTAGCCGCGCACAGTGTCGCCGTTCCAGCCCTTGAAATGGAACTCTTCAGGGGCTCCGAACTCGACATCGGCGAGGCGGTCGTGGTTCACCTGTGTGACCGGCGTGAACGTGCCGCCGTTATCCACGCGATACAAGTCCGAGGGAGCGGTCAGTGTGTCGCGCGCCACGACCAGCACTCCACGCGCCGCAGAGTATTCCGTCACGTTGCCGCCGGCCGCGATACGGCGGGTGGTGCCACGCGCAATGTCGATCGCGAAGAGCGGCCGCTCGCCTTGGTCATCGGCGAGGGCGTAGGCGGTGCGTCCGTCCGGGGACAGCGTGAGCGCCGAGGCGCTGCGATCCCAGTTCGGCGCCACCTCGCGGACTGCGCGGGTGCCTAGATCCAGCTCCATGATGCGGTAACGATCGGCTTCGTGGCCCGGTACCGACATCGCGAGGTAGTACAGATGCCGACCGTCCGCTGATGGCACGGGCGCGGTGTCCCACGCCAAATTGGCGGACGTCAAATTGGTCGGCGGCGTACGACCATCAATCCGAGCAGCGTAGATGTCGAAGTTGGTCGACCACGGTTCGCTCGTCCCCGCGACGCGCGCCGAGAAATAGATGGTTTGGCTATCCGGCGAAAAACTGTACTCGCTGTCATCGCCAAACGGCTTCGAAGGTACGTCGCCGTCAATCGACTGACTGACCCGGACAGGCTCATCGCTCACCGTGCCGGTATCGTTCACGGTGGCCACATAGAGCTGAGAGCGCGTGCCATCGCCCCACGTGTCCCAGTGACGGACGAAGAGGCGATCGTAGAGGACCCCAGTGGATTTGCGGGCCGCGCGGACGGCGGCATGCTCGGCCGCACAGGCGAGCGTGTCGCAGGCGGGATCGACTTGAGCGGCCAAGGCGATGTGATGGCCATCGGGTGCGAGCCGGTAGGATTCGACGTCGACCGGCAGGTGAGTGACCTGTAAGGCTTCGCCCGCCCCTTCGAGTCGCCAGACTTGGTTGCTACCGGAGCGATTGGAGAGGAAGTACAGGCTCCGGCCATCGGCCGACCAACGTGGGGCGGTCGCATTGGAACCGTTGGCTGTCAGCCGGTGCGCGTCGCCGCCGTTGGGGCTGACCTCGTAGAGGCCGTATGACGCACGATTGGCCGCGTAATCGACGCTGCGCAACGTGTACACCAAGCGGGTTCCGTCGGGCGCGAGTTGGGGTTCGCTGACCCGATTGAGGGTGACCAGATCGTGCGCGGTGAACGGCCGTGCCGTCGTGACGCTTGAAAATGCGAGGCCAAGACACAACAACGCGAGCGGCCGAGACATACGTACCTGCCTATTGGAAATCCAGCGTTTGATCATACCCGTGTCAGCGCTTGACCTCGTCGGCTCCTCGCTATAAATTGCTTTGGCAGTTACTGCTTAGGCAGGAATATGAAGCACATCGATGCCTCCACGTACCGTGTCGACGACAGCGTTGGCTATCTCATCCGGCAAAGTGGCGCACTCATGCGTCAGGAGTTGGACCACCAGTTTCTCGAGGGCGAACTCACCGCCGTCCAGTGGCTCACGCTCATGCGCTTGCGGGACGATCCGACCTGCTCGGCCGCCCTGCTCAGTCGCTGGCTGCACCACGACAGCGGTGCGTTCACGCGAGTGCTCGATCAACTGGAAGCGAAAGGCTTCGTGGTCCGTGAGCGCAGTCACGAGGATCGACGCAGCGTGGTGCTTCGCTTAACCGACGATGGGCGAACGGCGGCCGAGGCCGCCCTTCCCCGCGTGCTGAACCACATCAACGACGCGTTGCATGACTTCACGGCCGATGAGGTGGTGCAGTTGAAGACGCTACTGAACAAATTAATCGCACGCCTCGACGGACGCGGGCGACGTCTCGGGAGTTCCCCATGATCCGTCCTGTCCTTTTGCTGATTGCCCTCGCCGGTTTGGGTGCCTGTGCGGCGCCGCCGAGTGCGACGGTTTCCTCGCGGATGCGTCCCGGCGCCGACTTTGGCCTTGGTCAGGAGGTCGCGGAAGACGTCGCCGGCGACTGGTGGCAAGAGTTCCAGGATCCCACGTTGAATGATCTGATTGAACGCGCCATACGCAATGCTCCGTCGGTCGAAGCGGCCCAAGCGGCACTCGAATCCGCCTCGGCGGATCTTGATTCGGTACAAAGCGCGCGCGGACTGTCGATGGATGCGGGCGTGACGGAAGATCGCCAGCACTTCAGTGCGCGGTCCTACATACCGCCACCGTGGGGTGGCAGTACCTATTGGAATGGAACGATTGGCGCCGACTTGCATTGGGATTTGGATGTTTACGGGCGTATTTCGCGGCGCGTATCAGCCGCCGGTCATGAGCGCGATGCGCGTCGCTCGCAGCTGCGCGGCGCACGTCTTATGGTCGAGGCGGGTGTCACGACAGCCTATGTGGATTGGCTGCGGGCGCGTCGCGACGTCCAAGTCGCTGAGGCGATCTTGGGTGAGCGTGAGGCCGTGCTCGGCCTCCTAAAGCAGCGCGCCGCCCGCGGTCTCGTAGCCACCGCCGAGGTGACGTCCGCTGAAGCCGAGCGCGACGCAGCCCGCCAAGACCTCGTTCGGTATCAAGCCGAGGTCCCGTTGGCCATGCACCGACTTGGCGCACTCACGGGTCTGGGTGCGAATCTGACGACGCTGCCCGACGGACACGTCAATGAATCTGCGTTGACCGTGCCGACGGTGCTTCCTGGCGACTTACTAACCCGGCGCGGCGACATCAAAGCGGCAGCCGCTCGGGTGGCGGGCGCCGTTGATCGCGAAGAGCTGGCGCGCCTGGCTCGCTACCCGGAAGTCGATCTGCACGGATTTGTGGGCACGACGGCGTTCGGACTCGACAGTCTCCTCTCCGCTCCGTCGCGCATGCTGATCGCCGGTGCCGGCGCGATGCTGCCCCTGTACGACCACGGCCGTATCGATGCCGGTCGTCGCGCTGCCGGTGCGAACACGGCGCAAGCACTGGCGGCGTATAACCAGACGGTCCTTGAGGCCATACGGGAAACGGCGGATGCATTGACGAGAGTGGCAGCACGCGAGCAAGAAGTGCGCCATGCGGATGCGCTTGTCGTGGATGCGAACCGATTGCTCGGTGACGTGCAACGACGCCGCGTTGCAGGACTTGCGGATGAACGCGCGGTCATCCAGGCGCGCATCGCTGCCCTCATCGCGGCGGTACATACGGACGACCTGCGCCTCGCCGCGGTTCAAAGCCGCGTTTCAGTCCTCGTCGCAATCGGCGGCAGTGGCCGCGACCCCTCCATTTTGTCTGCCTCGACTTCGAAGGTTTCCCCGTGAACGTACCTGCCTACACTCCGACTCAAACCCGTCAGCGCGCGTTTCGCTTTTTCGGGATCGCGGTTGCGATCGTCGCGGCCGGGTGGTTCCTCTATTGGTTCGTCGCACTCCGGCATTTCGAACGGACGGACGATGCGTACGTCGCAACGGACGTGATCGCGGTCACCAGTGAGGTCAGCGGGACGGTGAAGGCCGTACATGTCGCTGATACCGTCCGCGTGCATCGTGGTGACGTACTCGTTGAGTTGGATGATACCGATGCGCGACTAGCACTCGCCGGGGCCGAAGCGGAATTGGAGCGCACGGTTCGCGATGTCTATTCTCGCCTCGCTCAACAGGATCAGTGGCGCGCGGCAATGCGCGCGCGGCAGGTGGCGTTGACCCGCGCCCGTAGCGACCTCGCTCGCCGTGAGGGCTTAGACCGTGATGGCGTCATCGCCGCCGAAGAAGTGGCTCACGCCCGCGATACCGTGGCGGAACAAGAAGCCGCGGTGGCCTCAGCCGAGGCGCAGGTGTCGGTCTTAAGTGCCGAGTTGCAAGGCACTTCGGTTGCGACGCATCCCCGTGTTGTCGCGGCTGCGATGGCTGTGCGCAATGCGGCGCTTGCGTTGGCGCGCACTCAGATCCGAGCGCCGATTGACGGCGTGATTGCGCGAAAGTCCGTGCAGGCGGGGCAGCGTATTGCTGCGGGCGCGCCGCTCATGGCACTGGCAGACCTGGATCACGTCTGGATCGATGCCAACTTTAAGGAGGTGCAATTAGGGCACCTCGTGGTCGGCTTGCCGGCAACGATTCGTACCGACATCTACGGATCCGACGTGGAGCTTAAGGGGCGCGTGGTCGGTGTCTCCGCTGGCAGCGGCGCTGCCTTTGCTCTCTTACCAGCCCAAAATGCCTCGGGCAATTGGATCAAGATTGTCCAACGTGTTCCGGTGCGGATTGCGGTGGATCCCGCCGATCTGAGCGCCCACCCTCTGCGGGTCGGCCTGTCGACGTCTGTCGCGGTGGACATCGCCGGAGCCGTCGATGCCCACGTCGCGGTTCCGCACGAACGGTCCGTAGCGCCTGTGACTGTCGATACGGCGACCGAAGAACGCATTGAGGACATTATTCGGCGTGCGCACCCGGGCCATTCCCGCCATCACGCTCACTCCGGATCTGCCGTTACCCCGCCATGAGCGGACCCAGTTCCGGCCTTAGTAGTCTCACGGCTGGCGAGCGTGCGCTCGTCTCGGTCGCCGTTGCACTCGGCGCTTTCATGCAGGTGCTCGACACGACCGTGGCCAACGTGGCCATTCCGAGCATTGCGGGCAATCTAGGGGTCAGCGCCGATCAGGGCACCTGGGTCATCACCTCGTTTGCGATCGCAAATGCGATTGCGGTTCCGTTGACCGGCTGGTTGATGGCGCGCTTTGGATTAGTGCGAACGTTCGCGTCCGCCATCACGTTGTTCACGGCCGCGTCGTTCTTATGCGGTATCGCGTGGGACCTCCCCTCGCTGGTCTGCTTCCGAGTCCTACAGGGCATGGTTTCAGGACCCATGGCGCCCGGTTCACAAGCGGTGTTGCTCGCTATTTTCCCGCCTGAGCGGCGGGCCAAAGCGCTTGCGGTGTGGTCGATTACGACACTGATCGCACCCGTCGTGGGCCCTATGTTGGGGGGCTGGATCACGGACAACTGGAGTTGGCCGTGGATTTTCTTCATCAACATACCCGCCGGCATTTTTTCAGTGTTGGTCTGCGCGCGCGTGCTTAAAGGGCGCGATACGCCGACGCGGCAACTCCCTGTGGATCGCATCGGACTGGCCTTGCTGGTGGTCTGGGTCGGCTCGCTGCAACTCATGTTAGATAAGGGAAAAGATGCGGACTGGTTCGCGTCCCCGTTCATCATCGCGCTCACGGTGATCGCCGTGCTCGGCTTCATCGCGTTCCTCATTTGGGAATTGACGGCACAGCATCCCATTGTGGATCTCACGCTATTCAAATTGCGGGATTTCCGCGTCGGCACGTTCGTCAATTCGGTCGGCTATGCCGTGTTCTTCGCCAACTTCATCTTGCTGACGCTCTGGCTGCAAACCCAGATGGGCTACAACGCCACGTGGGGTGGCCTCGCGGCGGTTCCAGCGGGTCTGATCGGCGTGATACTCGGACCGGTCGTCGCGAAGATGCTCGCCCGGGTGGATGCGCGTTGGGTGACGACATTTTCAATGGTGTTCTTCGCTTTGTCCTTTTACGAACGTTCGCAGCTGACGACGGATGCGAGTTTTGCCGCCGTCGCGTGGGCAGTGGGATTGCAAGGATTCTCCCTGGCGACCTTCTTCATCGGGTCGGTCACCATGATGCTCAACCGCATTCCGCCGGAGCGCGTGCCTTCGGCGTCGGGTATGGCGAGCTTCCTGCGTTTCACCGCCGGCGGTATAGCCGCCTCGATTGTTACGACCATTTGGGATCATCGGGCTGCGTTGTATCAGTCGCGACTGGTTGAACGCACATCGCTGTACGATGCCCCATTCCGGGATGCCTTCGGGGGATTACAGTCCCTCGGATTGTCGGGCGATCAGTCGCTCGCGGTCCTGACTCGCAGTGTGTTGGGCGAGTCCTACGGGAAGTCTTCGTTTGAGATAGCAGCGATATCCGCTGTGATCATGATTGCGCTGATCGCGGTCGTTTGGATGGGTCGGTCGACCAAGGGCGGCGGTCACACGCCACACGCGGCGGCGGCCGACTAGGGTGTCGGGTTTGCGGCGGTCAGCCAAGGGGCGATCGCCGCCTCCAGCGCTCGAGCTTCTATCGCGCCGCCGCCCGGGGGAAAGATGGCGCGAATAATGCCCTCCCGGTCGATCACATACGTGATCGGCAACGCCTCCGGATTGGCGTAGCCGTTGGGTTTAGCGCCGTCCATGAAGGCGGCGGTTAAATTTAGTCCCTTGAGGGCGGCGATGGCGTCGTTGCGGTCGCGGTGACGGTCTGCGGAGAGCGCGAGAACGACAAGCCCGTCCTCGGCGTGGGTCGCCTTCAGACGAGAAAGCAGTGGCATCTCAGCCCGGCACGGCGGGCACCAGGATGCCCATACATTCAACACGACAACGCGGCCGCGCAAGGTATTGAGGTCGATCGAGCCGCCGTCGGGGGTCGGTGCCACCAAGGCGGGCGCACGGTCACCGGTGTGCAGCGAGGGGGTAAGACCGAACGCGACGACCGTGTAGCCGGCGGAGGCGATTGCGATCCAGAGTCGACGAGGGAAATTCAGCATATCCCAGTGTCTCTGGGAGACGGATCGCCCGCAAGTGCCGACGATCCGTCCGTACCCTTAACGCGGTCCCGATCCCGGTGCCGGAGCCGGCGGTGGCATCGCCGGGTGGCCGTCCATCGGACCATGATCGCCGCGATGGCCCCAATGCGCCTTGGCCTTTTCGCGGCGGGCATCCATTTTCTGGATCATCTCCGGAATCTTTGCCCGTTGCGCCGGTGTCAAGACGGCGTACACCTTGGTCCACGTGTTGGCACGGTGGTCTACCATCGCCGCGGCATGCTCTTTAGCGGCGGCAACGGCGGTCGCGTACGCGGGTTCCGCCGGCGCAACGCGCATCAGTGCGGAGCGGTCACTCTGCAGCAGTTCATGGAGGTGCTTCCCCTCCTCCCAAGCGCCCTGATGGATTGCACGGATTTTCTCGTGCTGCTCCGGGGTCAGGTCGAGATGATGCAGGATGGCCATGGCTTCGAAACCAGGCATTTCCCGATGCTCCCACGGGGCTCCCCAACGGCCGTGGTTGTCGTGCATACCCATCGGACCGTGGCCTTCCATATGCCCCTGCGGTCCATGCCACGCGGGGGCATCGCCGGACCCAGCGGGCGGTGGTGGTGGTGGCGTCTGGCCGTGAACCACACCAGCGGCGGCGATCGATAGCCCGGCGATCATCAGAAAACGGGTCATTTTGTTCATAGCAACAGACTCTCTCAGGTCGTTGAAAGCAATTCAGACACGCTCTTTTTAACGTCCCGCCGTGGCTCGTGTTGACAATAAGCGTGTCGTGAATCGCAAAGAACTGTCAGTGGCTAAAAAGCCAGTGCCGGCCCCGTGACCGTGCCGACGGTTTGTCCCTCAAAAAGGTGATAAATACGGCGACCGAAGAAAAACGGGGAGCCCCAATCGAACGCGTTGGATGGGGCCGTCGGACTGGAATTATTCCCAGCGATGTACTTGAACACCCCGAACGACGGGTTCGCGTTGAAGTCTGCATCCGCATTGTCGACGGTGAACGACGCGGTAGTCTGCGTGCCATTGGCGCCCGTGATCGTTGCAGAGAGATTGAGTGGGTTCGTCGGGCAATAGAAACCCGTGCTCGTCGTGCACGTCGGTATGGCCGAATCGCCGAAGAACAGACCGTTGGAGCCTAAATCGATGAAGCTATTGGGCAATGACGCCTGTTTGTAGGTGGTCGATAGGGTGCCGATATTGGTCAACGTATACCAACCAGTACCCGGCGATGGCGTATTGTTCGATTGAGTGCTGACGCCGAAGTACACGGTTCCTTGCAGCGTGGCTTGGCCGACCCCGGCCGTCACGGCAGGTAGATCGATGACTACACCGTTGTTGTCGGCGGACAGGAGCGTGATCGGGTTCTGGACCTGATTGGCGACGGGTACGGCGATGGGGCTGCAGGCGCCGCTCGGGCAGGTGTAATACCACTGGGGCTGCGCGGACTGTGCACAGTAACTCCCGCAATCTTGCGCGAAGGGGCCGATCCCGATGAGCCCCTTGGCGCCGAACGCGGTCACCGTATTCTCATAGCTGCCATTGCTCGTGGTGCCGGTGTGCGAGCACGTGTTCGGTGGCGCTCCGGCCTTAGTGTCGCTGAGAACCTGCGCAGCGACACCGGGAATGGTTCGATTGCCGAGGGTCAGGTCGACTTTGCCGACGGATCCCCAGGTGTAGCCATCGGCATAGATCACGCACTCGTTGATCGCATTACCGCTCGCCGGGTCGGTAACCGAGGTCGGAACGGCAGCGCCCAATTCCGTCGAAAAGAGCCTGAGACCGTAGGAGCCCGTGTCGACCTGAATATGATCGATCGTCGTGCACTGGGAGGTGCTGCCGGGAGTACAGATCGTGATCGTTGCGTAGGCCACATTGACCGTATTAGTGATGCCGATAGGGCCTTGATCGATGGTGATCGGGAAGCTATTCCCTGCCGTGGTCGAGGTGCCGATTCCGGTGAGTGCAATGGACGTCGGACTGCCCGCGGCGTTCGTGGCGATCGAGAGGGTTGCACTCGAACTGGTGGCGGCGGTGGGCTTGAATGTCAGCGAAATCGTGCAAGTGGCGCTCGCAGCCAGAGAGCTTCCACAGGTGGACGTCTCGGTGTAGTCACTGGCGTTGGTGCCGGCTAACGAGATTGACGAAATGGAAAGCGTCGCATTGCCGCTGTTCGTCACGGTGACGGTCTGGGCCGCACTGCTTGTTCCCACCGCTTGCGAGCCAAAGGCGATGGATGCCGGAGAGACCGATACGGCGGGGGTCGAGGACGTCCCGGTTCCGGTCAAAGCAACGGACGTTGGACTACCGGCGGCATTGGTCGAAAGGGAGACTGCAGCGGTCGTGGCACTGGCCGCGGTAGGCGTGAACGTCACCGAAATCGTGCAGTGCGCACTCGCAGCCAGAGAACTGCCACAAGTGGTCGTTTCTGCGTAGTCGCCGGCGTTCGTGCCGGTTAAGGAAATCGACGAAATGGAAAGACTGGCGTTGCCGCTGTTCGTGAGAGTGACGGTCTGTGCGGCGCTGCTCGTTCCAACCGTCTGTGAGCCGAAGGCGATGGACGTTGGCGAGACCGAAACAGCGGGTGCAGTCGTGCCGCCGCCCCCGCTGCCGCTCGAGGTTGAGCCGCCTCCCCCACCACCGCAGGCCACCAGAGTCAGCGCACTCACCAGAATCGATGCGTAAATCTTCAATGACATGGCTGTGCGTCCTCAGTGGAGATCGCGCGGGTCGACGCCGGCCGGTACGCTACCGGGGACCACCGCCGTCCCGGTAAATCCGCGCGGTAGTTTGACGAGTGACAGTTGTAGCGTGGCACTGGAGTGTGTGTACACCTTGTGGCTGCTCGGCGAGGCATGCGCTTTGGCCGCGTATTCCGCGAAATGACTGCCAAGCAGCACTTTCAGGTCCGGCATCGCCGGTCCGATGAACGAGACGGCAAACACTTGGCCTTGACGGTCCGAAAACTCGTGCACCGTGACGCCGTTCGCGGCGCGCAATTCGTGGCGATCGTAGGCCGACGTATGGGTAACGGTAATGACAGCTGCTTGCAGGGCGACGCGATCGTGCTCCACGCGTTCTTTCGGCTCCCCGAGCCCAGCCTGAGCGGCCACCGATACCGCGCCCAGTACGATGCCGAGGCAGAGTCGATTGGCGAGACGTTTAATCAGCATGGAGGCTTCTCCTAATATCTATAGCGCACTCTAGTGCTGAGGGCTGCCAACTTCCACCCTCAGACTGTCGCCACCGAGAAACGTTCCGCGGCGGTCATGCGTCAGGTGGCATAGCGATCGGTTGCTTCGACCAATTCGTGGATCATGCCTTTCTCAAAGGCGGAATGCCCCGCATCAGGCACGATGCGTAAATCCGCCTCTGGCCACGCTTGGGACAGTTCCCAGGCATTTCGTACCGGGCAAATCACGTCATAGCGACCGTGCACAATCGTCGTCGGGATATGCCTGACGCGGCGTACGTGACGCAGCAACTGATCGTCGTGTGTGAAAAAACCTTTATTGACGAAATAATGGCACTCGATGCGCGCAAAGGCCGCGGCGTACTGCGGGTCTTCGAATTCCGCCACGGCTTCCGAGTTGTGCCGTAGGTACGCCGTGGATCCCTCCCAGACGGACCATGCGCGTGCGGCCTTTGCCCGAGTGTCCGGATTCTTGCTGGTCAAGCGTTTGTAATACGCCGAGATCAGATCACTGCGCTCGCCTTTCGGTATCGGCGCGACATACTGATCCCAAAGGTCCGGATACAGCGCGCCGCAGCCGTGGGGGTCTTGATAGAACCACTCCAGTTCCCAGCGCCGCAGCATGAATATGCCGCGCAACACCAACTCCGTGACCCGTTTGGGATGAGTTTGCGCATACGCCAGCGCCAACGTCGAACCCCACGATCCACCGAAGACTTGCCACTGATCAATAGATAGGTGTCGACGCAGGGTCTCCATGTCCGCAACCAGATGCCACGTGGTGTTATCGATCAGGCTGGCATGGGGCGTACTTTGGCCACAGCCACGTTGATCAAACAGGACGATCCGATAGCGCTTCGGATCGAAAAAGCGCCGTTGCTCGGGGGATGTTCCGCCACCTGGGCCACCGTGCAGGAAAACCACCGGCTTCCCGTCGGGATTGCCGCTTTCTTCGTAGTACAGCTCGTGGACGTCAGAGACCCGTAATCGACCCGTACGGTAAGGACGCAGGCGGGGATACAGGCGGCGGCGTGGGCTTGCGGGCATGAACGTCTCCTAGAGTCGTAGACCCGCAGTGTGTCACGTCGCTCGGCGATCAACCATCCGCAGCACTGCAGGTGCCGAAGAAGAGCGCGGCGGCTATCATGATCGTCCTTTCGACTCGCGGAGCGGTTCTATGCTCGTCCTCAAAAAGCCCTATCTGCTGTATCTCGGCGACGTACAGACCAAAGCCGATGCCAAGACGGCGTTTGGCTTACGCGACTGGTGCCGCGAGGATGTGTTGGCGGAGTGGTCGCTTCCCGGGTGTCCCGTAACTCTCGACCTACCGCGGCTGTCGCCCGTAGAGGCCGCTGCGTCCGGCGCGGGGTCGGTCATCGTCGGCGTTGCGGTGACCGGCGGTCGACTGCCGTCACATTGGCAAGATGATTTAGAGGCCGCGTTGCGCGCGGGCTTGGATGTCGTGTCGGGTATGCATACCCGGCTAACGGAATTTCCCCGGCTGGTGGCGGCCGCGCAGGCCTCAGGCGCGCGACTGGTGGACGTGCGGCACACCGGCGGCGACTACCCTTGCGCGAGCGGGCGTAAACGCACCGGCCTGCGCGTCCTTACTGTCGGTACGGACTGTGCGTTAGGCAAGAAGTACACGGCGCTCGCGCTCACGCAGGAACTGAAATCGCGTGGGACGCCGGCCACGTTTCGAGCAACCGGTCAAACCGGCATTATGATCGCCGGTAGCGGCGTACCGATGGATCGCACGATCTCCGACTTTATTGCCGGCGCCGCTGAAGTGCTTTCACCCGATGCAAGTCCGGACCACTGGGACGTCATCGAAGGCCAAGGGTCCCTCTATCACCCGGCTTACGCGGCGGTGACTTTAGGATTGCTCCACGGTTCGCAGCCCGATGCGATCGTGCTGTGTCACGATCCCCTGCGAACGACCATCGATGAGTACCCTGATTTTCCCATACCGGATTTGCAGGACGCGATCGACTATTACCTCGCGGCGGGCCGGTTGACCAATCGTGCGATTCGTTGCGTGGGTTTGAGCATCAATTCGTCCGGACTGACCGATCCCGTTTGGGCCTCCTATCAGGCTCGCGTCACCGCCGAACTTGGGCTACCGGTGTGTGATCCGATGCGCGGTGGCCTGGCGCCGATCGCCGACCGGTTGCTGGCACCATGAATCGGTGTGACGTGACGATTGAGCATTGGGAGATGCTCGAAGTGTTCGCGACATCGCGCGATGCCATCAACAGCATCCCCGTCATCGTTGTGACGCTGACCGGTCGGCAGGGACACATCGGCCGGGGTGAGGCCGCAGGCGTCGACTACGACGGCGAGACGGTCGAGAGCATGGCGGCGCAGGTGCGTTCGATCGCGGATCGGTTGGTCGATGATCTGACGCCGGCGCAATTGCAGAATTTATTACCCCATGGCGGTGCGCGCAACGCGGTCGATTGCGCCTTGTGGGATCTTCGGGCCAAGGAAACCGGAATCCCGGTTGCCGCCTCGGCGGGTTTGCCGGCCTTGCGCCCGGTGCGCACCGTGCTGACGTTGGGCCTGGCGGACGAAGCCGATACCCGGCGCAAGGCGCGCGAGGCGCGTGGTTACCCCGAATTGAAGCTGAAGCTCGACGGCGAGCGTCACGTCGATATCGTGCGAATCGTGCGCGAAGAACACCCGACCGCCCACCTGGTGGTCGATGCCAATCAGGCATGGGACCGAGCGCTGTTGGATCGAATCGAGCCGACGTTGCGAGGGCTCGGCGTCACCCTGATCGAACAGCCGGTTCGGCGCGGAGAGGATGCCTCACTGGATGGTTATCGTGGTGTCGTTCCGCTCGCCGCGGATGAGTCTTGCGTGGACCGCGGCTCGTTCGAGGAATTACAAGGTCGCTATCGCTACATCAACATCAAGCTGGATAAGTCCGGGGGCCTGACCGAGGCGCTCGCGATGGTCCAAGAGGCGAAACGCCTAGGCTTTGGCCTCATGGTCGGGAATATGTGCGGTACGTCGTTGGCGATGGCGCCCGGTTTTCTCATCGCGCAGTCCTGCACCCACGTGGATCTCGACGGTCCGTTGTTGCAACGCCTCGATCGGGACCATGCCATACGCTTCGACCACGGCATGATGTCCGTACCGGAGCGTGCTCTGTGGGGTTGACGGCTCAGCCGACCTGAACGGCGGTCAGGCTAATGGTGCCAAGCTCAAAACCGCGGTAAGGGATCGTCACGGTCTCGTCGCCACGGCGAGTGCCGAGCACGGTGAGTAACGGCAGGTAGTGGTCGGGCGATGGGGCGGCGAGGCGTCCGGCGTCGTCGAAACCAGTGCGATCCGCCAAAGCGGCGTCATCGCCGGCCACTGCCCGCTCACAGACCCAGTCGTCAAAGCGCTGCGCCCATTCCGGGGGTGCAGCGGCGGGACGTCCATCCACCCGACCGAGATTGTGAACAATGCCGCCGCTGCCGAGCACGAGGACGCCGTTCTCGCGCAGACCGCTGATCGCGGCGCCGATGGCGTACTGGTCAGACCACGGGCGCGTCGCATCGAGACTGAGCTGAATCACCGGAACGTCAGCCGCCGGGTACATATGAACGAGCACGGACCACGCGCCATGGTCGAGTCCCCAGTCGGTGCGCACGCGTGCACCGAACCCGTTCAAACGTGCCGCAACGTCGGCGGCCAATGCGGGCGCGCCCGCCGCCGGATATACGATTTGATAGAGCGCATCGGGGAAGCCGCCAAAATCGTGAATGGTCTTGGGTGCGGGCTCGCCCGTGACGAAGGTCCCACGGGTGTACCAGTGTGCGGAGATCACGAGGATGGCTCGCGGTATCCCTATGGAATGACCGAGGCGTTGCCACGCTCGTGTGTGGGCGTTCTGTGCCACCGCGTTCATGGGGCTGCCATGGCCAAGAAAGAGAGCGGGCAGGCGCGGAGTTGATCGTGCCGTCATGGTCGATCCGTGATCTTGTGACTGGACGGTCTGATTTTAGAGGCCGGACGTCGAGGCGATATAGCCATTTTCCGTCAGACCCGATGGTGGCGAACGAACGCCTCGAGATGGAAGCGTGCCTGGTCCGGGCCGTACGTGGCACGTTGCCCGATCGGGCAGGCGCGACGTGCCAGGCAACCGCCGGACAGGCATCCCTCGCCGAGCGCGCTACTCAGATACGTGGCGCACGCATCGACCGCGAAGCCCGTCGTCGTGTACGCGCCGACCGGGCACCCGCTTAAACACGGGCGGTCGCGGCATGTTGCACAAGGCGACGGCTGTTCATGCACCGGCGGCAGGTCGACGGCGTCTGCGAATGCCAATGCGCCTCGATAGGCATGCCAGAGCCCGAAATCCGGATGAATTAATAGACCGAGCGGCGATGGGTGCACGGCTTCCGCACGTTGCGCCCAGCGTTGGAACGGCCACCACGGGGGGCCGACCGACGGCTCGAGCAGGGCGGCGCCTGTCCGCTCGGCGACTGCAGCAAGCACCCGATGCCCCCAACGATCGAGCGGATGCGGCTGCCCATCGCGCGACTCCGGTGCGGCCCGAAAAGCGTTCCAATGCGCCCGATCGGTCATTCCGACCAAAATGACGGTCGATACCGATCGCCCATCCGGTAAGGGCGGCACGCCGTCCGCGGGTTGCGGCACGAAGCCGCCACGTACGGTCAGGCCTACCTCCGCGACGGCGGTGCGCACGTCGACGTAGCTCGTCACAACGGCTGCCGGTTTCGAAACCGGTTCTTTGCGACCAGCTGCACGGACTCGGTGCTGGGATCCCAGAGTATCTCGGCCTCGCCCCGTTGGAGTTGTCGCCGGACGTCCTCTACCTTGGACTCAAACGTCGCTTCCTGATCGCCGTAATCCGTTCCCTCCCGCAGTACGAAGGATTCGATGATGCCGCGCAGTGCCTCGGGTGATAGCGCGTCGGGTGGAATCGCGACCGGTGGCGCGTCGGTGTCGGTGGGGTCCATCCGATTATCATAGCGCCTTCGGATAAGTACGCCTTGTGGGGCGCACGAGAGTCCGACACGATGGCGCTCGCACCCCGGGAGGGTGCGATACGGTGAGTGCGTGCGATATGCAAGAATTACGATGGCTAGCCCCCCAACGCCTATTGACCGGAGCCGGTTGCCGGCACCGCTTGCCGACCGTGCTGGCCGACGACGGTCGGGGGAATCCGTTGGTCGTTCTCGATCCGCGTTTGGGTGATGCGCCTGCAGTGGCGGATCTCCTCCGTGCCTTGTCGCCCGACGGCCGGCCGGTCGCCCGCACCGATCAGGTTCCCGGCGAACCGGACGTGGACTGTGCTGAGGCCATAGCGTCTCTGCTGAAGGCGGGCGGACACGACTGCGTCATCGCCGTGGGCGGCGGAAGCGTGATCGACGCGTCGAAAGGCGCGGCAATTGCCGCGACGAACCCCGGTCGCTTGGCCGATTTCGAAGGCTTTGATCGCTTCACGACCGATCCCCTCCCCCTGTACGCCTTGCCGACGACGGCAGGTACCGGGTCCGAGGTGACGCGCGTGACGGTGCTCGGCGTGAACGATCCGCCTCGAAAAATGAGTATCAAGAGTGCTCGCCTCGTGCCCGTGGCCGCTTTTGTAGACCCGGATTTTCTTGCCACTGTTCCGCCGCGAGTAGGGGCTGCCGCCGCCACCGACGCATTGACCCATGCGTTGGAGGCGTATCTGCGTCCTGCCTCGACGCCGGTTTCGCGCGCGTTGGGGCTTCGGGCAGCGACGTTGATTCTGCGCGTGATGCGCTGCGGGGCGGATTACGTGACGGCCTCGAACCTGAGCGATCTGGCGAGTGCCTCCATGTTGGCGGGTCTTGCGTTCGGCAACTCCGACGTAGGACCAGTGCATTGTCTCGCCGAATCCATTGGGGCGGTATACAAGGCGCCGCACGGTGCCGCGAATGCGGTCTTTTTGGGTCCGGTGCTGACGTATTACGGCGACGTCGTGGCGGCGCCGCTGGCCGAGGTGGCGCGCACGGTCTGGAGCAGTGAGCTCGCGAATCAGGACGATCTCACAGCCATGGGCGTCTTGTTGTCCGCGGTGGAGAGTTTTGTCGCAGACAACGAGGTGGGCACGCTCGACAGTTTGTGCGGCGGCCCGATCGACTGCGAGCGGATCAGTGCATTGGCGGAATCCAATAATTCCAACGCCTCGGGTCCGATCCCGATGACGGCCACGGATTACCGACGGATTATTGAGGCGATGCAACCGCTGACGGTGTAACAGTGGCCGTGCTCGGTTGCAGTGTCACCGCCGGCGGCCCAGGTTCTGCGGGGAATCCGTACACCCGATTCGGATCCTGAGCCGGCCGAGAGAGAGCCGTCGGGTCACGGCTCGTCAGCAGTAACCACGTACCGATAGCGATCGTGATGGGGACGATGAGGGCCATCGCCAATTTGAGCCAGCGCTCGATGCGTCGATGATGGCGGTCGTGGTTCATGGCGTGTCCAGGCGAAAGGCGCGACGGATGCGGGCGATTTCGCCCGGCGAATCCCACACACGCTCTCCGTATACGCGCTCCAGAATGCGGCCGTCTGCATCGATGAGCACCGTCAACGGAATGTGTGTCGCGCCCAGCATCGTCTCGAGGACTGTATTGTGATCCAAGAAATGAGGAATCGTTGCGTTCGAGTGTGACAGCCAGCCGAGCGCGTCGGCGCGGACGTCATCGGTCGAGATACCAATGATCCGAAACCGTTGGGCTTCATCGTGCCAGGCCAGTCGTTCGAGCGACGCCGTCTCGGCGCGACACGGGCCACACCAGCTTGCCCAAAGGTTCACGATCAACGGCCGCCCGCGAAATTCGGAGAGCCGACGCGACGGCCCGTTCAGTCCGTCGAGGGTTGCCTCACGCACGACTCCACCGATCGCGACGGTCGACGGTGCCGCCGCCCCAACAACCTGCGCTGCGCTGATCAGCGCGACAGAGAGGACGAGGCAAACTGCGCGAATTAAACGGGGCTGGGGCTGACGATCCATTCGGCCATCGCCTCGACAAGTTCGTTGGGACGCTCTGCCAAGAGCATGTGGCCCGCACCTGCGACTACGCGGACTTCGCTGTGCGGTAGCGCGGCGGCCAACGCGCGTGCATTGCGCACGGGCGTCATCATATCGCGCTCACCGCTGACCAGCAGTGCCGGTGCTGTCACTTCGGCTGCGTTCGCGAGGCCATCGTAGGCATTGCAAGCGGACAAATCGCGGAACAGGACGTCGGGCGCTGCGCGCTCTAAGATGCGCTCGGCGGCTCCCACCATCCAGACACCCGGCGCGCGACTGCCGCCGATACCGGCCTGCTGTCCGTGACCCCATAAGTTGACCATATCGATGGCGTCGTGATGGTTCTGCTCGGCGGCGGATAACAGGTCCGGATGTACGGGCATGCGCCCGGCTGCACCGATGAGCAGCAGTCGGCTGACTCGCGTCGGGAATCGGCTCGCGACATCAAGCGCGATAAGGGCGCCCATGGAGTGACCGATGAGCACCGCCGCGTCAGCGTTCACCGCATCGAGCACGGCGATAGCCCAGTCGGCCATCGCGCCGATCGACGTCAATGGTGCGCCACTCGAGCGGCCATGCCCCGGCAGATCCGGGCTTAAGACGTTCCAGCCGCGGAAGGCAAGCCAGCGACTCTGCAACGCCCAGGCCGTGTGATCAAAACCGGCGCCGTGCAAAAAGAGCGCCCAAGGACGCCCCTCTACGTGGGCTCGTCCCCCGGTGGCGACGTATACGCTGTGACCCGCGATTTCCAATGTCACCGCCATGATTTAACCCTTCTGTGAGGCCCGCAGGGCCTGGTCGAGGTCGCGGATGATGTCGGCGACCGATTCGATGCCGACGGACAGGCGCACCATATCCTCCGAGATACCGGCAGCCTCCAGTTGGGTCGCGCTCATTTGTTGGTGGGTCGTTGTGGCCGGATGAATCACAAGCGTCTTGGCGTCACCGACGTTGGCCAAATGGCTCGCGAGTCGCAAGGTGTCGATGAATTTCTTGCCAGCCGCGCGGCCGCCGCGGACTCCGAAACTGACCATGGATCCCGCACCTCGCGGCAACAGTTTTTGGGCGAGTGCATGGTCCGGGTGCGTGGGCAGTGTCGGGTGCGTCACCCAGGCGACAGCCTTGTGCTGGCTGAGGAAGTCGAGGATCGCGGCCGTGTTTTCCACATGGCGCTGCATGCGTAATCCGAGAGTCTCTAGCCCCTGCAACAGATAAAACGCGTTGGTTGGCGACAGACAGACACCAAACTGGCGCAGTCCCTCGGTACGGGCGCGCATGGTGAAGGCGGCGGGACCGAACTGTTCACTGAATACGATCCCCTGATACCCGGGACTTGGCTCGGTCAACATCGGATACCGACCCGAGCGGTCCCAGTCAAAGCGCCCGCCATCGATGACCGCACCGCCTATCGCGATACCGTGACCACCGATCCATTTGGTGATCGAATGCATGACTAGGTCTGCGCCGAGGTCGAGGGGACGGCACAGATAGGGCGTAGCGAAGGTGCTATCGACGAGCAACGGTACGCCGGCGGCATGCGCGATGTCGCTCAGTGCCGGAATGTCGAGAACCTCGAGACCGGGGTTGCCGATCGTCTCACCGAGTACCAATTTCGTGTTCGGTTGTATCGCCGCGCGAAAACCATCGATGTCGCGCGGCTTTACAAAGGTCGTGGTGATCCCGAAACGTGGCAGGGTCTGCGCAAGCAGGCCCACGGTACCGCCGTAGAGCGATGCGGAGGCGACGATGTGATCGCCGCTCCCGAGCAGCGTCGCAATGGCGACGTGCATGGCCGCCATGCCGGAAGCCGTGCAGATGGCGCCGACGCCGCCTTCGAGGGCGGCGAGGCGCTCCTCAAGGACCGCGACCGTCGGATTTGAAATTCGACTGTACACATAGCCTGGCCGCTCTAGGTTGAACAGCGCAGCCGCCTGTTCCCCGTCCTCGAATACGTAGGACGTGGTCTGGTAGATCGGTACGGCGCGTGCGCGATGTTCGGGATCCGGGTGCTGACCGGCGTGTAGGCTTAAGGTTTCAAAGCCCGGGGGGTTGGGTGCGGCCATCGTCCACTCCTTGTCACAGTCGCCGTGGGAGTGTCAGAGTTGCCACTCAGAACGGCATCTACCGATTCCCCCACGGATAGGGTCTGGGTATATTGTCTGACAAATATGTGCCGACGCCTACTGGGGCGTTGCAACGAGGTCATCATCATGTATCGCGCACCGCTTAAGGAAATCCAGTTTGCGCTGGAGCACGTAATCGGCTCCGATGTGTTGGCCGGATGTCCGGCCTATCAAGAATACTCACTCGACTTGGCATCGAGCATTCTGGAGGAAGCAGGGCGGTACGCAGAGGGAGTGTTAGACCCGCTCTGGCAGAGCGCCGATCGTGAAGGTGCGCATTGGTCGGAGGCAGGCGTCCAGACGCCGGCTGGCTTTCGGGAGGCTTATCGGCAACTCGTCGACGGCGGTTGGACGACACTGAGCGCGCCCACCGCGTGGGGTGGTCAGGGTCTGCCCTCGTTACTGTGCACTGCGGTCGAGGAAATACTCGCGGCGGCCAACCTCGCTTTCCGGTTGTGCCCACTGCTCTCGGGCGGCGCGGCCGAGGCCATACTGGCGGCGGGTACCGACGAGCAAAAGGCCACCTACCTGCCGAATCTCGTCTCGGGCCGTTGGAGTGGCACGATGAACTTGACCGAACCGCAGGCCGGTTCGGATCTCGCGCTTCTGCGCACGCGCGCGGTGCGTGAGGACGGGCACTATCGGATCTTCGGCAACAAAATTTTTATCACGTACGGTGAGCACGACCTTGCGGAAAACATCGTGCACCTGGTGCTGGCAAGGCTCGAAGACGCCCCTCCCGGCGTGAAAGGAATCTCGCTGTTTATCGTGCCGAAATTCCTCGTGAATTCGGACGGGTCGCTGGGCGCCCGCAATGATCTGCGGTGCACAGGCATCGAGCACAAACTCGGCATCAAAGGCAGTCCCACGTGTCAGATGACCTACGGCGAGAAGGACGGTGCCGTCGGCTACCTGCTCGGCGTAGAGAATCGCGGGCTTGAGACGATGTTCATCATGATGAACGCGGCGCGTCTGGGTGTGGGCTTGGAAGGGTATGCCGTTGCCGAACGCGCTTACCAACGTGCGTTAGATTGGGCGCGGACGCGGATCCAAGGCACGCCGATTGGCGCCACGTCACCCGGTGCGCAGGCCATCGTCCACCATGCAGACGTCAAGCGCATGCTGCTGACCATGCGGTCTCAAATCGAAGCCTGCCGCTATATGACGCTCTACGGCGCGGCGCAGTTGGATCGTGCGGCAGAGCATGCAGATCCCGCCACGCAACGCGCGGCACAAGCACGCGTCGACCTGTTGATCCCCATCATCAAGGGTTGTTGTACGGAAGTGGGGTTGGAGATTGCCTCGTTAGGCATACAAGTCCACGGGGGCATGGGATTTATCGAAGACACCGGCGCTGCGCAAAGCCTTCGGGATGCGCGCATCGGGACAATTTACGAAGGGACCACCGGCATTCAGGCGGCGGATTTGGCCGGTCGCAAGTTCGCTCGCGATGCCGGCGCGGCGTTGCTCGCTCTCGGTGCCGATATACGCGCAGAGCTTGAACAAGCGGTGCCTGCGGCCGCGGAGTCCATGCGATTGGCAGCGTTGGCCGCGGTTGGGGCCTACCAACGGGCAGCCGGCGGATACTTAATGGCCATGAGCCGCGAGCCGCGCGTGCTCGGCGCACTGTCAGTTCCGTTCTTACGGCTCTCCGGCCTGGTGCTCGGTGGTTGGTTGCAAGCGCGTGCTGCGGCGCGTGCCGCCACCCAATTGGATGCCGGCCACGATCCGGATTTCTATCGCGGGAAACTGCAGTCCGCCCGGTTTTATGCCGAGCATCTGTTGCCCCAGGTGGACGGTTATGCCGGGATTCTGAGCCGAGGGGCTGCGTCGGTGGTTGATGCCGACCCAGCCTTGCTCTGAACGGAATCAAATAAACGGCAGTGCGGTGAGCGTCCCGGCGAGCGGTGTTCCGTCTTTCACGACGGTGACGCGCTCGCCGATCTGACAATCGATGTCAATGAGCGCAAAGCCGATGTTGCGCTGGAGTCGCCAGGACCAGACGCAATTGGTCAGTGCGCCCACCTTCTGTTGGTCTCTACGGATCTCGTGCCAGAGGAAGCCCAACGCAGTCGGTTCCTCGCCGTCGAGGATCACGCCAAGTTGGTGGCGCCTCGGGCCCTCGGCGTGGATGCGCCGTAATGCTTCGATACCGATGACGTCATCGGCTACATTGAGGTCGATGTATTTGCCGAGGCGAACCTCGTACGGATTCGTACGATCGTCGGTATCGCCTCCGTACGACAGAAGCCCCGTCTCCACGCGCTCGCAAAAATTGGGATTGCCCGGGCCGATGTCCCACGGCCGGCCAGCCTCCTTCACCAGGTTCCAAAGGCGTGTGCCTTGCGATCCATCGCGCAAGTACAACTCGAACCCGCCCTGTTTCGACCATCCCGAGCGGGCAACGACCACCGGAATCCCGTCGATCGTGGTCTCACGAAACCAGAAGTATTTGAGAGACCGGACCCAATCCCCGCACAGTGCCGCGACGACGTCTTCGGCTCTCGGTCCCTGCACGGCCAGCGGCGAGACGTCGGGCTCTGTGATGACAACCCGCAGGCGACGCTCCGCGGCAATTGCTCGCGCCCAGAACCAAATGTTCGAGTCCGCGATCGACAGCCAATAGTGGTCTTCTGCGAGTTTCAGAAGAATCGGGTCGTTGATGAGAACGCCGTCGTGATTGCACAGAGGAACATATTTCCCCTGACCGACAACACAGCGGCTCAGGTCACGCGCCGTCAGTATTTGAGCCAGACGCCCGGCATCGGGGCCGCGCAGTTCAACCTGCCGCTCAACGGCAACGTCCCAGAGTGAAACGCCGTTCATGAGACGCCAGTATTCGGCTTCCGGATGGCCGAAGCTGGTCGGCATCAGCATGTGATTGTACGTTGTAAACGCCGTCACCCCTTCAGCAAGGGTGGCGTCGAAGTAAGGGGACGGGCGCAGGCGCGCAGAAGGAGTAATGCCAAACACCGGTGAATCCCCTAAAACAATAAATTGTCAGACAAATAGTAGGTGCCCTACCCTCGCCCGTCAAATACACACACTGAGAGGACCCTCGCCGATCAAAGGCTGACCGTTAGGGCCGTTGGAACCCGTATTGGCTCCAGATTGCGGCGGCTGTCGGTGAGGCGAGAAAGTCGAGCAGCAGCGCCGCACGAGGCGACGCGCCACGGATGGCCGCCATCGGGTAGCGGATCGGTGCATGCGTTGCTGCCGGGAACACATCGACGACGCGAACGCGTGGATCGGCTTTGGCATCGGTTTCGTACACGATGCCGAGGCGTGCCTCACCGCGGGCCACAAACTGCAGCGCCGATCGAACGTTCTCGCCACGGGCTAAATGCGTCGCTACTTCGTCCCAAACGCCTAAGGCGCCGAGCGCGGCACGGGCATAACGTCCCGCGGGCACGCTGTCCGGGTCTGCGACGGCTAATCGGTCCCCCCCGAGCGCCTTGAGCAACGGCAGTCGCGGAACGATATGCAGTGCAATCGGGTCTTTCGCGTCGGCAATCAGTACGAGGCGGTTGGCCGCGACGTCGTGGCGAGTGGAAGGCTGGATCAGGTTCCGGGTGGCGAGGTAATCCATCCAATCCGTGTCGGCAGATATGTAGACGTCTGCCGTCGCGCCGGCTTCGATTTGGCGGGCGAGTGCGGAACTGGCCGCAAACGACAGGCGCACCGGAATGCCGGTGACGGCGGTAAACCGATCGACGCAGGCTTGGAGCGACTCGGTCAAGGAGGCCGCCGCGTAAACGGTTAATGGAGTCGGCGCCTCGGTCGCACGGACGGTGAGTGGGAGACAGACTGCGAGTAACACTGCGATCCAGCGACGCATCGGGACATCCTTCACGAGGGGGCTGCCGTCTCATCGTAAGCCAGCAACGGCCTTTCGACCTAGTCTGAGACTCAATGCAGGGGCCGACCCCATTTTCGATTAGAATACGGCCCGGGTCGTCTGTCTCGGCCCGTATCCCCGATAGCCCTGTGACCGGCGTACGCGTCGGCGCACCCTTTATTTATTTCGAGAACCCATGCTTTCGACTTCCAATATCGTCGTCCAATTCGGCGCCAAGCCCTTGTTCGAGAAGGTTACCGTCAAGTTTTCGGACGGCAACCGTTACGGCCTGATTGGCGCCAACGGGTGCGGCAAGTCGACCCTAATGAAAGTACTGGGCGGTGACTTAGAACCGAACTCGGGCGACGTCATGCTGCAAGCAGGCGCTCGCCTCGGCAAATTGAACCAAAATCAATTCGGCTACGAGGACCAGCGCGTACTCGATGTCGTCATGCAGGGCCACATGGAAATGTGGAATGCGATGCAGGAGCGCGACCGCATTTACGCCAATCCGGATGCGACGGATGCCGACTACATGCGCGCTGCCGAACTCGAGGCAATCTTCGCCGAGTACGGTGGGTATGACGCCGAGGCGCGCGCCGGTGCGATTCTGATTGACGCGGGTATCGACGAGTCGCGCCATCAAGGCTTGATGCGCGAGGTACCGCCGGGTCTGAAATTGCGTGTCCTGTTGGCGCAGGCCTTGTTTTCGAAGCCTGACGTATTACTGCTCGACGAGCCGACGAACAACCTGGATATACACTCGATACACTGGCTGGAACGGGCGTTGAACGCGTACGACGCCACCATGATTATTATTAGCCACGATCGGCATTTTCTGAACCAAGTGTGCACGCACATCGCGGACTTGGACTATCAGCAGGTAAAAATCTATCCCGGCAACTACGACGACTTCATGCTGGCCTCGGTACAGGCCCGTCAGCGTGTGGAGTCGGCCAATGCCAAGGCGAAGGCGCAGATCTCGGATCTACAGGAATTCGTGCGTCGCTTTTCCGCGAATGCCTCCAAGGCCCGACAAGCGACCTCGCGTAAGAAGCAGCTGGAGAAGATCAAGATCGAGGAGATTCGCCCCTCGACTCGCCAGAACCCGTTCATTCGCTTCGATCAGGGCAAGAAGTTGTACCGTACGGCCGTCACCGTGCAGGATCTGACCTTCGCGTATCCGGATACCGATACAGCGATTTTCCGTGGGTTGAACTTCACCGTCGAAGCCGGCGATCGCATCGCGATCATCGGCCCAAACGGCATTGGTAAGACCACGTTAATGCGTTGCCTTGCCGGTGAGTTGCACCCCCAGCGAGGCACGATTACGTGGGTTGAAAATGCGCAGCCCGGCTATATGCCGCAAGATCCGCAGGCTGAGTTCGAGGAACCGTTGAATCTTTTCGACTGGATTTCCCGCTACACCGGTAAAGCCGACGACGATCAATTGGTTCGCGGCACCCTCGGCCGCTTATTGTTCTCCGGCGATGAGATCAAGAAATCGGTGAAAGTCCTGTCGGGTGGTGAGAAGGGCCGCATGATTTACGGCAAGCTGATCCTGACCAAGCCGAACGTCATGCTGATGGACGAACCGACGAACCACATGGACATGGAGACCATTGAGTCGTTGCAAATTGCATTGGAAAAATATGCAGGGACCCTGGTGTTCGTGTCGCACGACCGGGAATTCGTTGGCGGTCTCGCCAATCGAATTTTCGAGATGAAGCCGGACGGCACCATGACCGACTTCCGCGGTACTTACGATGAGTACCTCGCCATGCAGGGCATCGAAAACTAAGACTCACCGAACGCGCGCCACGCTAGTCGCGGCGCGCGTTCGGGTCTGGGCTAGTTTTTCTTGGTGATGCTAGTCACCATGGACACCATCGAGGCCAAGTCGGAGAGATTCGACGGCACGACGAGGGTGGTGGATTCCTTGGCGATCTTGCCGAACTGTTTCACGTACTCCTCGCCAATGCGGAGTTGCATCGCTTCCGCGCCGCCTTCCGTCGATAGGGCCGACGCCACTAAACGCAGGCCTTCGGCCGTTGCGTTCGCGACCGCCAAGATCGCTTGCGCTTGGCCTTCGGCTTCGTTCATCAACTGCTGACGCAAGGCCTCCGACGCTTTGATTGCGCGCTGCTTCTCGCCTTCGGCGGAATTGATTTTGGCATCGCGCTCGCCTTCCGACGTCAGAATGACCGCCCGCTTTTCGCGTTCCGCGCGCATCTGCTTTTCCATCGCCGAAACGACGTCGTGCGGCGGATTGATGTTTTTAATCTCATAGCGGAGCACTTTGACGCCCCACGCGGCGGACGCCTTATCCAATTCCGCGACGACATGGGCGTTGATAGCGCCACGCTCTTCGAAGGTTCGGTCGAGTTCAATTTTGCCGATCTGGCTGCGCAAGGTCGTCTGAGCCAACTGACCGATCGCAAAGGCGTAGTTTGTGATGCCGTACGAGGCTAAGTGCGGATCCATCACTTGCATGTAGAGCACCGCATCGACACCAACAAGGACATTATCGCGGGTGATACACACCTGCTCTGCTACGTCGACGGCCTGTTCCTTGAGGCTATGGGCGTAGGCCACGCGCTCCAGGAAAGGCACGAGAATGTGGAAACCAGCGTGCAGGGTTCGGCTGTATTTACCCAAGCGTTCCACGACATACGCGCTCTGCTGCGGGACCACCTGTAAGGTGCGCGCGAGCAAGAACACGACAAACAGTGCGATGACTAAGAGAACAATCAGTACGGCGCCCATGGCGGTTACCTCCGGGCTTGGGGTTCAACGATCAAGGTCAGACCATCAATACCGACGATCTCGGCATAGCTGCCCGCGGCTATAGGGCTGTCGCTGCCATTCCGAATGGCCCACGATGCGCCACGGAAGTCCGTCCGCGCTTCGGCGGCCGGCGCGAGGCTGTGTGTGACGAGCACCCGTTGGCCGATGGCCGAGAGGCCTGGCGGTGGAACGCCGTTGACGCGAAAGCGCTCGGCAAGACCGCGTCGGAAGAATTTCACGCCGGTCAGGGTCAGTACGATAAATAGAGCCCAGGGGGCCCATGCAGGCATGTCTGCTGCCACCGCGGTGCACAGTCCGGTAAGGATGGCGGCGCAGCCAACGAACAGGAGGTAAAACTCCGCGCTGATGAAGGTCAGTTCGGCCACCAAAAGGGCGACCCCCGCGATTACCCAGATCCACCAGAGCATGACGCATCCTCCGTGAGACGCCCGCTCAGTATAGCGCTCGGAAGAGCGTGCGCGGGGGTGGCGAGTTTCGGTACTCTTGGGCATCCCACCGGAGTGAGCGTGGCCATGGACAGTACTGCCGAATCCCTCGTAGCCGCCCAAGCGCAAGCGGAATCGCTCTTTAACGCGATTGTCGCCAGTGGCGCTATGCGGCCCGGTGTGCGGGAGTCGGAGCTTTCCGATGCCATCGATGGGTTGGCTCGCGAACGGTTCGGCTTACGTCGGCATTGGCATCGTCGGGTGGTGCGCTCGGGCCCGAACACCGTCCTGACCTATTACGACGGTCCGTCGGATCGGACGCTGCAAGACGGTGATCTTGTTGTGCTCGATTTTGGTCCGGTTTTCGGTGAGTGGGAGGCCGACTACGGGCGCACCTATCTCGTCGGTGACGATCCGCTCAAGCAGCGCCTGATCGCGGATGTGGAAGCCGCCTTCCAGCGGGGCAAGGCCTATGCGTTGGCCGATCCCGATATGACCGCCGGGGCTCTCTACGACTTCGTTGTGGACCTCGCCCGCGAGTACGGCTGGCAGTTTGGCGCCGCGACGGCGGGTCACCTGATTGGTCATTTTCCGCACGAACCCAATCGGCAGGACCAACACTTTGTGATTGAGCACGGCAATCCCGTGCGGATCCATGATCGCGATGCCAACGGTCGGCTGCGCCATTGGATCCTCGAAATTCATTTCGTGGACCCGGCTGCCGGCTTGGGTGCGTTCGTCGAAGAACTGTTGACGCTCTGATGGCCAGACAACCTAGGGTACCGACTATGACTCTCTCGCAGAAGCTGTGGATGGGCATTCTCTTTGTCGTCTTCTCGGCCACTACGGCATGGGGTGGCCGTGGCCCAGCCGATCTCGACGCCGCCCGATTGGCCCATGCCAGCGCCGAACCCGACAACTGGTTCACGGGAGGACGGGACGGTGATCAGACGTATCATTCGCCATTGACTCTGATCAATGCCTCGAACGTCGATCGTTTAGGGTTTGCCTGGCAATACGACCTCGGCGCCCCTCGGCGCGGGCAAGAAGCGACACCGATCGTCATCGACGGTGTGATGTATACCTCGGGAACCTTCGGCTACGTGTATGCCTTGGATGCGGCCTCCGGTCGCGAGCTGTGGCGGTATGACCCGCACCCGGACTACCGTGCGGCCCGTAACCCGTGCTGCGACCTCGTCAATCGGGGCGTTGCCGTCTGGAAAGGTCGGGTCTATGTCGCGGCGGTAGACGGCATGTTGCACGCGATCGATGCCAAAACCGGCCATTCGGTCTGGAAGGTCGACACGATCACCGACCATACGCTGCCCTACTCCAGCACCGGCGCGCCGATTATTGCGGGTGATAAGGTGGTCATCGGTAACAGCGGCTCCGACATGGGACGCAACGGCGTGCGCGGCTATGTCGCCGCGTACGACGCCGACAGCGGAAAATTTGTCTGGCGCTTCTGGACGGTTCCACCGCCGCAGGGGAAGAAGTTGGAACACCCGGAATTGGCGGCAGCTGCCAAAACATGGGATCCCAAACGCCCCGTATCGAGTCAAGGCGGCGGCACCGCATGGGACGGTTTTGCCTATGATCCGGATTTGGATCTCGTTTATTTCGGGACGGCGAACGCCGCGCCGTACGATCTCTCGGTGGTTGGCAAGGGACAATTTGATGCGCTGTACACCGCGAGCATACTCGCCGTGCACGCCAAAACCGGTCGGCTCGCTTGGCATTATCAGACCACGCCGCACGACGAATACGATTTCGATGCCGTGCAAAAACTGGTGCTCGCGAATCTCACCGTCGCGGGTCAGCCTCGCAAAGTCATTATGCAGGCCTCCAAGAACGGCTTTTTTTATGTGATTGATCGCGCCTCTGGCGAGTTGTTGTCGGCGGAAAATTACACGTACGTGAATTGGGCGAAGGGTGTCGACCTCAAGACCGGTCGACCGATCGTGAACGAGCAGGCCAACTGGCACGCAAAACCCAGCAACATTTACCCGTCGTGGGCCGGGGGGCACACCTGGATGCCGATGTCGTGGGACGCCCAGACCGGCCTTATGTACATCCCGGTCATCGACGTACCGAACATTTGGGTCGACCTGGCGCACAACGGCGGTGCGGTGAAATACGTCGATGGCTTCTTTACGGTCAACGGCATCATGCCGGACGATTCGTACGACCCGGCGGATCTGAAGCACCTCTACGGGCCGATGCCCTCGCTCGACTCACTCAAGACAGAGCGCAAGGGCAAGATGATCCGTGAGTTGATTCGGGCGTGGGACCCTGTCGCGCAACGGGTGGTCTGGGAGCACGAGACGGGATCGGGAAACCGTTCGTACGATGGCGGTATTTTGTCCACGGCCGGTAACCTCGTCTTTCAAGGGCGCGGCAACGGTGAGTTGTGGGTCTACGCTGCTGACACCGGTAAGGTCCTTAAAGTAATTCAAACGGGTAGCCACATCATGGCCGCACCGTCCACCTACGTGGTGAACGGCGAGCAATACGTCGCGGTTCAGGTGGGCTACGGCGGGGCGGCGATCACCGTCGGTCCTATTCCCGCATCGAGTGCTGCGATTCAATTTGAGAACGTCAACCGGATTCTCGCGTTCAAACTGGACGGGTCATCCGTGCCAACGCCGCCGAAGGCCACCCTCCCGCCGTTCGTCGAGCCGCCGAAGCAGACGGCGAGCAGCGCCACCATCCGCCGGGGCGAAGTGCTGTTCGTGCAGGAGTGCAGCCGTTGCCACGTCTTTGGCCCCAGCGTGACGCCGGACTTGCGCAAGCTCAGTCCCGCCTATCACGCGATGTTCCGGGATATCTTGCTCAAAGGCGTGGTCGCGCCGACGGGTATGGAAAGCTTCGCCGACATCTTGTCATCGGCCGACGTCGACGCGATTCACGCGTACCTGATCGACGAAGGTTGGAAGGGATGGCGCGAGCAGGAAGCAGCTCGGGGTACGTCACCGTGAATGCACCGAGACCCGTCGCACTCGTGACGGGCGGGGCGACCGGCATTGGCTTTGGGATTGCGCGTTCGTTTGTGGCTTCAGGAATGTCGGTCGCGCTGATCGGTCGAACCGTCGAGGCCGGCGAACGCGCTCGAGAGTCGCTCACCGCGCTTGGTGGCGATGTGCATTTCGTCGCCGCAGATTTGAGCGACGAGTTGACCGCGCAGGTGGCGGTTCGCGAGGTCATTGCGCATTTTGGGCGTCTAGACGTCGTGGTGAACAACGCCGGCATGGGCACACGCAGAGCGCCCATAGCGCCGCAGGATGGACCCGGCCAGCGTCTGCGGGTCATGCTCGCCAACAATCTTGAATCGGCATACCACGTATCCACCGCGGCCCTCAGTTATTGGGCGAGTGCCCAGCACGGTGGTGCGATCGTCAATATCTCCTCGACAGCCACGTTTCACGGCACGTGGGGCAACTACGGCGTTGCGAAAGCGGCGATCGATGCATTGACCCGATCACTGGCCGTACAAGGTGCGCCGCTCGGCGTGCGGGTTAACGGCGTGTCGCCGGGATGGATCGCGACCGACGTGACGGCCGGATCCCCGCAAACGGATCAAGCCGCGTCGCTGTTTCATCGGATGGGTACGCCCGAGGAGATCGCGGCTGCGGTGCAGTTTTTAGCGTCTCCCGCGGCCAGTTTTGTGACCGGACAAACGCTGGTGGTGGACGGCGGCCTGACGATTACCGACTATCCGTCGCAGCCCTGGCTGGCGGCGGTGGGTGCCTGGAAGTTGTTTCCGGCGTTGGATAGCGAGCCTGACGTAACGGACTGAGGAGTCGACGATGAGCCTATCGAATGTACGCGTTGCGGCGTCCGTAAATCATTGGCAAGAACGCATCGATTTGGCCGCGGCGTTCCGCTTAGCGGCGCAGATGCAGTGGCATGAAGCGGTGGGCAATCACTTCAGTCTCGCGGTGTCCGATGACGGCCGACAGTTTCTTCTGAACCCCCGTTGGCGACATTTTTCGACCATACGGGCGAGTGAGTTATTGCTGATTGACAGCGACGACGCAGATACCATGCGTCGTGCGGATGCGCCGGATCCGTCGGCGTGGTGCATTCACGGGCATTTGCATCGCCACGTCCCCCACGCACGCTGCGTCTTGCACGTGCACCCGCCGTACGGCACGGCCTTGGCGACGCTGGCAGATCCGACGATCCTACCGATTGATCAAGTGACGGCGAAATTCTATAACCGAGTCGCCATTGATCAGGGCTTTGCGGGGATCGCCGATTTCGCCGAGGAGGGCGAACGGCTCGCCCGGGCGCTCGGCTCCTTCCGGCACATGATTCTGGGCAATCACGGCGTCCTGTGCACGGGGGCGACGGTGGCCGAAACGTTCGACGAACTGTATTTCCTGGAGCGCGCCGCGCGTACATTGGTCCTTGCTTATTCGACCGGCAAGCCGCTTCGAGTGCTCACGCCGGAAATCGCGGAACGGACGGCACGTGGCTGGGAGGACTATGGCAATGCTGCGTTCTGCCATTTTGCGGAACTGAAGCGCGGACTCGATGCGACGGACCCTTCGTACGCCACGTGAGTGGCGACGCGCAGGGATTAGAGCAACGACGTTTTATTGAAGTCGCCGATGGTGGCGGTGCCTGTCTGACACATCACGCGGGTTAACTCGTCGGTCAGGATGTCGATGGCACCGTCAGCGCCTCGCCGCCCGTTCGCAATGAGCCCCCACAAGATCGCGCGGCCACAGAATACGAAGTCGGCGCCCAATGCGAGGGCGATCGCAATGTCCGCCCCACGGCGGATCCCACCGTCGAGCATGATGGGAAATGAGGCGCCGACCCGTTCGCGTACCCTCGGTAACATCTCGAGGGTCGTTGGCGCGCGATCCAGTTGGCGACCGCCGTGGTTGGACAAGATCACGCCGTCCGCACCCAACTGAACCGCGTGCGTCACGTCGTCCGGGTGCAGGAGTCCCTTGAGCACGAGTTGTCCTGGCCACAAGGCGCGAAAGTCCGACACGTGCTCCCAGGTAACGATTGGGTATCCCTGCGCGGTGTGGAAACTCAGAACATCGCTGGCGGACGCGCCGCTCGGAAGGTATCGCTCCCACGTCCCCAGTGTGGGGAGTCCGCCGCTGGTGAGGTAGCGCAGCGTCCATGCCGGATGCGTGATTCCGTCCCATAGGCGTTGGGGGGTATACCGCAACGGTAGCGTGAAGTTGTTCCGCCAATCGCGTTCCCGTTTCGCTTCCTTTGGCATGTCCATCGTGACGACGAGGGTCGTGTAGCCGGCGTCCTTCGCACGTCGGGCAATGTCGAGCGTGAGCCTATGATCGCGTGCCGGATAAATCTGGTACCAGGTACGGCCCGGTTCCGCCGCCGCCACGGTCTCGAGCGACGGTACGCTGACGCCGGACAGTACATACGGTATGTCGACACGATGTGCCGCCTCACGGAGCATGGATTCGCCGCCCGGACGTAACAATCCGGTGTATCCGGTGGGCGCGATGCCGAATGGCCGACCGTACATGCGGCCGAAGAGTGCTCGCGTAAGATCTGGCGTGACCACGGCCCGTCCATACCGGGGTACCAGTCGGTGTTGGGCGTATACCGTGGTTGAGGCACGCAGCCCCAGTTCATCTTCCGCACCGCCGGCGACCCAATCGTAGAGGACGCGTGGTAAGTACCGCCGAGCGTGTCGTTCCAGCGCCGCAATTGAATAGAGCACAGTACCCCTCCCCTGCCGAGCGTAATCGTGCTGCGCGGAGTGTGCCTTGCGGACTTCCACGGTGCAGACACGCCCATGTTAGACCACGGCCGACCGATTTTCGGTGTATCGCTGCGGGAGACTCGGGGGGAATTCGCGGGATCGGTCTGGGTCGGGCGCGGCGATAGCCGTGCCCGACCCGCGCCACTGCGCGGAAACGTTCTACCCGTCAGGCGGCTGCGGCTGCCGGTAGAGGGGATCGAATCAGGTGGTCGAAGGCCCCGAGCGCTGCCTTGGCGCCCTCGCCGACCGCAATGACGATCTGCTTGTACGGCACCGTGGTGCAGTCTCCGGCGGCAAACACACCCGGGACGGACGTCTCGCCATGCGCATTCACCTCAACCTCACCGCGCGGGGAGAGTTTGACCGTCCCTTTTAGCCAGTCGGTATTGGGCACGAGGCCGATCTGCACAAAGATGCCGGAGAGCGGAATTTCTCGTGCTTCACCACTGACCCGGTCCGTGTAGCGCAGCGCTGTCACTCGCTCGCCGTCGCCGACCACTTCTGTGGACTGTGCATCCGTATGGATGGTTACGTTCGGCAGGCTCTGCAGTTTCCGTACGAGGACGGCGTCGGCGCGCAGCGTGGAGGCAAATTCCAGAAGCGTCACGTGGCTCACGATGCCCGCGAGATCTATAGCTGCCTCGACGCCGGAGTTCCCGCCGCCAATCACAGCGACTGGCTTGCCTTTGAAGAGCGGGCCGTCGCAGTGCGGGCAGTACGCGACGCCCTTATTACGGTACTGGGCTTCACCGGGTACGTTCATTTCGCGCCACCGCGCTCCGGTGGAGAGAACGACGGAGCGGGCTTTGAGGACGGCGCCGCTGCGCATCCTGACTTGGATGAGCTCGCCGGGGATCAAGGACTCGGCGCGCTCCAAATTCATGATATCCACGCCGTACTCTTTGACGTGTGATTCCAGCGCCGCGGCCAGTTTGGGCCCTTCGGTGTGTGCGACTGAAATAAAATTCTCGATGCCAAGGGTGTCCAGCACCTGGCCGCCAAATCGCTCCACCGCAATACCGGTGCGTATCCCCTTACGGGCTGTATAAATCGCTGCGGCGGACCCGGCCGGACCACCACCGACCACGAGGACGTCGTAAGGGTCGCGGCTGCTCAAGTCAGCGGCGCGCCGCTTTTCGGCACCCGTGTCGATCTTGGCGACGATTTCTTCCAGCGTCATGCGGCCAGATCCAAACAATTCCCCATTCAAGTACACGGAGGGAACCGACATGATGTCACGAGCGGTGATCACGTCCTGAAACGCGCCGCCTTCCACCATCGTGTGACGAATTCGGGGGTTCAGGACCGCCATCACGTTGAGCGCTTGCACCACGTCCGGACAGTTGTGGCAAGACAACGAGACAAAAGTCTGAAATTCATAGTCGCCGTCGATGGCCCGTATCTGCTCGATCAGCGCGGGCTCGATTTTTGGCGGATAGCCGCCGACCTGCAAAAGCGCGAGGACGAGCGACGTGAATTCATGGCCTAACGGAACCCCGGCGAAGTGCACCCGTGCCACTCCACCCACAGGACGGATGGCAAAGGACGGTACAAATTCGGCGGGGTCCGTGGCGTTCACAATGGATACCTTGGGGGACGCCTCACCAATGTCCGCCAGCAAGGCACGCATTTCCGACGCGGTGGCCGACTCGTCCAATGACGCAACGAGTTCGATCGGGTGCGCGAGACGGTCGAGGTAGCTTGCCAGTTGGGTTTTCAGTGTGGCGTCTAACATGGGTGTCCCCTTGAGAGTCCAGAGCACCCCGGCCGGGCGGCCGGGGCGCGATGCGGGTTTAGATCTTGCCGACCAAGTCCAGCGACGGGGTCAAGGTCTTCTCGCCCGGCGTCCACTTGGCAGGGCACGCTTCACCCGGGTGATCCGCCACGTACTGGGCTGCCTTCACCTTGCGCAGAAGTTCAGACGCGTCGCGGCCGATCCCGAGGTCATGAATCTCGGCGACCTTGATCTGGCCTTCCGGATTAATGACGAACGTGCCACGCAAGGCCAAACCCTCTTCCTCGATCATGACGTCGAAGTTGCGTGCCAGCGTGCCGGTCGGATCGCCGACGAGCGGGTACTGCACCTTCTTGATGGTGTCCGAGGTGTCGTGCCACGCCTTGTGCGTGAAGTGCGTGTCGGTCGATACGCCGTACACTTCGACGCCGAGCTTCTGGAAGTGCGCGTAGTTGTCCGCGAGATCGCCGAGCTCGGTCGGGCACACGAACGTGAAGTCGGCCGGGTAGAACACGACCACAGACCAGTGGCCCTTCAGGGAGGCTTCGGTCAGGTCGACGAACTTGCCCTGGTGGAAGGCGGTCGCCTTGAAGGGCTTGATCGTGCTGTTGATGATCGGCATTTGGAATCGCTCCTGAACATTGTTGTATGAGGGGTGGAAGGTTGTTCCGGGGAGAGATTCTGCGGGGATCTGCGAAATATAGATAGTGAATCATTTGTATCGAAACGATAGATGTAGGCTATCAAAAGGCGGGCGCGGCGTCGGCTGTGGTCGCGTGATACCGTGTCGCGTAAATTCGGAGGGCCAAACATGTACGCCGTTGGAACAAAGCAGGTTGAGACTGAACGCGTGGTTGTCACCGAATGGCGGTTTGCGCCGGGTGCCGAGACCGGTGCACATGTCCACGCGATGGATTATGTGGTGGTGCCGTTGACCGCAGGTATTTTGCGACTGGAGGAACCCACGGGAACGCGCGAGGTTCGTCTTGAGGTTGGCGCCTCTTACGCACGACCGGCCGGGGTCTCACACAATGTGATCAACGCGAACGACTACGAATTTGTCTTCATCGAAGTAGAGCTCCGTTGACCCCCCGATGGGTTGAGCGGTCAGACGGGAGAGACTGTGAATAGCAATGACGTGGAAGCGCGGTTCGAGCGATTGGAGGTGCGCTTAGCGCACTTGGAGGACACGGTGCTCCAACTCTCCAATGAATTGGCAACCCAACAGCAGCTGCTTGAGCGGCAGGTTGATCGTTATCGCCGCCTGGTTGATCACATCAATACGGCGAGCGAGGGCGCGTCGGCATCGACGATTGAAGTGCCACCGCATTATTGACCCGGTGTCGCGCTTTGGCGCGACAGCGCTCAGTATTACTGCATTGCGCGCAATGAGTTTTCTCTCGGATTCAAACGGGGCCTTTCGTCGGTAGATATCGATGGACGGGTAACGATTCGAGCCACGGCTCGGAATCTATTTTGGACTGGCGCGGCTTGCGGGCCGGCTTTGCTTCGACCTCAGCAGCCTCCGGAAATTGCACGCGCGGCGGCGAAGTGCCTTCCTTTTGGTAGTAGAGAATCGGCAATTCAGCGGACAACATGATCCGGCCCTTGCCACGTCGATCCAATCCGTCGTACACGACGTTCGCGCGAATATTTTCGTAGTGGTCTCGTACGAGCGCGAGGTGCGTTTCGGCGGCTCTTAAGCCCCGCAGTCGCTCTCGATCGCGAATGGCCGCGGGCGAGTCGTTCTGTTGGAGCATGTCTCCAATCTCCTCCACCCGTTTTCGATACACAGCTCGGGTTCGTGCGCGCGTGTACGAAATGCTGACCGGCATCGCGCCGAGTATCGGAATCTTGCGGTAGGCCGCGAGAAGGTTGAGGTCACTGCGTTGGATGGACCGCAGGATGGCGCGTACCACCGGGATCGCTTCGGTGCCCCCTTCCTTGCGAGGTACCCGCCGGCGGACGCGCTGTAGTGGCGCACACAACGTCCTCAGTTCGGACTTCAAGGCATTGACACGCTCTGCCAGACGCACGACGTGCCGCGGCACTCCGACGACGCCGAGTGCCACCACCGACTGGTTGGGAGCTCCATCCATGGCGAGATTGATCGTCGAGTACGCATCGCAGACAGCGCGGAGATTGTGATCGTTGGTGGGGCCCGGACCGATCACGTGGGCAGGTTCGTGCCCGAGAGCACCGACGAAGTCGGTCAGCGCCCGCTCCAGGGCCCTAACCGAAGCGGCGACTTCGAGGCGACATTGTTCATATTCATCAGGCTTCATATACATACACATTACTAAGAACGCACACCGAAAGAAAGAGTTTTCCGCTAAAAGAACGCGGTATGTATATTTACCCGCGCGTTTCTATTGCCAGGTAGGCCGGAAATAAATTCGGCCTGCGTGGCACGGTACGCGGTGAGCACGTATCCTCGGGGAATCGCATCGATGAATGAGGATTCCCTATGAAAAGACCAATCGCCTTGGCGTTGCTGCTTAGCGCCGCCGCCCCTGTGGGCTTCGCGGCCGAACGCTCGGCAATCACCTGTGGGCACCTCTTCGACGCTCCCGCCGGAGTGATGCGCGGGCCGTCCACCCTCGTGATCGACGGCGATCGCATCAGCGAAGTGCGTGACGGGCTCATGACCGACGACGTTGCAAAGGTCATCGACCTGACGAAAATGACGTGTCTGCCGGGACTCATCGATGCTCACACGCACCTGATGATGGAAATGGGCCCCAAGTCGAGCCTGGAGAGAACCCGGCTGAATGGCTCGGACTACGCCTTCCGATCGACGGTGTATGCGCGCCGTACCCTGATGGCCGGCTTCACAACAGTCCGTAATCTCGGGGACAGTGATGGGCAGGACTCGGTTGCGCTACGCAATGCCGTCAACGCCGGCATAGTTCTCGGGCCTCGCATCTATACGGCCGGTGCAGCGATCGGTTCCACCGGCGGCCATGCGGATCCAACCAACGGTCTGGCGATGGAATTTGCGGGGGACCCGGGTATCAGCGACGGCATCATCAACTCCGTCGACGATGCGGCGAAGGCGATACGGCTGCACTACAAGCGTGGCGTTGATGCGATCAAAATCATGCCCTCGGGTGGCGTCTTGGATGAAGGCGCGAGTGGCGAAAACCCGCAATTAACGCTCGAGGAAATCCGCGCGTTGGTGGCGACCGCGCGAGACTACGGCTTTACCGTCGCTGCACATGCCCACGGCAAAGAAGCCATTCGCCGCGCGGTCATCGGCGGCGTGGACTCGATTGAGCACGGGACGTTCTTGGACGATGAGACCTTCCGGCTGATGAAGGAGCACGGGACGTGGTACGTGCCAACGATTACCGCGGGTGCCTACGTGGCCGAGAAAGCCAAGGTGCCCGGGTTCTACCCGCCACAGGTCGCCCGCAAAGCCCTTGAGATCGGACCGCAAATCCAAGCCACGGCGGGTCGAGCCTATCGAGCAGGCGTCAAAATGGCGTTCGGTACGGATGCCGGCGTTTATCCTCACGGCACCAACGCCCACGAGTTTGAATTATTGGTCGGCGCCGGCATTCCGGCGTCTTACGCCCTTCAGACGGCGACGATCAATGCCGCCACGCTCCTCCACCACGAGAACGACCTCGGGGCTCTGTCAGCCGGACACTACGCGGATGTCATCGCCGTCGCCGGCGATCCGTTGCAAGACGTGGGCACTTTGCGGTCGGTGACGTTCGTCATGAAAGCCGGAACGATCTACAAGTCCGGAGGTGTGGCGGTTGCGCTGGCTGAGTAAGCACTGTCCGGCGTCGCTGCTTGTTGGCGCGTTGATCGTGCCGACACTCGCCGGCGCGGCCGTCGTCAAAGCCACGGCCGCGCCTGATCTGCATCTGCCGCCCCTCGAACGCTTCCTGGTGGGTGACCCCGCCGCCGCAACCCCGGATCCGATACAGCCGGGGCTGCTGCTGATGGGCGGCGGAGTGCACGATCCCGATGCGATGCGATGGTTTCTGGCCCGTGCCGGTCACGGTCACATCGTCGTGCTGCGAGCGTCGATGACCACGGACGTGGCCGATGAAATCTATCGGGAACTTCACGGGGCCGTGTCGGTGGAGACGTTCGTGTTTCACGCGCGTAGCGCCGCGCATGATCGCCATATGCTGCAGAGCTTGGCGCAGGCCGATGGGGTGTTCATCGCGGGCGGCGATCAATCGCGGTATGTAAAGTTCTGGAAACACACGGACGTCGCCCGGCTGTTGGACGAACACGTGGCCCGGGGCAAACCCCTCGCGGGCACAAGCGCGGGACTCGCGATCATGGGCGAGTACGTGTTCTCCGCGATGACGCCGGCGGACGTCACGACGGATTTGGCATTGAATCATCCGACAAGCCGCGACGTGACGATTGATACCGATTTTCTGCATTTTGACGTGCTGAAAAATTACATTACGGACTCTCACTTTGATCGGCGCCACCGCCTCGGGCGCCTGGTTGCGTTCGTTACCCGTGCCAATCAGTTGGCCGCAAAGGCCGATACGCCTGTCGAGGGCCTCGGTGTCGACGAAACCACATCGCTCGCGGTACTTCCCGACGGCACTGCTCATGTGTTCAGCATGAATCCTGCACTGGGCACGACGTGGTTACACGGGATTCGCGGCCATACGAATGGCCGCGCACCCCTTGATACCAGCGCACTGTGGGTGACTGAACTCGGGGTGCAATCGGACTTTAATCTGCGAACGCACGCAGCGGAGCAACCCTTGATGGAGAGGGTCGTTCGGGTCATCGATGGTCAGGTCCACCCCCGCTGAGCAACGTTCTTCTCCGGCTATACTGCTCGACGGACGGATTTTGAATTCAGGGAGGCTCGGATAAGCGTGGGTGCGCTCTACGAAAAAACCATTGCGTTTATCCTCAGTCATATTGACGAGCATGCGCTTGCGGCTGGAGCGAAACTGCCGACGGAGCCTCAGCTAGCCGAACTCGCTGGCGTCAGCCTCGTCACGGTACGACGGGCTCTCGCTGAGCTAGCCGCACAATCCGTGGTGCGCCGTGAACAGGGGCGCGGTACGTTTGTTCTACGTCCTCGGGTACGCGCTGAGACCACCCTAGTCGGTGGTTTACGCAATGGACTAAACCTAGATGCGCGCTCGTCACTTGCCACTCGGCTCCTTGATGCCCGCCGTCGTCCGGCTCAAGACGAAGAAATCGACGCGCTCGGCCTGCAGATTGGCGACGAGATCTGGGAGCTCTCACGGGTGCGCTTGCTGAACGATCGACCGGTCATCTGGGAGCGCTCGGCCATACCCTGCGCGCTCACCCCTGAGCTTGGGGATCGCTTACGAGGTCGTGCGGAGCGTTCGCTGTACGAGATACTCGACACGGACTATGGATTGCGCGAAGGCCGCGAGGAGCAGACGCTGCTTGCCCGCGCCGCCACGCCGTTTGAGCGCCCCTTGCTGGAGCTCATGAAATTCGAATGGGTCGTGGAAATCACCGGCGTCAGCCACTCGACACGGCAGGTTCCAATTGATCGCTTCCGCATGGTCTTCGCGGGCAAATCCTTTGCTTTTCGGTTGTCTTCGGCGCCCCTGAACGCTGTCGAAGCGATCGAACTGCGCTAACGGACTAGCGTCGCGCGCGATACGCTCTATAGAGCCGCTCGTAGATAGCAGCCGCAGGTCCCGGCTCGACCGAGGCCATGGGCTCGACACCGTGTGCCAACGGACTTAAACCTGCTAACGCGCGTGCACTGAGCGCGGCGCCCACCGCGGCAGAAGATCGCAGCGCACATGGCCGTACAGCCACGCCGAGCGCGTCCGCATAGAAGCGCAGCGTCATCGCGCTTGCCGCCGCATGACCGGAGAACACGACCTCGCTGACCGGCTGCCGCTCGGCTATCACGTCAAGGCAACGGCGTATTTCAAACGCAACGCCCTCTAGGTAAGCCCTTGCGATATCGTCACGACCATGGCTGAGGCTCAAACCGGTCACTGCACCACGCAGCGACGGATCCCATAACGCGCCTTGCTCGCCCCCGCCGACATAGGGCTCAAACACGAGTCCGCGAGCCCCAGGCTCAGAGCGACCCGACGCCACGTCCAATTCTCCCGGGCCGTAACCCAACAAGCCGCTCAGCCAGGCATAGCCCGTACCGGTCGCAATCAGATCCATTTCGAGGGCATAGTGACCCGGCTCGACGTGGGGCGTCACCAAACACCGCGCATGGGCGTCGCGATCCGGCGCGGTGGTGGTTGCCAAAATGATCGTGCTTGACCCCATCGCTACCGACACCCGCCCCGGCGACAGTCCCGTCATCGCATACCCGCCCGCAACGGAATCCGCCGCGCCGACTGCAACGGGTATCCCCTGCGGCAAGCCAAACCTCGCCGCCGCAACCGGTGTCACCGTCCCCGCCGCCGAGGTTGCCGCCGCCAAGGCCGGCATCTGCGCGAGGCTCAGTCCCCAACGATTGCACAGGTCCGCCTCGAAGGCGTTGCTGTCCAGATCGAAGGTGGCGTAGCCCGCAGCCGTCGAAGGATCTGTAACCCGTCGGCCGGTGAGCCGCCAAACCAAGTAGTCCTTGGCGGAGAGCACCGTACGCGTGCGTTTATCGCTGCGATGAAATCGGTGCATCGGCCCGAGATATCGGCCGTCTATCGGCATGCCGGTCCGCCGGTACAGATCGCGCCGCTCCTTAGTGCCGATCGCAACGCCCGCCCACGCGTCGGCGCGCGCATCTTTCCACGTGATGGCGCTGCCGATGACCTCGTCGTCGCCCAGACAAACCAGCGTCGGCAATTGGCCTGCGATACCGATGGCCCCGATACGTTCGCGCCACTGCCTCACTCGTTCACGTGCTTGGGCGGCCAGCTCGGATAAGGCCACGGCGAGCGCATCATCCCAGTCACCCGGCCGCTGTTCAGCAGCGCCGTCGTGACCGAACGTCGGATGATCCCCTTCACCCGTGGCCAACGGTAGACCGTCCGCTGACAGCAACTCGACTTTGACCGCGGACGTGCCAAGATCAATGCCGAGTGTCAGCGGCGCCAAGTCATCAGACATGACGTGGCAAGTCGGCGATCACCGCGCGTGCCGCATCGAGCGTGAATGCGATGTCCTCGTCGGTATGCGCAAAGGAAACGAAGAGATTCTCGTAGGCCCCCGGATGGAAGAGCACACCCCGATCCAACATGCCCTCCCACCAGTGACGGAAGAGATCGTGCCGAGCATGGCGCGCGGCATCGCGATAATTGTGTATCGGTGCATCCGCAAACCAAACCTGCAACACCGGGCCCACACCCGTGACGTAGGCAGGTAGACGCGCGGCTTTGAGCAGATCGTCAAGGCCGGCGTAGAACCGCTCACAGCGGGCATACAGCGCGGCATATCGCCCCGGGATAGCCAACTCATCGAGTGCAGCGTTGGCAGCCGCGACGGCGATCGTATTGCCCGCGTAAGTGCCGGCCATCGACACGGTGCCATCGGAGACCAGCGACATGATGTCGCGCCGACCACCGAGCGCGGCCACCGGGAATCCGCCTCCTAAGCCTTTTGCGAAAACGCTGAGGTCGGGAGTCATACCGTAGTGTCCCTGCGCACCGGCGACACTCAGACGGAAGCCCGTGATGACTTCGTCATAGATCAGCACGATTCCGCGTGCAGCGGTTAACTCACGCATCGCTTCCAAATAGCCCGGCTTTGGCAAGATGCAGCCGGTATTACACATGACCGGTTCCGTAAGCACCGCCGCGATATCGTCGCCCTCACGATCAATCACGGCGCGCAGCGCGTCAACGTCATTCCACGGCAAAATAATCAGGCCGTCGCTCGCCGACATCGTCATACCCGGGCCCTGGGGAATAGCCTTGGGTCGTGCCTCAGGACCTGCCTCTTCAACCTTCGGGTGCTTGGACCAGTACACGCCTTCGGAAAAACCGTGATACATGCCCTCGAAGCGGATGACCTTGCGCCGACCCGTAAAGGTGCGCGCAAGTCGCAAGGCGTAAATCACCGCTTCCGTGCCGGTATTGCAAAGTCGCACCATCTCGACACTGGGAATCAAGTCAACGATTTTGCGTGCGAGCACCGCCTCATCGGCCGTCGGCAGCGCAAAACAGGTGCCGCTGTCGTCGATGGCCTTGTGCACGGCAGCCGTCACGGTCGGCGGCCGATGCCCAAGAATCATAGGCCCGAGGCCCAATAGATAGTCAACGTAACGGTTGCCATCAACGTCATACAGGTGCGAGCCCGTACCGTGCGAGATAAAGAGCGGATACGGATCCCATCCCGAGAACTTGGCGCGGGCGGTGCTGTTCACACCGGCGGGGATCAGTTCGCAGGCGCGATCGTACAAGCGCGCACTGGTAGCCGTCTTCTCAGGACTTAGATAACGATAGGTCACGACGAGGTCTCCGATGACAAGGTGCCGTCTTTCGTAACGGCGCCGAAAAAAGTATTTCCACCCAAGCGGTGCAAGACGACCGCAATCACAAGCCCAAACACAATGGAGCCGAGCCCGTAGATACACACCGCGCGTGACAGCACGCCGGTCAGCACCGCCTCGACGGCCACAAACACCATAAAGAGCACACCGAGCGCCGGCATCACCCCACCGACCAACGCATCGCTGGGCGATCGGATCAACAGGGCCCGGCCTTGCCAGACTGCCGCCGCTGCGGTCAGCCCGTAGAACACAACGGACAGCAGCCCGAGACTCGAGACCACATTGGCTAAAGCCTCACCGACACTGCCCGCGGCCAGTGTGGCCACTAAGAAACCAACGTTGATCGCGCCCATGGCGATCATTGCGTTGCGCGGGCTGCCGGTCACCGCATCACGGCAGGCCAACCAGGGTGGCATGACACGATCGCGCGCCATG
>Ga0208105_1000048_pt1 | contig 58039 bp, 64 predicted proteins | sample CryBogCBE16Jul07_FD_184574 | JGI IMG/M metagenome (GOLD analysis project Ga0208105, IMG submission 184574) | Freshwater microbial communities from Crystal Bog, Wisconsin, USA - CBE16Jul07 (SPAdes) | ecosystem: Environmental > Aquatic > Freshwater > Lake | place: Crystal Bog, Wisconsin, USA... | reverse complement strand
TTGGCGCCTATCGCCATGGAAGAAGGTCTGCGTTTTGCAATCCGCGAAGGTGGCCGTACTGTTGGCGCCGGCGTCGTTGCGAAAATTCTGAAGTAATTTGTTTGCCTCGCTGCGGAAATAGTTTTCCGTAGCATTTCGTTCTTTGGAAATCCTCATGAAAAATCAAAAAATCCGCATCCGTCTGAAAGCGTTTGACTACAAACTGATCGATCAGTCGGCTGCCGAGATCGTTGATACAGCAAAACGTACCGGTGCTGTTGTTCGTGGTCCTGTGCCACTGCCAACACGTATTCGTCGTTACGATGTGTTGCGTTCACCACACGTGAACAAGACCTCTCGCGACCAGTTCGAAATCCGTACGCATCAGCGTCTGATGGATATCGTTGATCCAACAGACAAAACAGTTGATGCGCTGATGCGCCTTGACTTGCCAGCTGGTGTTGATGTCGAAATCGCGCTGCAATAATTAAGACTGGCGTATCAAAAAGTAAATTTTTGATACAAGCGCCAAAATAATGCTAGAATACAAGACTTGCCAGATTATTTTGGCGTGTCTTGTATCTGCAGCTTTGCTGCGAAGCAAGGCAAAAGTAGTTCGAGTCAATAGGATCATAAGATCCATGTAGTAAATGAGCGCCCGAGAAATCGGGTTTTATCAGCCCCGACCAATCGAAGTCGGGAATCGGGTTTTTACCCCGGAGAAAACGATGTCGAAATCGACACCCACGCCTGCCGCACATCGGCTAGGGCTGGTGGGCCGCAAGGTCGGCATGACCCGTATTTTTACGGAAGATGGCGAGTCCATCCCTGTAACAGTACTGGACGTGTCGAACAATCGCGTCACCCAGGTAAAGTCACTTGAGTCTGACGGCTATGCCGCCATTCAAGTTGCTTACGGTGAGCGCCGCGCCTCACGTGTAGCCAAGCCACAAACCGGTCATTACGCCAAAGCTGGCGTAGAAGCTGGAAGTATCCTCAAAGAATTCCGTCTAGATCCTGCTCGCGCAGCTGAGTTCACGGCTGGTTCCGTGGTCGCAGTTGAGAGCATTTTCGAAGCCGGCCAACAAGTCGACGTAACCGGTACCACCATTGGTAAAGGTTTCGCTGGCACGATCAAGCGTCACCACTTCAAATCACAGCGCGCATCGCACGGTAACAGCCGTTCGCACCGCGTACCTGGTTCGATTGGTCAGGCGCAGGATCCAGGCCGTATTTTCCCCGGTAAGCGTATGTCAGGCCACCTCGGTGACGACACCCGTACCGTGCAAAACCTTGACGTCGTCCGTGTTGACGCCGAACGTGGTCTGCTGATGGTCAAGGGCGCTGTCCCAGGCTATGCAGGTGCAGACATCGTCGTGCGTCCGGCCGTCAAAGCCCCAGCAAAGAAAGGAGCCTAATCCATGGATATCAAGCTCCTTAATGATCAAGGTCAGTCGACAGCAACATTTGCTGCGCCAGATACCGTGTTTGGTCGCGACTTCAACGAAGCGCTGGTTCATCAGGTCGTCATTGCCTTCCAGGCCAATGCACGTTCCGGTAACCGTCAGCAGAAAGATCGTTCAGAAGTTCGTCACTCGACTAAAAAGCCATTCCGTCAAAAAGGTACAGGCCGCGCCCGTGCTGGTATGACTTCGTCACCCTTGTGGCGTGGCGGTGGTAAGGTTTTCCCGAATTCGCCTGAAGAAAACTTCAGCCAGAAAGTCAACAAGAAAATGTATCGTGCGGGTATCCGTTCGATCCTTTCGCAGTTGGCTCGCGAAGACCGTATTTCTATCGTTGATTCATTCACACTCGAGTCACCAAAAACCAAACTTGCAGCTGACAAGCTCAAATCACTTGGTCTGGCTGATTCCGTGCTGATCATTACCGATACGGTTGACGAGAATGTCTATCTTGCTTGCCGTAACCTCAAGCATGTTGCAATTGTCGAACCGCGTTACGCCGATCCGCTTTCATTGATCCACTACAAAAAAGTGCTGATCACTAAGACGGCCATCGCTCAACTCGAGGAGATGCTGGCATGAACGATCATCGTCTAATGCAAATCATCCTGGCCCCGATCGTGACTGAAAAAGCCACCTTCGTTGCCGAGAAAAACAATCAAGTTGCTTTCCGCGTCATTGCTGATGCAACCAAGCCCGAGATCAAGGCTGCAGTCGAACTGCTCTTTAAAGTCCAGGTCGAAGCAGTACAGGTTCTCAATCGCAAAGGCAAAGTCAAACGCTTTGGCCGTTTTGTTGGTCGTCGTCGTAACGAACGTAAAGCATACGTTTCGCTCAAAGACGGTCAGGAAATCAACCTGGCGGAGGTGAACTAAATGGCCCTCTTAAAAGTTAAGCCAACCTCGCCTGGTCGCCGTGGCATGCTTAAAGTGGTTACACCCACTTTGCATAAAGGCGAACCATTCGCAGCGTTGCTGGAAAAGAAAATCCGTGGTTCTGGCCGTAATAACAACGGTCACATCACAATTCGCCACCGTGGTGGTGGTCACAAGCAGCACTATCGCCTTGTGGATTTCCGTCGCAATAAGGACGGTATCCCCGCAAAAGTCGAGCGTCTGGAATATGACCCAAACCGCACTGCACACATTGCTTTGCTTTGTTATGCAGATGGTGAGCGTCGTTACATCATCGCTCCTCGCGGTCTTGAAGTGGGTACAACGCTGTTGTCGGGTATCGAAGCCCCCATCCGCGCTGGCAACACATTGCCAATCCGCAACATCCCCGTTGGTACGACAATTCACTGTATCGAAATGTTGCCTGGTAAAGGCGCGCAAATGGCGCGTTCAGCTGGTGCATCAGCGGTCTTGCTGGCTCGCGAAGGCACTTACGCTCAGGTTCGCCTGCGCTCAGGTGAAGTTCGTCGCGTGCACATCGAGTGCCGTGCAACCATCGGTGAAGTCGGCAACGAAGAGCACAGCCTTCGCCAGATCGGTAAAGCCGGTGCGGTGCGTTGGCGCGGTATTCGTCCCACGGTGCGTGGTGTCGCAATGAACCCGGTTGATCACCCACACGGTGGTGGTGAAGGTCGTACCGGCGAAGGCGGCGAACCAGTCAGCCCATGGGGTACCCCAGCTAAGGGTTACAAGACCCGTAGCAACAAACGGACGAACAATATGATCGTCCAACGCCGCAAGCGTAAATAAGAGGGCGAATCATGTCACGTTCAGTCAAAAAGGGCCCATTCGTCGATGCACACTTGATCAAAAAGGTCGAGGCTGCAGTCGCAGAAAAGGGCAAGAAACCGATCAAAACCTGGTCGCGTCGTTCAACAATTCTGCCAGACTTTATTGGTCTGACAATTGCTGTCCATAACGGTCGCCAGCACGTTCCCGTTTATATCAACGAGAACATGGTTGGACATAAACTCGGCGAGTTTGCGCTGACCCGTACCTTTAAAGGTCACGCCGCAGACAAAAAGGCCAAGAGGTAATCCATGGAAACTCAAGCCATTATCCGTGGGGTGCATATCTCTGCCCAGAAAACACGACTCGTTGCGGATCTGATCCGTGGCAAGTCTGTTGCTCAGGCATTGAACATCCTGACCTTCACCAATAAGAAGGCCGCCGGCATCTTGAAGAAAGCTGTTGAATCAGCAATCGCCAATGCCGAGCACAACGACGGTGCAGATATCGACGAACTCAAAGTCACCACGATTTATGTGGACAAGGCAGAGTCGATGAAGCGCTTTTCCGCACGAGCCAAAGGGCGCGGTAACCAGATCGAAAAGCAGACTTGTCACATCACTGTGAAAGTCGGCGCTTAAGGAGCAACGATGGGTCAGAAAATTCACCCGATTGGGTTCCGTCTCGCGGTTACACGCAACTGGGGCTCAAAGTGGTATGCAGACGACAAAGATTTCGGCGGCATGCTTGCCTCAGATATTCGCGTTCGTGAGTACCTCAAAAAGAAACTGAAGAGTGCTTCAGTTGGTCGTGTCGTCATCGAGCGTCCAGCCAAGAATGCCCGTATCACTGTTTACTCGGCTCGTCCTGGTGTAGTGATCGGCAAGCGCGGCGAAGACATCGAAGGCCTCAAGTCTGATTTGCAGCGTTTGATGGGCGTGCCTGTTCACGTCAACATCGAAGAAATTCGCAAACCAGAAACCGACGCACAACTGATTGCTGATTCGATTTCGCAACAGCTCGAAAAGCGGATCATGTTCCGTCGTGCCATGAAGCGCGCCATGCAAAATGCAATGCGCATGGGTGCCCAGGGCATCAAGATCATGAGCGCAGGTCGTCTGAATGGTATCGAAATCGCACGTACCGAATGGTATCGCGAAGGTCGTGTGCCACTTCATACACTGAAAGCGAACATCGATTACGGTACCTCGGAAGCCCACACGACATATGGCGTGATCGGCATCAAGGTTTGGGTCTACAAGGGCGATATGTTGCCAAATGGCGAAATGCCAGTTGAAACAGCACCGCCTCGCGAAGAAGAGCGTCGTCCACGCCGTGCTCCACGTGGCGATAAGCCCGAAGGTGCACGTAAGCCTGGTCCAGCTGGACGTGGTCGTGCACCGCGCAAGGCTGACTCAGCTGCGCCGGCGCCTGAAGGAGAATAAGTATGTTGCAACCAGCACGCAGGAAATATCGCAAAGAGCAGAAAGGCCGTAACACTGGTCTGGCTACTCGCGGTGCGAACGTTTCATTTGGCGAATTTGGCTTGAAAGCGACCGGTCGTGGTCGTCTGACGGCTCGTCAGATTGAGTCGGCTCGTCGTGCCATCAACCGTCACATCAAACGTGGCGGACGTATCTGGATCCGTATCTTCCCCGATAAGCCAATTTCACAGAAACCGGCTGAAGTTCGGATGGGTAACGGTAAAGGTAACCCAGAGTACTGGGTTGCTGAAATTCAGCCCGGTAAAGTGTTGTACGAAATGGAAGGTGTGAGTGAAGAGATTGCACGCGAGGCGTTCCGCCTGGCTGCAGCCAAGCTTCCAATCGCCACTACGTTCGTCGCGCGTCATATCGGTGCTTAAGGGAATCGACATGAAAGCAAGCGAACTTCGTGCAAAAAATACTGCTGAGCTCGGCCAAGAGCTCCAGAGCCTGTTGAAAGCGCAGTTTAATCTGCGTATGCAACGTGCAACCCAGCAACTCACCAACCACAGCCAGATCGGTAAGGTCCGTCGCGACATCGCACGTGTCCGTACCTTGATGACTGAGAAGGCGGGAAAATAATATGACCACAACTCAAACTACCAAACCAAAGCGTCAACGTACGCTGACTGGTAAAGTTGTTAGTAACAAGATGGATAAAACCATCGTTGTGCTGGTTGAACGCCGTGTTAAGCACCCAGTGCTTGGCAAGATTATTATGCGTTCAGCAAAGTACAAAGCTCACGACGAAACCAATCAGTACAACGAAGGCGATACCGTTGAGATTGCTGAAGGCCGTCCAATTTCACGTTCAAAGTCATGGACTGCGACACGTTTGATTGAAGCTGCCCGCGTAATTTAAGCGACAAGTACTTCTGGTTTGTATTCTGCATCACCGCGGCATACAGCCCTACTCAAAAGCGACGAAGCGATTCGTCGCTTTTTTGTTGCATAAATATAGGTAATAAAAATAACAACCAATTCAATCAATCAATTGACCGCTTGACTCGTGAAATGGATAAGGCCCATCGAACTGTTCACAGTAGGCGGTATGACTAACCATGCGCCCACCAGCAGGCAACGTATGAATACCAAAACCGGGCGGTTCCAGATTCCAGGCCGAGGCCGCCTGCGGGGATAGATCCAGACAAACCTGATGCGCGACAGAAGGTACGGTCACGGCCATCGTAGAACCAAAGTTGACTTGAATAGCCCGATGTAAATGTCCACAGATGACGCGCTCTACATTCCGGTATCTGGTTAATAAAGCCTCAAGTTCGGGTGCCCCATTCTTGAGGCCGATATCATCCATGTGTCCAATCAAGGTCTTGAACGGAGGGTGGTGCATCGCCACGACAACTGGTCGGTTGGTATGTTTATCCAACTCTTTAGCAAGCCAGGCTAATCGATCCGCACACAAAGAGCCCTCACTTTCCAAAGGAACAACGGTGTCGAGAGTGATTAATTGCAAACTCCCAATTGACACACTGTATAGAACAAAGCCTTCAGTGCCCAAGTAAGTGTGCTCAGGAAAGCTAGCGCGCATTTGTTGGCGATCGTCATGGTTACCAGGCAACAAATACACTGGGAAACGCAATGGCGCAATCAGCGTGCGTAAATGCTCATACTCGGCAGCGCGACCAAAGTCGCACAAGTCGCCTGTCATTACCACGGCATCAGGTTTTTGAGGTAGTCGGTCAATTGCCTGGATAGCTTGAGTCAGATAGGGGGCTGTATTGAGCCTGCCGTAAGCAAGACGCCCTGGTTCACGAATATGAGTATCTGATAGTTGAATAAGAAAAGTGTGAGACATAGTTAAGCGTTTCAAAAAAGTTGGGTATCAAGATTGAATATCAAGGCAAGGCATCAGACGACCACTGCGGATTCGAACACTCACCTTGTCTCCCGCACGTGCAGGGTGGTCCCTGTCGACATCGGCAAAAATTTCAGGTTGATCCTTCAGCTTGAGCATCAGGTGGACGCGCTCACCCAAAAAGCTGCGACGCGTAACGACCGCATCGCCCCATTCTGTATCAGCGTGTCCTGCCATGTTGAGACCTACCTCGATATCCTCGGGACGTACTAGCATTTCAGTGTGCTGGGACCATTGCGCAAGGCATGACAGCTCTTTGCCCCCAAAATGAATAATGTTTCGATGACGTGCGGTCTCATCGCGCTGCAGGCGATTGATACGACCCAGGAAACTGGCAACAAACGGGTGTGCTGGAGAGCGGTATAAGGTTTCGCCGTCACCGACCTGAATAATGCGCCCTGCATGCATAACAGCCAGGCGATCGGCGATTTCCATCGCTTCTTGCTGATCATGCGTGACGTGGATGGCGGTTATGTTTAATCGTCTGAGTAACTCTGCGAGCTCGGTACGTAAGGACTCTTTGAGTTTTGCATCCAGTGCGGTTAATGGTTCGTCCAGCAACAAAACTCGAGGTCGGACAGCCACAGCGCGAGCGAGGGCAACACGCTGGCGTTGACCACCCGAAAGTTCAGCTGGCCGTTTTTTTTCAAGGCCATTTAGTCGAACCAAATCAACTAGCTCACCAACAATACGCTGCTGCTCGTTATGCGCAACACTTCGGATACGCAGGCCATATCCGATGTTAGCCTCAACAGACATGTGCGGGAAAAGTGCGTAATGTTGAAAGACCATGCCAATACCGCGGTGCTCAACAGGCATCGCGGTTACATCTTGACCACCAAATAAAATTTTGCTGCTGGCATCCGGTGTTTCTAGTCCTGCAATTAAACGCAGTAGTGTGGTCTTGCCGCACCCGGAGGGGCCAAGTAAGGCGAGCACTTCGCCAGGTTCGATCGTGAGTGTGGTGGCTTGTAGCCCACGGGTTCCATCAGGATAGGTTTTTGAACATCCAATGATATCAACACGTGTCAGTTCAAGTTCCATGATGTTTCCCGATAATGTGTCCAAGCCATTGCAAGCCCCACAACACAGGCAAAATAACCATTAAAAAGACCAGTGTGTAGGCGGATCCGATTTCGATGCGCATGGAGGCATAACTATCGGCTAGTCCAACAGGCAAGGTTCGCGTCAGAGGAGTGTGCAGCATCCATGTCAGATTGAATTCGCCAACAGATAAAGTAAAAACCATCAGACTTGCGGCCACGATGGCGGGTAACACCGCAGGTACAAGAACACCCATAAATCGCTGAGTAAAATTTGCACCTAAAGAACGAGCAGCTTCTTCAAGTGCGAGTAATTCGTGCCGACGAAATGCAGCGCTAACTGTGCGGACCATGAAAGGCAAGGTAAATAGTAAATGTCCGACCAAAATAAAGGCAAAACTTTGTCGGAAAGCTTGTAATTGTCCAAATGCTAATACCAGCGCTAGTGCGGTAGCCAGACCAGGTACTGCAACAGGCAAAGTAAGCAATTGCTCAAACAATCGTGCCCAGCGCGAAGTGCTGCGAGCCATTGCGTAGGCGCAAGGAACACCCAGTATGAGTGTGCCAATGACACAAAACAGTGCTAATAACAGGGAAGCGGTGATGGTGTTCCCATAAACGTCGAGCACCTCATGCAGCCAGCGAAAAGTGAAACCGCTAACAAGTCCTGAGCTGTAGTTGTTGACCAGACCTGCCAGAACCGACAAGGCAATCGGGGCAAGCATAAATACGCTGACCAGTACGGTCAGTGCAGGTAAAAGCAATGGAAGTTGACGGGGATGCGACATGACCTCAGGCTCCCGCGGCGGTTGGGCTGGCTACACGCTGCGTTAAAAATAAACTCAGCCAGGTAATGAGTCCAAGGACAATAGATAAGCTCGCTGCGAGTGCAAAGTTAGCGTAATTGGTGAATTCGTTATAGATGGTGATGGGCAGCACCTCAAACTTGCTCGCCAATGTAAAGGCAGTACCAAAGGCACCCATGGACGTTGCAAAAACAATGGCGCCACATGCCAGGGTGGTCTGCGCCAGCTCAGGGATCCAGACATCTTTAGCAACTTGCCAGCGCGAAGCGCCCAGTGATCTGGCGGCCTCCTCTAGTTGCGTATCCATACTACTGGCTGCAGCGGTGTAAGTGGCAATCGCCCGAGGCAGAGAAAAATATAAATAGCCTAAAAAAAGTCCAGTTAGGCCATAGGCAAAAGTGCTGCGTCCCAGTCCTAGCCATTCGGTGATGTCAGCGACCAGGCCTTGACGTCCACCTAATAGAATAATGAAAAAACCAATGATCACACCAGGAAAAGACAGCGGTAACGTGAGCAAGGACAATAACAAGCCCTTGCCTCTGAAACGCAGCCTCGCCAAGGTGATGCCGACCAGCGCTCCTAATATCAGGGTCGCAAATGTCACGCAAAGCGAAAGACCTAATGTGTTGAGCAGGCTTTGCGAATAACGACTATTCGATATGACAGCAAAGTACGTAGCCCAGCCATTCACAGCAGGCAAGGCAAACAATTGGACAACAGGTAAAAGCCAGAACGCAGCAAAAAAAGCCACAGCGGGCGTCACGCAGGCGCCCAGCAGACGGGATGTAGTAGTCATGCGAGGCGCCTTTCATAATAATTACTGAACATCTTTCAGGTAGCGATCTGAGAAAGCTTTTTGAACAGCAGCCATCTTGCCGTAGTCCACACTCTTGGCGCGGTCATATTCGCTTGCAGGCAGAAAGCGATCTTGCACTTCTTTCGGCATGGTAATGGCGCGTACGGGACGCAAGTAGGCGTTAGCCCAGATTGTCTGCCCTTCGTCGGACAAAACAAAGTCCAGTACTTTGTTGGCGTTATCGCTGTGTGGAGCATTTGCGACTTTACTCATCACGTAAGGCACGACCAAAGTGCCTTCAGCAGGAATTACGAACTGCACATTAGCTTTGTCTTTGTACTTGGCTCGGTATGCGTTGAAGTCATAGTCAAGCAAGATTGCAATTTCACCAGAGAGAACGCGTGCATAGGATGTTTGCTTGGGAACAATAGGCTCATTCTTTTGTAACGCTTTGAAATACTCAATACCTGGTCCAAAGTTGTCCAGATCACCACCACGGGCCTGATTAACCGCGACAGCTCCAACGTAACCAACAAAAGCAGAGGCAGGATCAAGATAACCAATCAGCCCTTTGTACTCTGGCTTGAGCAAATCGGCCCAGGATTTTGGTACGGGCTTACCTTTGAGCGCATCTACATTGACCATGAAACCCATGGTGCCTGAATGAATCGTGAACCAATTGCCCTGAGGGTCTTTCAGTCCATCAGGAATATCGTTCCAGCCTTTGGGCATATACCCTGCAACGACGCCTTCTTTTTGTGCCTGAATTGCAAAGGTCACACCAAGATAGGTCACATCAGCAACAGGGCTAGCTTTTTCAGCGACAAGTTGAGCCAATGATTGGCCTGAGTTTTTGTTGTCAGGTGGTACTGTCACACCAGTCTTGGCTTTGATCGCTTTGATCTGGCTGCCCCAGTCCGCCCACTCAGTCGGGCAGTTATAGCAGATAGCATTTTGTGCGAATGAGCAGTTGCTGGCTGCCAGACCCAACGTTAATACAGTAGTTCGGACAAGATGTTTCAATAAATTTCGCATAAAGACTCCTACGGTTAAAAGAGGGTGAATCAAACCTGACTTTGTGATGGCTTAGTTAAAAGTTTGTTAAGAATTTGTTATGGCTTTGATGCTGGGCAATTAACCGATGCACAAGACTCGCCCTCACGGAAACTGTGAGCGAGTAACAGACTGTCGTTTGCACTCAGTACAATTCCCTCAGAGAGGGATCGGACAACCAAAGCAACGCTTTGCTGTCCGATGGCTTCATTGGGTTGCATGACTGTGCTGAGCATCGGTGTGAGGTCTTCACCAATTGCAATTCCATCAAATCCCGTGATACTGATGTCCTGCGGAATGCGTAAACCTGTCAGGTGCGCTGCTCTAATGCAACGAATTGCAATGAGATCGTTAGAGCAAACCAATGCGGTCGGTCGCATGGCGGTCAGTAGTAGCTTGCAGATATCTTGAACGGCTGTTTCAACAAAAGGGACCTCGATGCACATGGCGTCATCCAGGCCCAGGGATTGCATGCCTTCGGAAAAACCTCGTTTACGCTGTTGTGCCCGGTCCGACGCGGCAAGATGACCGCAGACGAGCGCTATACGTTGATGCCCCAGAACTGCAAGACGAATCACGGTTTCGCGCATTGCTTGTTCGTTGTCTACCGAAACACATGGGTGATCAGCCTGCCTGTTGTATGCCAGAACATACGGCAAGCGTGCCCCACGTAAGCGCATCAATGCCTGAGAGGTCGCAGGATTAGAAACGACGAGTACCATTCCGTCCACATTACCAGCGAGCAACTGGTTGACGGCCTGCTCTTCCTGATCGAGTTTGTAGTCTGTCGTCATGGGCAGGATGGCGTAACCGTGAGCACTCGCCTCGCGCGCAATGCCATTCAGACATTCGGCAAAAACAGGATTGAGCAGGGTAGGCAGCACTACACCAAGTACGCGACTGCGCTGCGTTCTTAGGCTGCGGGCACTCGCATTAGGCAGGTAACCTATGTTTTTGGCGATTTGCAATACGTGAGCACGCGTCTGGGGATTGACTTTTTGCGGTAGGTTAAACACCCTTGATACCGTAGCCATCGACACGTCTGCTTGTGCGGCAACCTTTTTGATGCTCAAAATACCGCTCCAATGAAAACGATTTCATTAAAACAATGATTTATTACATCACTGTTACAAAGTTGGTCAACAGAATTTGCCCTTTAACACTTGAACCTCGCCATAAAAAATAAGGGCCTCCGAAGAGGCCCTGCATTTGCAATATCAAAACCACCGGAAGGGACGTATAAATAGTATTGTCATTAAACGAAACGAACTACGGCACCAGGATGAATTGACCCAGCAATCTCAATACTCAAAGTCAGATATGCGTCACAAACTTAGTCACGAGATAGCCGTCAAAGGTTTCACTACCGCCTTCACTCCCAATGCCGCTATCTTTAATACCACCAAAGGGTGTTTCTGGGAGTGCGCTGCCAAAGTGGTTAATGTTGACCATGCCGGCTTCTAGTGCGTTGGATACCTTTGTCGCAGTTTGCAGCGAATTGGTAAAGACATAAGATGACAAACCAAATGGCAAACTATTTGCACGAGTGAGGACTTCGTCAATGGTATCGAACGAAACAACCGGTGCAATAGGACCAAAGGGCTCTTCGGTCATCAACATAGAATCGTCTTTCAATCCTGTAATGACCGTAGGTGGGAAAAAGAAACCTTTTCCAGAAACTGGATCACCACCGATCTCGATATTTGCGCCACGTTTACGTGCGTCCTCGACAAAGCGAGAAATGGCTGGAACGCGACGCTCGTGAGCCAGGGGGCCCATCTCGACACCCGCATCAAGACCATTACCGACCTTAACCGTTTTCAATACGTCAATAAATTTAGCCAGGAATTTGTCATAAACATTTTTCTGGACGTAAAAGCGTGTGGGAGACACGCAGACCTGACCAGCATTACGAATTTTGAATTTGGCCAGCATGGTTGCAGCACGGTCTACATCAGCGTCACCAAAAACTAGAACGGGAGAATGTCCGCCTAGTTCCATGGTGGTGCGTTTCATATGCGCGCCAGCCAATGCGGCCAATTGTTTACCGACAGGTACCGATCCGGTGAAAGAAACCTTACGCGAAATCGGTGACCGAATCAGATAATCGGAAACCTTGGCAGGATCACCCCAGACGATATTCAACACGCCGGGTGGCAGGCCAGCATCATGGAACATTTGTGCAATAGCCATAACAGCTGAAGGTGAGTCTTCCGGCCCTTTCAGCACGATCGTGCAACCAGCACCGATCGCAGCGCAAATCTTACGAATAGCCTGGTTATACGGAAAGTTCCAGGGTGTAAATGCTACGCATACACCAATAGGCTCTTTCAGAACCAGCTGACGAACATCGGCTGAGCGTGGAAGTATCACACGACCATAAATACGGCGACATTCTTCAGCATGCCAGTCGCAGTGATCTGCGCAGCCAACAATCTCGCCCAGTGATTCTGCCAGCGGCTTGCCCTGATCGAGCGTCATGTTGTGAGCGATCTCCTTTGCACGGTCTCGCGTAAGTTGACCGACTTTACGCAAAATAGCGGAGCGATCCATGGGTGAGGATTTCTTCCATGAAGCGAATGCTTTGTCAGCAGCCTGCAGAGCCATATCCAAATCGGCATCAGAGGCGTGCGGCAACTGTCCGAGAACCTCTAATGTTGCAGGGTTGACCACATCCTGCATCTTGCGGCCTTCACCAGTGATGAACTCACCATTAATAAAAAGCGATAATTTTTGGTACATGTGGTTTCCAATACAACAAAAGAGTAAGAAAGAAGAAAAAATGAAAAATGGTAAATAAAAACTTGAAAAATAAATTATTCAACAAAATCAATGAGTAATGTTAAACTAACCGAACAAAATATATAAAAATGCATTGTTAATAATATGACACAAGTCGACATTTGTTGCACGACCAGAAAAAACAATATATACTAGTCGTCTTTCCTCGTAAATCGGCAAATAACTTGTGATGTTTAACTAGACAAATGCACAAGGTAAACGCAAGGTTCACGAAGAGATTAGTAAACAAAGATTGTAAAAATTAGCAGATTTCAACCCAGGGTGCCCTGTTGGCATCTAACGGGACCAAAACTGATTAATTAGGGTGTTGCGAGCCTACTAAGGCGAAAACAACAAAATGATTGATTAAGTTGGAACAGGAAAAATCATGATCCAAATGCAGACCACGCTAGACGTGGCCGATAACACTGGTGCACGTTCTGTGATGTGTATCAAGGTACTCGGCGGTTCAAAGCGCCGTTATGCCGCCATCGGCGATGTTATCAAGGTTACCGTCAAAGACGCAGCTCCACGTGGCCGCGTCAAAAAAGGCGAAATCTATAACGCTGTTGTCGTTCGTACGGCACAAGGTGTTCGTCGTAAAGACGGTTCGCGTATCCGCTTCGGTGGCAACGCTGCCGTATTGCTCAACGCCAAACTCGAGCCCATCGGCACTCGTATCTTCGGACCCGTTACGCGCGAATTGCGTGGCGAGAAGTTCATGAAGATCGTGTCCCTGGCGCCTGAAGTACTGTAAGGAGCTGATATGAACAAAATTCGTAAAGGCGACGAAGTCATCGTGCTGACAGGCCGTGACAAGAAACGTCGCGGAACAGTGATTGATCGTGTTGATGCAGACCATGTATTGGTCGAAGGTATCAACATGGTTAAAAAGCATGTTCGTCCTAATCCGATGCAAGGCACCACTGGTGGCATCATCGAAAAAACAATGCCGATTCATATTTCGAACATTGCTCTCTTTAACCCCGCCACCGGCAAAGGTGATCGCGTAGGTATCAAAGAAATCGATGGTCGTAAAGTTCGCGTATATCGTTCCAGCGGCGAAGCCGTTGGCGCAAAAGCGTAAGGAGCGATAAACATGGCTCGTTTTCAAGAACTCTATCAAAACAAGATCGCCGGACAGCTCAAAGAGCAGTTCGGTTACGAAAGTGTGATGCAGGTTCCCCGCATCACCAAGATCACTCTTAACATGGGTGTATCTGAAGCTGTTGCTGACAAAAAAGTCATCGAGCACGCTGTTTCCGATCTGACAAAAATTGCTGGTCAAAAACCAGTAATCACCAAAACCAAAAAGGCTATCGCTGGTTTCAAAATCCGCGAAGACTATCCAATTGGTTGCATGGTGACGCTGCGCGGTCAGCGTATGTACGAATTCCTCGATCGTCTAGTTTCAGTGGCTTTGCCACGTGTACGTGACTTCCGCGGTATTTCGGGACGTGCGTTTGACGGTCGTGGCAACTACAACATCGGTGTGAAAGAGCAGATCATTTTCCCCGAAATTGAATACGACAAAATCGACGTGTTGCGTGGGATGAATATCAGCATCACCACCACCGCCAAGACCGACGAAGAAGCCAAGGCGCTGTTGACAGCCTTTAGCTTCCCGTTCCGCAACTAAGGGGCGCAGACGTGGCTAAACTTTCAATGATCAATCGCGATATCAAGCGCAAAATGACAGCAGAGAAATTTGCTGGCAAACGCGCTGCCCTCAAGGCGATTATCGATGATTCATCCAAGACCGACGAAGAGCGCTATGAGGCGCGGCTGAAATTTCAGCAACTTCCCCGTAACGCAAGTCCTAGTCGTCAGCGTAACCGCTGCGCGATCACGGGCCGTTCACGTGGTGTGTTCAGTAAGTTCGGACTTGGCCGCATGAAACTGCGCGAATTGGCCATGAAGGGTGAAATTCCCGGCATGACCAAAGCTAGCTGGTAGGAGAATAAAACATGAGCATGAGCGACCCAATCGCCGATATGCTGACTCGCATTCGTAATGCGCAGCAGGTAGACAAACCATCGGTAACCATGCCCTCCTCCAAGCTGAAAGCAGCTATTGCTGCTGTGCTTCAGGACGAAGGCTATGTTGATGGTTTCCAGATTAAAGGTTCAGCTGCAAAGCCTGAACTCGAAATTACCCTGAAGTACTATGCAGGTCGTCCAGTGATCGAGCGCATCGAACGCGTTTCGCGCCCTGGCCTGCGTATCTACAAAGGTCACGGCAGCATTCCCCAGGTCATGAACGGCTTGGGTGTGGCCATTGTATCCACTTCACGTGGTGTGATGACCGATCGCAAAGCACGCGCCAATGGCGTGGGCGGCGAAGTCTTGTGCTACGTGGCTTAAGGAGAGAACCTAATGTCACGTATAGCTAAATATCCAGTCGAACTCCCCAAGGGTGTTGAGGCTTCTATCAAGTCAGACATGATTACAGTTAAGGGCCCATTGGGCACATTGACTCAGGCACTGAACGGCGACGTTATTATTAACGAAGATGGCGGCAAGTTGTCATTCATCGTTGCTAATGACTCACGTCAGGCAAAAGCCATGTCAGGCACAATGCGCGCACTGGTCAACAACATGGTTGTCGGTGTAAGCAAAGGTTTTGAGCGCAAGCTGAACCTGGTTGGCGTGGGTTATCGCGCTGCCGTTCAGGGTAATGCAATCAAACTTCAACTCGGTTTTTCGCATGACGTCGTTCACGGCATGCCAGAAGGCGTGAAAGCTGAATGCCCCACTCAGACGGAAATCGTCCTGAAAGGGTCAAACAAGCAGGTTGTTGGTCAGGTCGCTGCTGAGATTCGTGCATACCGTCCACCCGAGCCCTACAAAGGCAAAGGCGTTCGTTATTTCGATGAGCACGTCACGATCAAAGAAACCAAGAAGAAATAATCGCGCAAACAAGGAAACATCATGGACAAAAAAATTTCCCGTTTGCGTCGTGCAGTGCCGACGCGTAAGAAAATCGCTGAGTTGCGAGTCAATCGCCTCCAGGTTTTCCGCTCGAATCTGCATATTTATGCAAACATTATTTCGCCCGAAGGTGACGTTGTTCTGGTTTCGGCCTCAACAGTAGAACCAGAAGTGCGTCAACAGTTAGCCGGTCAGTCTGGTGCAGGTAGCAATACCGCCGCAGCAACATTGATTGGTAAGCGCGTTGCTGAAAAAGCGAAAGCTGCAGGCATCGAGCTGGTTGCTTTTGATCGCTCGGGTTTCCGTTACCACGGCCGTGTTAAAGCCTTGGCCGATGCCGCGCGTGAAGCCGGTCTGAAGTTTTAAGCGAGGAATAGTCAAATGGCTAAAGAACAACGCAAGAATGCTCCTGAAGAGCGAGATGACGGCCTTCGCGAAAAGATGATTGCGGTTAACCGCGTCAGTAAAGTCGTTAAAGGTGGTCGTACCATGAGCTTTGCAGCTCTGACCGTAGTTGGCGATGGCGATGGCCGCGTCGGTATGGGCAAAGGCAAAGCACGTGAAGTGCCCGTGTCAGTTCAAAAAGCAATGGAACAAGCTCGCCGCGAGATGTTCAAAGTTGCTTTGAAAAACGGCACACTGCACCACACGGTGGTTGGTAAGCATGGCGCTTCAACAGTGCTGATTTCACCAGCAGCAGAAGGTACTGGCGTGATTGCCGGCGGCCCAATGCGCGCTATTTTTGATGTGATGGGCGTGCGTAACGTCGTGGCAAAAAGCCTCGGCTCAAGCAACCCTTACAACATGGTTCGTGCCACGCTGAATGGTTTGCGCGCGTCTCTCACACCGTCGGATGTAGCTGCTAAGCGTGGCAAGACCGTCGAAGAGATTTTGGGGTAAGTCATGGCTCAAAAACAAGTCAAAGTGACCCTGGTCCGTTCGACCATCGGTACCAAACAAGACCATCGCGACACGGTTCGCGGTTTAGGTCTGCGTCGTGTCAACAGCAGCAAAGTGCTGATCGACACACCCGAAGTTCGCGGGATGATCAATAAAGTTGATTACCTTGTGACTGTTTCGGAAGTTTGAAAGGAAACACGATGTCGATTACTCAACTCAATACGATTAAGCCTGCAGAGGGTTCCACACACGCCAAGCGTCGCGTAGGTCGCGGTATTGGTTCCGGTCTGGGAAAAACTGCTGGTCGTGGCCACAAAGGTCAAAAATCACGTTCAGGCGGCTTTCATAAAGTCGGCTTTGAAGGTGGTCAGATGCCTTTGCAGCGTCGTCTTCCAAAGCGTGGTTTTTCTACGCTTGACGGTCATCTGTATGCTCAGATCCGTTTGTCAGATTTGCAAGCTCTGCCCGTCGAAGAAGTCGATGTACAGATTCTCAAGCAAGCTGGTGTGGTAGGTACGCAAGTCCGTTATGTGAAAGTTTATAAGTCGGGTGAACTGACACGTAAAGTTACCCTCAAGGGTATCAGCGCGACGGTTGGTGCACGTGCTTCAGTTGAAGCCGCTGGCGGCAGTATTGCTTAAGACGGATCACAGATAGCATGGCAACAGCACAGACAACAGGTAAAGCAGCACCGAAATTCGGCGACCTCAAACGTCGTCTGATATTTCTGGTGTTAGCCTTGGTGGTTTACCGCCTTGGTACGCACATACCTGTTCCTGGTATCAATCCAGACGCATTGGCAGATCTTTTCCGTCAGAATGAGGGCGGAATTTTAGGTCTGTTCAATATGTTCTCTGGTGGTGCATTGTCACGCTTCTCGATTTTTGCTCTCGGGATCATGCCCTACATTTCTGCATCGATCATTATGCAGTTGATGTCGGTTGTGATGCCTTCCCTTGAGGCGATTAAGAAAGACGGCGAAGCTGGCCGTCGCAAGATTACGCAGTACACACGCTACGGCACGGTTGCATTGGCGCTGATTCAGGCTGTTGGTATTTCTGTGGCACTTGAGTCGCAGCCAAACCTGGTCATTGAGTCAGGCATGATGTTCCGTATTACAACGGTTGTTACCCTTGTCACAGGCACTATGTTTGTCATGTGGTTAGGTGAGCAGATTACCGAGCGTGGTTTAGGTAATGGTATTTCAATTCTGATTTTCTGCGGTATTGTCGCTGGCTTGCCAGGTGGCTTAGCAGGACTTCTGGATCTGGTGCGAACCAATGCGATGTCAGCGTTATCAGCATTGTTTATTGTCGCACTCGTTGTATTAGTAACAGCTTTTGTTGTGCTGGTTGAGCGCGGTCAGCGCAAGATCACGGTGAATTACGCTAAGCGTCAGGTTGGCAATAAAGTCTATGGTGGGCAAACGTCACACCTTCCTTTAAAGCTCAACATGGCAGGTGTGATTCCTCCGATCTTCGCTTCGTCGATCATCCTGTTCCCGGCAACGATTACAAGCTGGTTTTCAAGTAGCGAAAACATGCGCTGGTTAAGCGATCTGGCTGCTGCGTTAGCACCACGTCAGCCGCTCTATATCACCTTATATGCTACAGCGATTATTTTCTTCTGTTTCTTCTATACCGCGCTGGTTTTTAACAGCCGTGAAACAGCAGATAATTTAAAGAAGAGCGGTGCGTTTGTGCCTGGGATTCGTCCTGGTGAACAAACTGCAAAGTTTATCGATAAGATTTTGATGCGGTTGACTTTGGCTGGTGCCCTGTACATCACGGTGGTGTGTTTGTTACCAGAGTTCTTAGTCATGCGTTGGAATGTACCGTTTTACTTCGGCGGCACCTCTTTGCTGATTATTGTTGTAGTTACGATGGACTTCATGGCTCAGGTTCAGGCCTACATGATGTCACACCAGTACGATTCACTGCTCAAGAAGTCTAACTTCAAGGGCTCGAATCTGCCAATGAGATAAGCGAGAGCAATGTCAAAGGACGACGTCATTCAAATGCAGGGTGAGATTCTTGAGAATCTTCCGAATGCAACATTCCGCGTTAAGCTGGAAAACGGCCATGTAGTTTTGGGTCATATTTCCGGCAAGATGCGTATGCATTACATCCGGATTTTGCCGGGCGATAAAGTCACAGTGGAGCTCACCCCCTATGACCTTACACGCGCCAGAATCGTTTTCCGCTCTAAATAAGCGGCTGGGTTACGTAAATAACAGGAATAAACCATGAAAGTAATGGCATCGGTTAAGCGGATCTGCCGCAACTGTAAAATTATTAAACGTCACGGCGTAGTGCGAGTAATTTGCACTGATCCGCGTCACAAACAGCGTCAGGGCTAATCATGATTAGCCTCATCGCAACGTATTAAATCAAGGAACAGTCATGGCCCGTATTGCTGGCATCAACATTCCGCCGCATCAGCACGCAGAGATCGGCCTGACCGCCATTTTTGGCATCGGTCGCACTCGCTCACGTAAAATTTGTGAAGCAGCTGGTGTGCCTTTGAACAAAAAGGTCAAAGATCTCACCGACGCAGAGCTCGAGCGCATCCGTGAACACGTAGGTGTTTTCGCGGTTGAAGGCGATCTGCGACGCGAAGTACAGCTCTCGATCAAGCGATTGATCGACCTGGGAACTTATCGCGGCATGCGCCATAAGCGCGGCCTGCCCGTTCGCGGTCAACGTACTCGCACCAACGCACGTACCCGTAAGGGACCACGTCGCGCTGCTGCAAGTCTGAAGAAATAATAAGGATTAGACGATGGCTAAAGCTTCTGGCAGCGGCGCTACACGCGTTCGCAAAAAAGTCAAAAAGAACGTATCGGACGGCATTGCGCACGTTCATGCTTCTTTTAACAACACTATCATCACAATCACCGATCGTCAGGGCAATGCCCTGTCATGGGCAACGTCTGGTGGTGCTGGTTTCAAGGGCTCACGTAAATCGACACCGTTTGCAGCGCAGGTTGCTGCAGAAACGGCCGGTAAAGTGGCAATTGAATACGGCATCAAGACGTTGGAAGTTCGCATCAAGGGCCCAGGCCCAGGTCGCGAATCTTCAGTACGCGCCTTAAATGCGTTGGGTATCAAGATTTCGAGCATTGCCGATATCACACCCATTCCGCATAACGGCTGCCGTCCGCCTAAGCGTCGTCGTATCTAAGGGGTATCCACATGGCACGTTACACTGGTCCCAAATGCAAACTCTCACGTCGTGAGGGCATTGATCTGTTCTTGAAGAGCGCACGTCGTTCACTTGAATCAAAGTGCAAACTTGATTCCAAGCCAGGTCAGCATGGTCGCACTTCAGGTGCTCGTACATCAGACTACGGTCTGCAGTTGCGCGAAAAGCAAAAACTGAAGCGTATGTACGGCATTATGGAAAAGCAATTCCGTAAATACTTCGCAGAAGCTGAGCGTCGCAAAGGCAATACTGGCGAACAACTGATCCAGTTGCTCGAGTCGCGCCTTGACAACGTTGTATACCGTATGGGTTTCGGCTCAACACGTGCTGAAGCACGTCAGCTGGTTTCACACCGTGCGATTGAACTCAACGGCCACACAGCAGACATTCCTTCAATGCTGATCAAGTCTGGCGACATCGTTGCCATTCGTGAAAAAGCTAAGAGCCAGGCTCGCATTCGCGAAGCAATGGATCTTGCTTCTGGCAACGGCATCCCCCAGTGGGTTGAAGTTGACACAGCCAAGCTGGTCGGTACTTTTAAACAAGTTCCTGATCGTGCTGATGTCGCTCGCGATATCAACGAGTCGATGGTTGTGGAATTGTACTCACGTTAATTTTGATTTTTGTTTGGAGCAGTCCAGCTGGATTGCTTCACTCAATACTCAAACTCACCCGCTTCGTTGTATTGACCGCTTCAAAGCGTTCTTTCTGACAAGCGGGTTTTGTACCAGGTCAGTTTAGAAATTTTCGCCGGATTACCGGTCCCCATCAGCCTTATCGGTGTAACGAGCCGAGGGTATTGAAAAGGAAATATCAAGATGTCAGGTTTTCTCAAACCACGTTCTATCGAAGTTGAACCAGTTGGTATTAATCATGCCAAAATCATCATGGAGCCGTTCGAACGTGGTTACGGCCATACCTTAGGTAACGCCCTGCGTCGCATCCTGTTGTCCTCCATGACAGGTTACGCTCCAACTGAAGTACAGATCACTGGTGTTGTGCATGAGTATTCAACAATACCTGGCGTACGTGAAGACGTCGTTGATATCCTCCTGAACCTGAAAGGCGTAGTGTTCAAACTGCACAGCCGCGATGATGTGACGCTGGTGTTGCGTAAGCAAGGCGCTGGTCCAGTATTCGCTTCAGACATCGAGTTGCCCCACGATGTTGAAATCGTCAACCCAGGCCAGGTGATCGCCACCCTGACTGAGTCAGGCAAACTTGAAATGCAGATCAAGGTTGAAAAAGGCCGCGGCTATGTTCCTGGTAACGTCCGCGCCCTGATTGACGATCGCGCTCACACTATTGGTCGTATTGTTCTGGATGCCTCATTTAGCCCAGTACGTCGCGTCAGCTATGCTGTTGAAAACGCCCGTGTTGAACAGCGTACCGATCTGGACAAACTGGTACTTGACGTCGAAACAAATGGCGTGATTTCTCCTGAAGAAGCCGTACGTCAATCGGCACGTATCTTGATGGATCAGATTTCTGTTTTCGCTGCACTTGAAGGCGCTGGTGATTCGTACGAAGCACCAAGCCGTGGCACACCACAGATCGATCCAGTTCTCTTGCGTCCCGTCGATGACCTCGAGCTTACCGTTCGTTCGGCGAATTGCCTCAAAGCAGAAAATATTTATTACATCGGTGATCTGATTCAGCGCACTGAAAATGAATTGCTCAAGACACCAAACCTTGGTCGCAAGTCACTCAACGAAATCAAAGAAGTTCTGGCTGCACGCGGCCTGACTTTAGGCATGAAGCTTGAGAACTGGCCACCAATGGGACTCGAGCGTCCATAAGTTAGTTTCAAAAGTACGTGTCGAAAGCCACTACTTAATTATTTTGTTATAGTACGTCCCCCAACCGGACCGCAGCTTGGCTGATAGAAGATCCGGTTTTAAAACCGAGTGAAGTGCTCAGAGCGAAGTGCTCAGAGCACGGTCTCATTTATATAGATTCATAAAGGAAATATCATGCGTCACGGTAATGGATTACGTAAACTCAATCGCACCAGTAGCCACCGTCTGGCTATGTTTCGCAATATGGCAGTTGCCCTGCTGACCCACGAAGCAATCAAGACAACTTTGCCTAAAGCAAAAGAACTGCGCCGTATCGTTGAGCCTCTGATCACTATGGGTAAAACCCCATCACTGGCAAATAAACGTCTGGCCTTTGCTCGTTTGCGTGACCGTGAAATCGTATTGAAACTGTTTGCAGAAATCGGACCACGTTATGCAGCAAGAAATGGTGGCTACACCCGTGTTCTGAAAATGGGTTTCCGCCAGGGCGACAATGCACCGATGGCCTACATGGAGTTGGTTGACCGTCCAGTGGTTGAAGCAGTTGAAGCTGCTGCTGAGTAATAAGGCAGTCAGGGTCCCACCCTATACGCAAGCTAACAAGCCAGCCTATAGCTTGTAGACGTTCTGAGCAGTACACAAAAAAACCCAGATTTTCTGGGTTTTTTGTTGTCCGCAGCATTTGCAAAGTTATCTGGACAGAACGATCTATATGAGAGGACTTCTTACTTATGAAGAAGTCCTTTGTCTGATTAATGTGGTTTAGCAACACCCATCATTGCATCCGGTAGCCAGGTAGCAATGCTTGGCATAAAACAAAGTACCACGACAGATGCCAGCATGATAATTACAAAGGGCACAATGCCCCAGATAATTTCGCTTAATGGAATGTCGGGCGCGATATTTTTGATCACAAAGATATTTAAACCAACAGGAGGGTGAATCAGACCTGTCTCCATTACGATGGTCATCACTACACCGAACCAGATTAAATCGAAGCCAGCATCACGCAAAGGGGGCAGAATAATCGGCGCCGTCATCAGGATAATTGAGACCGGAGGCAGAAAAAATCCCAGCACAATCACTAGTAATAGAATCGCAGCAAGCAGCGCCCAGCGCGACATGTGTAAATCAACAATCCATTGCGCAGCAGACTGGCTTAAATGCAGGTGGCTCATCACGTTCGAAAACAGAAGTGACATGCCGATAATAAACATCAGCATCGTCGATTCTTTAATTGTGGCCTCGAGTAGCGGAGCCAGATCGCGCGCACGCCACATCTTGTAGATCGCTGCAATCAGCACAAATGCAAGTACAGCGCCCAGGCCGGCAGTTTCTGAGGGTGTGGCATAGCCACCATACAGCGCAACCATGACGCCCGTCAGAAGCAGCAGGAAGGGCAGTACACGAGGAAGGTAGCTGAGCTTTTCCTGCATGGAGTAAGAGTCTGTTCCAAGAATGGGTGAAGGTGCTGCACCCTGCTCCATCGCAACGACGGCTTGACGGTATTGTTTACGAAACTCTTTGACTGTGTAGAGGGAAAATAATGCCACTAGCATGACACCGGGACCAATACCTGCAAGAAACAATCGTCCAAGCGACTGCTCGGAGGCCACGGCATAAAGAATCATCGTAATCGAGGGCGGCAGCAAAATACCGAGCGTACCCCCGGCAGCAATAATTCCCGCTGCAAAACCAGGAGAGTAACCGCGCTTTCGCATTTCAGGAATACCAGCGCTGCCGATGGCGGAGCAGGTCGCAGGGCTTGAGCCTGCCATGGCAGCGAAGAGAGCGCAGGCTAGGACGTTAGCGACACCCAAACCACCAGGGACTTTTCCTAGCCATACATGAAGTGCGCCATACAGATCCTGACCCGCACGGGAGCGACCTATGGCAGCACCCTTTAGGATAAACAGCGGGATGGACAGCAAGGTAATACTGGCCATTTCTTCGTAAACGTTTTGTGTAACGGTATCAAGTGAGGACGCGGGCATGAAAAAAATCATGAATATGATTGCGACCGTACCTAGAGAGAAGGCAATCGGCATACCCGAAAACATGACAATCAGCGTGACAGCAATAAATAGAAGACCGAGCATGGTGATGGACATATTCATGCTCCTTTATTTTTAGGGATAACCAGGTGCTGCACTGTCTGCAAAAGTAGTTGCACAGTCAACAAGCTCATGCCAGCAGCCATCAGGCCATAGGGGATCGAGAGCGGAGGCGCCCAGGATGAAGATGTGGCGTAACCCTCTTCCCAGGCTTCGTGAAAGAGAGTCCAGGACTTCCAGGTAAAAAACAGGCAGAAGGCAAAGGACAGCGCATCAATTGCGAAAAGCCGAAAAGACTCAATTGCTTTGGGAAGCAGGCTCGAGATGGCTGAAATACCGACATGATGGCGGAACTCTTGTACATAAGCTGCACACAGGAAAGTGACACCAACCAGACAGAACACGGCAGCTTCGTCCTGCCAATCGGTTGGTGCATTAAAAAGACCGCGCGAGATGACGCTGTAACTCAGGACAACAGAGGCAGCAACCAGTGCGATCGAGCCACACCACACCATGAGGCGGTTGATGAATGAAACCGAACGATTTAATGTGTGCAAAATATTCATGGGCATCAGCTCAGGCTTTCAGCAGCTTTCATCATGGCCGCACAGGTTGCGTTACGGTCGGCAAAATCTTTCCAGGCTGTTCGGCTGGCGATTTCTTTCCATTTGGCGATGGTTGCATCGTCTAGCTCGTATACTTTGGCGCCTGCTTGCGCATAAATGGTCGCTGCTTCTTTGTCGTCAGCGATGGCTGCCGCCGTACCAAAGGCTTCGAGCTCGGCTCCTACAGTCATCAGAAGCTCTTGTTTTTCTTTTGGCAGAGCGTCAAAGATCTTTTTCGACATTAGCAGAGGTTCAAGCATGAACCAGTACGATTTATTTTGTGCACTGGTAAATGATTTGGCGATCTCTTCGAGCTTGAATGAAATAAAGCTTGTCGAGGAGGTAAATGCTGCGTCCATCGCGCCAGTTTGCATTGCTGCGTAGATTTCGTTTGATGGTAAAGATAAAACCGAAGCGCCAGCCGCTTTTAGCATCATGTCAAATTCGCGACTGCCGCCACGGATTTTCATGCCCTTTGCATCCTCTGGATTGATCAGGGGCTTGTTGCGACTAGCGATACCTCCAGCTTGCCAGATCCAGCTCAGAATGATGATGCCTTTGTCAGCGAGGATTTTGGTGAGCATGCGACCAACTTCGGCAGTTTTCCATTTCGCAGCTTGTTCGTAGCTGGTGACTAGCGCTGGCATTAGGCCGATATTAGTCTCAACCACTTCGCCACCGGCGTAGGGCAGCGGGAAAAAGCTAATGTCCAGAGCGCCTTTACGCAGTGCGCCAAACTGGGCATTGGTTTTCATCAGCGAGGAGCCAGGATAAATATCGAATTTCATCGCACCGTTGGAACGCTTTTCGATTTCGGCAGCGAACTTACGGCAGAGTCGATCACGAAAATCACCTTTATCAATGGTTCCTCCAGGAAACTGGTGCGAGATTTTCAGTGAGGTCGATTGTGCCCAGCTCATATTGCTCAAACCAATAAGAGGTAAGCCCGAGGCGCCCAGAATTAATTTGCGACGTGATTGATTGAGCAGAGCTGATGGGGTTTTAGACGAGTGTGTCATACCGGTCTCCTGCAAAAGGTGAGCGCCTGCAAAGTGCAGTCGCATCTATAGGGGCTAGTATATGTCCGCCTTTTGTACAGCACACGTAGATATGACAATGCTATTAAAAAAACAAGTGCTCTTATAAGGGCTAACCCTTACAATCGCATTGCGGGCGATACAATTAAAACAACATACTTAGACACTCTTTATTAGTTGGGCAGGAATTTATGCAGCCAGATGAAATCGTCCTTGTGATGACAAGCGCATCGGATCTTTTGCTTGCCAAAAGAATCGCGCATCTCGTCATCGAAGAAGGCTTGGCTGCCTGCACACACATGGGTTCTCCAGTCTTGTCTGTTTACAGCTGGAAAGGTGATGTCGAGGGTGCAGAAGAAATCCCCCTGCAGTTCAAAACAACCTGGGCTCGTCAGGCGCAGTTGGTCGCGCGCATCAAAGCGCTTCATCCTTATGAAGTACCTGAAATTATTGTGATTCCAGTCATAGGTGGCTATGGGCCTTATCTGGACTGGGTGCGCGAGACGACTGGCGCAAGCAACGCAATATGATTACGCAAACACTCAGCGCGACAACGTCAAATTTTAAAAAATCAGCTCTCGTGAGTCATCGTCTGATTTGGCTATTACTTCTGTTGAGCTGCGCGATCATGCTGGTGATTCCTGCGCATGCCTCAGAGGATGGTTTTCTCGATCCCGAAAAAGCTTTTGTCATGCAAGCTGAAATGGTGGCGCCCGATGTCGTGCGTGTGCGTTTCAAGATTGCGCCGGACTACTACATGTACCGGGAGCGCTTCAGTTTCAAGATCGAGCCGAAAGAAATCGAGTTGGGTGCACCGCAATTTCAATCTGGCAAGACCAAATTTGATCCAACTTTCAATAAAGAAATGGAGTTGTATTTCTCTGAGGCTGTGATCACCTTGCCACTGACAATACACTCAGAAAATAAGTCAGCGCTCGCACAGGTTCCCATCAGGCTTACTGTCAACGGCCAAGGTTGCGCGGTGGCGGGACTGTGTTATCCGCCAATGGATTTCACCGCAATGCTCTCGCTTTCACCGGATGGCAAAGGGTTCTCAGTGCAGGGCCACGCGAGCTTGCTCAGCCGTGTGCTGGACGGGCAATGGCGTGAGGTGTTGTTTGAGGGTAATGATGAGGGCTTGGCTGGCTTGTTGTCTGCAAGTGGACTGCTGGAAATCACCTTGTTATTTTTCGTACTGGGCGTCTTGCTTGCTTTGACGCCTTGCGTGTTACCTATGGTTCCTATTTTGTCGGTGTTGTTAGTAGGTGAACAACACCACGTTTCACGCAGCAGAGGTTTTCTATTGTCCGCTGCCTATGTTGCGGGTATGTCGGTTGTCTATACTTTGCTAGGCGTGGCTGCGGGCTTGAGTGGCGCGGGACTCGCCGCATGGTTGCAGACACCCTGGGTATTAGCCGGCTTTTCTATTTTACTGGTGCTGCTTGCGCTGGCGATGTTTGATGTCTATCAGTTTCAAATGCCCTCAGGTATTCAAACACGTCTAACAGTCGCTAACTCGCACATCCTGGGTGGCCGGATGAGTGCGGCAGTCATGATGGGCGCTTTATCAGCACTTATTGTCGGACCATGTGTTGCTGCGCCCCTCGCGGGAGCCCTACTCTACATTTCTCAGACGGGTGATGTCGTGCTAGGTGGTAGCGCACTCTTTGCCATGGCTTGGGGGATGGGTGTTCCGCTACTGGCAATGGGTGCTTCTGCTGGCAAACTCATGCCACGTACGGGCGCCTGGATGGAGAGCGTTAAAAAGTTTTTTGGCGTTTTGCTTTTCGCGACTGCGTGGTGGATGGTGATGCCTCTATTGCCTACCTGGGTGCAGATTCTTGGCTGGGCGATACTGGCTATGTTGTCAGCGATGCTTTTGCGTACTTTTGACTCCTTGCCACAAAACTCCGGCTTTGCAGGCGTATTACGTAAAACACTAGGCATGCTACTGGTGTTGCTGTGTGCCGTTTGGGTCATTGGTGTGGCAAGCGGCGGACGCTCATTGCTGCAGCCTTTGTCTCATCTTGCAGTGCTTTCGCAGGCACAGCCCGCAATGGTGTTGTCAACAACCATGACAACTAATAGACCTCAGGGGTTTTCATCCAAGCAGGTGTTAAGTTCGTCGCCTGGCGCGATCAGTACGGCTGACGCCTCGGGGCCTGTTAAGTTTCTCAGGATTAAAAACCTCGCTGAACTCGACGCACTTCTGGCCAAAGCCGACAAGCCTGTCATGCTGGATTTTTATGCGGACTGGTGCGTGTCCTGTAAAGAGATGGAGTCGTTTACCTTTACAGATCCAGTTGTCGCTAAAAAAATGCACCAGATGCTGTTGCTGCAAGCTGACGTGACGGCCAATGATGAGGCAGACCGTGCGCTGCTCAAACGCTTCAGATTATTTGGCCCACCAGGCATTATTTTCTTTCAACCCGGTGGCGCTGAGCGACGCGATATCAGAGTTGTCGGGTTTCAGGACGCCGCACGTTTTGCCTCAACGCTTGAGCGCATGTTTAAGTAAACCAGGATTCAATGTCTAACTCCGTAAAATCCGGCTCAGCGAATGCGCAAGCGAGCCATTCAGCTTTGCCAAACTCAACCGTCTCAGTTTCAACGACGCCTGTCATCATCTTGCTTGCGCTTGCGGCTTTTGCCAGTGCGTGCGCCTTCAGGCTGTGTGATCCTTTACTGCCGGTGCTGGCAAAGGATTTTGCTGTACGTACTGCCCAAGCTTCAAATTCCGTCACTTTCTTTGCTATCGCCTATGGGGTGATGCAGTTCTTTTACGGTCCGATGGGAGATCGTTACGGTAAGTTTCGGGTGTTGTCGCAAGCAACGCTCGGCTGCGCTTTCGGCAGCTTGATCACTGCGATGGCACCTACACTGGATATGGTCGTTCTGGGCCGCTTGATTTCGGGCGCAACCGCTGCTGGTATTGTGCCGCTTTCCATGGCCTGGATCGGTGACAATGTTCCCTATGAGCAGAGACAAGCCACACTTGCACGATTTTTACTTGGTTCTATTTCTGGTCTCGCTGCAGGTCAGTTCATGGGCGGTATTTTTGCTGACACGATTGGCTGGCGCTGGACGTTTGTCGTCATGGCTGGCGTCTATATGGTAGTTGGTACTCTACTGATTTCAAAAAGAAAATCTGTTCCGGAAAAGACGACACCTTCAGCGGATCGCGGCAATTTGCTTGCGCCATTAAAACAAGTCTTATCCATACGCTGGGCTCGGATCGTGATAGCGACCGTATTTCTTGAGGGCGCCTTTGTCTTCGGTCCTCTGGCGTTTGTCCCGGCGTACTTGCATGAGCATCATGGCATTGCAGTGTCCTGGGCGGGTGTGATTGGAGGCTTGTTTGCCGCAGGGGCATTGATCTATGCGCTGCGCGCCAATCAGCTGGTCAGATTATTAGGTGAAAGAAGACTGGCTTTATATGGTGGTGGCACGATCGCTTTGTCGTCCACAATTTACTGGATCTCAGGTTCCTGGCACTGGGCTGTGCTGGCCAGCATCCTGTCTGGTTTCGGGTATTACCTGCTGCATGCGGTGCTGCAGACTAATGCGACGCAAATGGCACCTGCTGTCCGTGGTACGGCGGTATCGTTGTTTGCCTCTTTCTTGTTTCTCGGTCAGTCTGTGGGTGTAACGGCTGCGGCATTGCTGGTCGATACGGCAGGGCTGGGGGCGGTTTTCCCGGTTAGCATGGTTGCAGTGCCGCTGCTTGCTTATTCGTTTGCCTGGAGGCTGCGCGTGCGTGCCGCACAAACTAGTGCAGGAGCAAGTGTGAACAAGTAGTAAATAATTTACTACTTATCCGTTATCAGCTAAGGGGAGCGATATCCTTACTTGGGCTCACGCAGTAATTTTGCCGCCGCCACTGCAAAGTAAGTCAAAATCCCATCGGCTCCAGCACGTTTGAACCCGAGCAACGACTCCATCATCACTTTGTCATGATCGAGCCAACCGTTCTGAGCCGCCGCCTTGAGCATCGCGTATTCCCCGCTGACCTGGTAGGCAAAAGTCGGGACATGAAAGGCGTCTTTCACGCGCCTCAATACATCGAGGTATGGCATGCCGGGTTTGACCATCACCATATCTGCACCCTCGCGCAGATCGGCTGCGACTTCTCGCAGGGCCTCGTCGATATTGCCCGGATCCATCTGATAGACCAGTTTGTTAGATTTCCCCAAATTGGCTGCTGAACCCACCGCATCGCGGAAAGGACCATAAAACGCACTGGCATATTTTGCCGAGTAAGCCATGATGCGGGTGTGGATCAGTTCGTTGGACTCCAGAGCCTGTCGAATTGCGCCGATTCGGCCATCCATCATATCGCTTGGGGCGACGATGTCGACACCTGCTTGTGCCTGGACCAAGGCCTGTTTAGTCAAAATGTTTAGGGTGATGTCGTTAATCACATAGCCGTTTTCATCGATCACACCGTCCTGACCGTGACTGGTGTAGGGGTCAAGTGCGACATCGGTGAGAACACCAAGCTCAGGAAAGCGTTTTTTGAGTTCACGCACGACCCGTGGAACAAGGCCTTCAGGATTCATTGCCTCAGCACCGTCGAGCGCTTTGAGCGAAGGATCGATCACCGGGAATAATGCCATCACCGGGATGCCCAGCGCTACACACTCTTCGGCAACGGGTAATAAAGTGTCCAGAGAGTAGCGATTGACGCCTGGCATCGAAGGGATTGGCTGGATAATACCCTGGCCTTCGATAATGAAAACCGGATAAATCAGATCATCTACAGTAAGTGAGTGCTCACGTACTAGTCTGCGGGAAAAGTCATCGCGACGCAGACGACGGGGGCGGCTAGAGGGGTAATCAGCTAAAACGAGATGAGGAGTTGTCATGGTACGACCTGTGGGGAAATCCAGTTTTCGATTTGTAGAGTGGCTTCTTCGAGACCAATGCGAGCGGTCGCGGAGAACGCAACCGCATTGAGCGCACCGATATCAGCAAGCTCTTTTTTTACTGCAAAAATGGCCTTGATACGCTGACCATAGGGAAATTTGTCGGCTTTAGTGAGTAAAGCCATGACCGGGCGACCTGTCGGGGCGATCCAGTTGGCGAGCCGGCGATCCAGCTCTGTCACACCACGGCGTATATCGATCAGCAGCACGATACCGGCCAGAGAGGCTCGGGATTGCAGGTAGCCACCGAGTACATCGGCCCATTCTTCGCGGGCGCGGTGGGCAATCGAGGCGTATCCATAGCCTGGCAAGTCGACTAAAAACCCGAGTTGGCCCTCGGGATCGAGCGGATCAGGGATGCCAAACATGTTGATCAGGCGGGTACGACCAGGTGTTTTACTGGAAAAAGCCAGCCTTTTCTGGTTGGCCAGTACGTTAATCGCAGTGGATTTTCCGCAATTTGAGCGTCCGACAAAGCAGACTTCCGGAGCGCCTGGCTCTGGTAATTGGTCCAGACGGGCAGCGGAAGTAAAGAAAGAAGCGCGGTGCAAAATGGACACGGAAAGGCCGATACAAATGTTGTAAGACCCTATTGTATAATCAGCGGCTTAGATAGCTATATATATAGCTGTAGATTCGATATTGTCGAGGTCTTCAATGAAGCGTGTGTTGTCTCGTGTGGTGCTTGCGAGCGGTGTGTTGCTTGGCATCACAGCCGTATCCCCCAGTTTCGCTGCCGATGCAGCGGGCCCTGCAAAACCTGATGCTGCCAAGGGTGCCCAGCTCTATGAGCAGGGTGATGCCGCGCGCGGTGTCGTTGCCTGTGTTTCCTGCCATGGTGCAGCAGGTAACAGCACAATCCCGTCCAATCCCAATCTGGCGGCGCAGTCGCACGAGTATCTGTACAAGCAGCTCGTCAACTTCCGCCCAGCCGACGGAGCAAAAGAGCCCTTGCGCAAGGGTGCTGATGGCGCGCCTTCGATGATGACGGCGATGGCGACCCCTCTGACAGAGGCTGATATGCAAAACGTCGCATTTTTCCTGTCACAGCAAAAGCTGACCGCTCCCGCTACTGCGACGAACGTCAAATCCGTTGAGCGTGGTCAGAAAATCTGGCGTGCAGGTATCCCTGAGCGTAATGTTGCCGCCTGTGCTGGCTGTCACTCACCGAACGGCGCTGGCATCCCCGCCCAGTTCCCACGTCTGGCCGGACAGTTCCCTTCATACATCGAAGATCAGCTCAAGTTATTCCGCGCCGGTCATCGTGCAAATGGCCCGATGATGAATCAGATTGCAGATCGCATGAACGACGCAGATATCAAAGCTGTGTCTGATTACGCTGCTGGCTTGCGTTAATTCGAGTCCATCCCCGCAGGGTTTCTGTCGGGCGAGTTGATCAAAGGGGGCGTCTTTCAGACACCCCCTTTTTTTGTGAAGAGTTGTGTGACTGCTGCCGCGAAAAATGTTCAGACGAGTCTGCTGGAGCTGTTGAGCTCCATGCGGTTTGCTATCAGCTTGCTAGTGTTTATTTGCCTGGCGAGTTTGATCGGCACAGTGTTGCCGCAAAACAGATCGGTAGGCGCGTATGTTGATCAATTCGGGCCGTTCTGGTTTGAGGTGTTTGATAAGTTTTCGCTCTGGCACATCTACAACAGCTGGTGGTTTTTAGTCACCATGGCATTTTTAGTGACCTCTACGAGTTTGTGTCTGATTCGAAACGCACCAAAGATGCTCAAAGATGCGAGCTCTTTTCGTGAACATATTCGTGACTCAAGCTTGCGATCGTTTCATCACAAAATTGAGCTCGACACCACCCGTAATCTGACTGGCACCTCAAACGCCGTGCAGGCCTGGTTGAAAAAACAAGGTTATGCCGTTCGCGTGAAGGATGAAGGCGAGGCGCAATTGCTCGCTGCGAAATGCGGTAGTGGTAATCGTCTCGGTTATATCTTTGCACATGCAGCGATTGTGATTATCTGTGTGGGTGGGTTGCTTGATAGTGAACTACCGATTCGTTTGCAGGTATGGCTGTTTGGTAAAACGCCAATTCTTGAAAATATGCTGATTGTCGATGTGCCGCAGTCGGGACGCCTCTCGTTAAACAATCCAAGTTTTCGCGCCAACGTACTTGTGCCCGAGGGTGGTGACCGAAACTCTGCAATCGTCAGCGTAGATGACGGTGCGCTAGTTCAGCCCCTGCCTTTTATGATCGGCTTGAAAAAGTTTTTCGTTGAATATTATTCAACGGGTATGCCGAGTCGTTTTGCCAGTCTGGTTGAGGTCACGGATCCTGATAATGGTAAAAAATTCGAAGCGACTATTGAAGTCAATGAGCCTTTGCATTACAAAGGGGTGACGGTTTATCAGTCCAGTTTTGATGACGGTGGCAGTAAGGTAGAGCTCATCGGTTATCCTCTCGCCGGCACAAAGCCAGTAAGCTTTGAGGTCAAGGGTCAGGTCGGTCAGACGAGTGACGTGGCGCTGGGCGATACAGGCAAACAGGTCAAGCTGGAAATCACCAAACTGCGCACGATTAATGTCGAGGATCTCACCAGTGGGGATCCTGCTGCTCCGAAAGAGTTTGGCGAGCATGTGGCCTCTGTGACCGGGAGTGCCGCCTCGAAACAAAACAAAAATCTGAAAAACATAGGTCCCAGTATTGAGTATCGACTGATTGATCAAAGCGGTCAGGCGACGCTTTTTAATAACTATATGTTGCCTGTGGAAATGGAAGGTTTTCAGGTGTTTCTGATTGGTGTCAATGAGCCAGGCAGTCCAGGTTTTCGCTATTTGCGTATCCCGGCGGATGACAAAGCCTCTGTCGCTGAATTCATGGATGTGCGCGCAGCGTTGGCGGACCCCACGGCCCGCAAAGAAGCCGTGAAGCGTTTTGCTCAATCCTACGCCGGCAGTGCAGGCGACCAGCAGGCTCTTGAGAGCTCCGCATCGCGGGCGCTGGACACCTTTGCGACAGGGGGTTTGCAGGCTATCTCAAAATTTCTAGAAACAAACGTGCCGCCTGCAGAGCAACAGCGTGCGGCCGATATCGTGATTCGTTTGCTCGGCTCCTCCATGAGCGAGTTGCGTCAGGTCGCGCGTGAGCGAGCAGCTTTGCCGCTTTTGGGTAACACGCCTGCTGAGCAGGAAAAAAACATCGCCTGGTCCCGTATCGCGCTCGCCGCACTCTCTGATGTGACGCTTTATCCGGCACCAATATTATTTACGCTCAAATCGTTCGAGCACGTGCAGGCCAGTGTTTTTCAAGTAAGCCGCACACCAGGCAAAATGATTGTTTATATAGGTTGTCTTTTTTTAGTGATTGGCATCTTTACAATGTTCTATGTGCGCGATCGCCGAATCTGGGTCTGGCTGCGGCCAGCACAGGGCGGTTCAGGTACACATGTATTGGCTGCGATGACCTCTCAAAAGCGTACACTGGATTTCAATCGTGAATTCGACCGATTCAAGCTGGCGTTATCCCGCTTGAATCCTGCTAAGCGATCAACCTGATTTATTGAGATTTATCATGACCGAATCAGCCTCTGCCCTTGTGAACGACTGGGACGACTTGTCCGAATCTGGTGATGCACGTGTGATGCGTGGTCGTCCAGACTGGTCCGATGCATTGTTTTTCCTGCTGCTTGCTGCGGGTGCCGCGTATGCGCTGATGCACTTCAGCGCTTCGATGGATTACTACGAGCAAACCATTCTTTGTCTCGGTGTGCCTACGCTGACCTGGATGGGGTGGTTGTGGCGGCCCATGCGCACGCTGATGCTGGCCTGTGCTGCGGGCGCGGGGTTAGCGATCTGGTTGTATCAGGGCGATCTCGCGCGCGCCGAGCAAGTCTTTCTCCTCAAATATTTACTCTCTTCACAATCCTCCATTCTCTGGATGTGTGCGTTATTCGTGCTGGCTACGGTTTGTTACTGGGTCGGCATCATCAGTCCGACCGCAGCCTGGTTGGGTACAGCGCTTTCCTGGGGTGCAGTGTTTGCAGGTACGCAAGGACTGCTGGTGCGGTGGCGCGAGGGTCATCTGATGGGTGCAGATATTGGCCACATCCCGGTCAGTAATCTGTATGAGGTGTTTGTACTGTTTTCCTTGATTACAGCCTTGTTTTATTTGTATTACGAACGTCGTTATGCCACCCGGGCCTTAGGTGGCTTTGTTATGCTGGTGATTACCTCCTCAGTTATTTTCTTGCTCTGGTACTCCTTCACCCGCGATGCGTTTCAGATCCAGCCGCTAGTCCCCGCACTTAAAAGCTGGTGGATGAAAATCCACGTACCTGCTAATTTCATTGGCTATGGCACATTCTCACTGGCAGCGATGGTAGGTTTTGCCTATCTTGTTAAACAGCACGGACAGACCAAGTCCTGGCTAAAACTTGCGCCATTATTTGTACTCGGGGTCTTGCTTGCGGGTGAGCCAATGGTGTTTCGCAGTCAGGGCCTGTCAGCAACCTGGATGCTGTACTTTGGCATCGGTGCTTTGATTGTCGGTGCAATCCTGTTGTTGCGCGGGCCGATTGCGGCGCGTCTGCCCTCGCTTGAAGTACTTGATGACATCATGTATCGGGCAATTGCGATTGGTTTTGCTTTCTTCACGGTCGCGACTATTTTAGGGGCCTTGTGGGCGGCTGATGCCTGGGGTGCATACTGGCAGTGGGATCCGAAAGAAACCTGGGCACTGATTGTCTGGTTAAATTATGCGGCCTGGTTGCATTTGCGTCTGATGAAAGGCCTGCGCGGCACCATGGCGGCTTATTGGGCACTGGTTGGTTTGCTTGTGACGGGTTTCGCCTTTCTGGGCGTCAACATGTTTCTTTCAGGCCTGCACTCGTACGGTACGCTTTGAATGGTTTATAAGCGCTTAAGCGATAACGCTGCAGCAAATTCTCCTGTTCAACAACGTTAAACAAAACGGAAAAGAATCATCGTGACGCCAGCCAGACCCTGGGTTGTTTTAATTGCCACACTGACGGTTCAGGCACTGGTTGCAATGGCGTTGATGACCTTACCGGTTGTGGCGCCCGTTGTTGCCAAAGAGTTGGAGATTCCTACTACTTACCTCGGTGCTTATGTTGCGCTGGTGTATTTCGCAGCAATGGTTGCCAGTTTGCTGGGAGGTGCAGCCGTCAAGCGCTGGGGCGCAATCCGCTTAAGTCAGGTTGGTGTGGCGTGTTCTGGTGTTGGGCTTTGTCTGTGTGCCGTCCCTCATCCTGCTGCAATAGCGCTGGGTGCTTTGTTTATTGGTGCAGGTTATGGTCCGATCACACCTGCGAGCTCACACCTTCTAATTAAGACAACCCCTGCGAGTCAGCTGTCTCTGGTGTTCTCCATCAAGCAGACAGGTGTTCCGCTTGGCGGAATGATTGCAGGAGCGCTGGTGCCCTCGATGGACCTGGTGATTGGCTGGAAATGGACGTTTATCGTCGCAGGACTGACTTGCTGGCTATGTGCCTGGCTTGTGCAATCTTTGCGCAAGGGCCTGGATGATGATCGCGATCCGACGGTAAAACCTTCAATTGTTGCAAGTGTTGTTCAGCCGTTGAAATTGATTTTTGGACATCGCAGTTTGAAAGTGCTGTCCTTCATGTCGTTTTTATTTGCGATCTGTCAGATGTCTCTGATGGCCTATCTGGTCACCTTCCTGTTTGAAGACCTTGGCTGGTCTCTGGTTGCGGCGGGTGTCGCGCTGACCGTCACACAGGCTGCAGGCGTCGGTGGGCGGATTTTCTGGGGGTATGTTTCAGACCGCTGGTTAGGCGCAATCAAGATGCTGATCGTGATTACCTTATTGCTTGCGGTCGGTGCGGTGGGGACTGCCTTTTTGCGTGCTGACACGTCACCCTGGCTGCTCTTTCCAATACTGATCGTATTTGGCGCTTCGGCAATCGGCTGGAACGGCGTCTATCTAGCCGAAATTGCCCGTCAGGCACCCAAGGGCCAAGCCAGTGTCGCCACAGGAGGCACACTTTGCATCACCTTTCTTGGTGTTGTGCTTGGCCCGCCATTTTTTGGTCTGGTGGCGGGTTCGGTCAATAGTTACGGCTTGAGCTACGGGTTTTTGCTGATTCTCGCTGCGATTATTTTTGTTTTGCTCATGAAATTGCGAAACGGCCCGACTGAATAAACACGATGCCCCGCTGGTCACGGTGGGCTCCCGAGGTGCTTGTTCGTGCTTTCCCGGCGGTCTTTCACTTCCTGAATATTCATCAGAGTTGTGGACAATCACGATCAAGAGTGCGATATTTACTGTGCCCGATCATTAGGTCGCAACCTGGCTGTAAGTCAATATGAGGACTTTTATGCATCATCTCGTCAACAAAACATTGCTGCGCGTTGGTTCTGCACTGGCATTGACAACCTTTCTGGCCCTTGGCAACGCTGGTGCACAGACGCGCGGCGGCACGCTCAACGCGATCGTGCAACCAGAGCCACCCATCCTTATGCTTGGTCTTAATCAGCAAGGACCGACTCAATATGTTGCTGGCAAAATTTATCAAGGTCTGCTGACTTATGATGAAAAACTGCAACCTCTGCCCTCACTGGCCAAGTCCTGGACTGTGTCCGCTGATGGTCTAACTTACAGCTTTGAACTGCAGCAGGGCGTCAAATGGCATGATGGCAAGCCTTTTAGCTCGGCTGATGTGGTGTTCAGCATGGACCAGTTTTTGCGCAAGATGCACCCGCGTGGACGTCTAATTATCAATAAATACATTGATACCATCACCGCGCCGGATGCGAACAATGTCGTGATCAAGCTCAAAGAGCCTTTCGCGCCGTTCCTGAGTATTTTTGTGGTCGACAATATGCCGATGGTGCCCAAGCATATTTACGAAGGCACGGATTACGCAACCAACCCTGCCAATCAGACCCCTATCGGAACAGGCCCATTCAAGTTCAAGGAATGGAAAAAAGGCTCTTACGTTACTCTGGTACGTAATGACGAATACTGGAAACCCGGTCAGCCTTATCTCGATGAAATCGTATTCCGTGTAGTACCTGACGCGGCCTCACGCGCGGTTGCATTTGAAAAAGGCGACGTGCAGGTCTTGCGTGGTGGTGACGTGGACAACGTTGAGGTCAAACGCCTCAAAGCTTTGCCAGATGTCGAGATGACCACCAAAGGCTGGGAAATGTACGCCCCGCTTTCCTTCATGTTCATGAATCAGCGCAGCGCACCTTTTGATAATGTCAAAGTGCGACAGGCGGTAATGCATGCGATGAATCGTAAATTCATCGTTGATAATATTTTCTTTGGTCTGGGCAAAATTGCGATTAGCCCACTCGCCTCGACAACACTGTTTTTTGAGCCAAAAGTCACACAATATGACTTCAATCTCAAAAAAGCCCGTGAGCTGATCAAGGAGTCTGGTGTCAACGTGGGCGCACGGCCGATTAAGATTTTGAGCTTTCCTTATGGCTCGGCCTGGGACCGTTTGGCTGAGTACACCAAGCAAAGTCTTGAGCAAATCGGCTTTAAAGTCGAGATCGAAGCTGCCGATGCGGGTGGCTGGGCTAAGCGGACAGGTGATTTTGATTTTGACCTGACGTTTAACTTCACCTATCAGTATGGTGATCCAGCACTCGGTGTGGCACGCCACTACCTGTCGACCAATGCCGTTAAGGGTTCACCTTTCGTCAATAACCAGGGTTACAACAATCCTAAAGTCGATGATTTACTAAATAAAGGTGCCTCGGCGATTACCAAAGAAGAGCGTCAAAAGCTTTATTCCGAGGCCCAGAATATCCTGGTTAACGAAGTCGCCAATGGTTTCTTGTTTGAAATCGAATATCCAACTTTCTATCGTAAAAATATCAAAAATCTCGTGACGACCGCCATTGGTCTGAACGAAAGCTTTGATAACGTCTGGATCGAAAAATAAATAGTCAGTCAATCACACGAGCACCTCCTACAGGTGCTCGTGTTTTTTTAGGCCGTACGATCAGGACAAGCGAATTTTGAAGTTTTTATCTTTTCTGGCCTCACGACTCTGGAAAGCACTCGGTGTGATACTGGGTGTGGTCGTATTTAATTTTTTTCTGATCCGCTTAGCGCCTGGTGATCCTGCGAGCATCATGGCGGGCGAGGCAGCATCCTCGGACCCGGCCTACGTCGAGCAACTGCGCCAGCAGTTTGGATTTGATCAGCCGCTCTATCAGCAGCTTTGGCTCTATCTGAAAGGTATCCTGCATTTTGATCTGGGTTATTCCTATCGCAATAAATTACCGGTGCTTGATTTGATTCTGGAGCGCCTGCCCGCAACCTTGCTGTTGATGGGGTGCGCCTTTCTCTTTTCGATCGTGCTCGGCGTATTGCTCGGCGTGCTCGCCTCGCGCAGTCGATATACCACCCGACATAAATGGCTCGATAGCGCCATCATGACTGGTGCGCTGCTTCTTTATGCGACACCCTTGTTCTGGTTGTCGTTGCTGATGATCATTTTCTTTTCCGTGACTCTGGGCTGGCTACCTGCTTTTGGTATGGAGTCGGTTGGTGCCCATCTGACTGGTTGGGCGCATATTGCCGATGTCGCGACGCATTTAATTTTGCCTGTCATCTCGCTCGGTTGTTTTTTCATGGCAGTCTATGCACGCTTAACGCGGGCCTCCATGCTCGAAGTCATGGGTATGGATTTCATCAAAACGGCGCGTGCCAAAGGCGTGCCTGCTGGTCAGGTGATCCGCAAGCACGTGTTGCGTAACGCATTGCTGCCCGTGGTGACTTTTGCGGGCATTCAGCTCGGTCAAATGGCCGGAGGTGCCGTACTGACCGAAACCGTCTTCGCATGGCCCGGGATTGGGCGACTGATGTTTGATGCTTTGTTGCAAAGAGACTATCAACTTTTACTGGGCGTTTTTTTAGTGACGGCCGCAATGGTAGTCGTCTTTAACCTGTTAACCGACCTGCTTTATCGATTCATTGATCCGCGGATCGAATTCGGGACATGACATGAAGCAATTTTTAAAACATTTCGCCATGAATCGCGGTGCCTTGCTGGGCAGTGCGATTCTATTAATCGTGATTCTGACAGGAGTTTTTTGTTCTTTTCTTTTTGAAGAGTCACCCTGGATGATGGTCGGTCAACCTTTGCTGTTGCCTTTTCAGGAAAGCGAATTTCCCCTGGGTACCGACATGCTCGGGCGAGACATAGCAGCTGGCCTGGCCTACGGGGCACGCGTCTCGCTGCTGGTAGGCATCATTTCAACACTTGTTGCCGTATTCGTCGGCGTGATGATTGGTGCAGCTGCTGGCTACTATGGTGGCTGGATTGATGATGTCATGATGCGTTTTACCGAATTTTTCCAGACTATCCCGCAACTTGCCATGGCTGTTGTACTGGTTGCGATCTTGAGCCCCTCTATTTATTCCATCGTGGGGGCGATCGCTATCGTTTCGTGGCCTCCGGTTGCCAGACTTGTCAGAGGAGAATTTCTTTCTCTCAAGCAACGAGAGTTTGTTCAAGCGGCTGTGGTGATTGGCCAGCGTCCAGCAAAGATTATTTTTTCACAGATTTTGCCCAACGCGATTTCTCCTATCATCGTTACTGCGTCTCTGATGATTGCCACGGCTATCCTGACAGAGTCTGCCTTAGCTTTTCTGGGGCTGGGTGATCGCAATATGATGAGTTGGGGTTTCATGATTGGAGCCTCACGTACGATGTTGCGCGAAGCGCCCTGGATGAGTGTCATGCCGGGTCTGGCGATCTTGCTGACCGTGCTGGCGATCAATCTGATTGGTGAAGGTCTCAACGACGCCATGAATCCTCAGCTACGTAAACGTGGGGAAGCTTGATGAGAGAGTCTTCAATCCCCTGCGACAGTCGCGGCTCGCTGCTGGCGATCGAGAATCTTTCTGTTGTTTTGCCAGCGGGTGGCGATCGAACGTATGCAGTTCAGGATATTTCGTTTGAACTCAATCCCAACGAAATTCTCTGCATCGTCGGTGAGTCTGGTTCTGGCAAATCCATCAGTGCTAATGCCATCATGGGTTTACTTCCTGGTTACTTGAAACCACAGGCCGGTCGTATTCTGTTTCGCGGTCAGGATTTATTGCAGCAATCTGAGCAAACCCTTTTAGGTTTACGGGGTAAAGATATTGGAATGATTTTTCAGGAGCCGATGTCGGCACTGAATCCGGTCATGAAGGTCGGTGACCAGATCAGCGAGGTGATGCAGGTGCATCACGCTTTCGCTGGTCCTGAGCAAAAAAAACGCATACACACTCGCATGATGGAGTTGCTGGAGCTGGTGGGTTTACCTGAGCCGCAAACGCTGCAATACGCTTATCCTTTCAGACTCTCAGGCGGACAGCGGCAACGCGTCATGATCGCGATGGCGCTTGCGCTTGAGCCAGCGATCCTGATTGCTGACGAGCCGACCACTGCTCTGGATGTCACAACGCAAGCGCAGATCTTGAAATTGATTAAAGACATACAGCGCTCCATGCAAATGGCGGTGATGTTCATCACACATGATTTCGGTGTGGTCGCCGATATCGCAGATCGCGTGCTGGTGATGGAAAAAGGATTGCTGGTTGAAACGGGTCTGGCGACCGACGTACTCAATGCGCCAAAACATCCCTATACAAAACGTTTGATCGCAGCGGTTCCGCATGGCCGTTCGGCACATACCGCAGCTGCAGGGGGTTCTGATGCTAATCCTGCCGAATCAGTGCAAACTGGAGAGTTTTTTGCGCAGCAATTGCATGAGACTCCTGTACTCGAAGTGAAGGGTTTGAAAAAAACCTACATTACGGCGCGCGGCATGTTTGTTAAAAAACGCGTCGTGCATGCTGTCAACGAGGTGAGTTTTGTAGTGCGGCGTGGCCAGACGCTGGGGATTGTGGGCGAATCTGGCTCGGGTAAATCAACTATTGGCCGCTGTCTGCTTAAGCTCACACCGATAGATGGCGGACAGATGCTTTTTCACGGACAGGATATCGCTCCCCTTACGGCTCCCCAATTCCGGCCTTTGCGTCATAAGATCCAGATGATTTTCCAGGATCCCTTTGCATCACTGAATCCGCGTCATACGGTTGGCCGCATTCTCACCGATGGTCCCGTTGCCAATGGTGTTGCGTATGACCACGCTGCCACACGCGCGCGCGAGTTACTTAAACTCGTTGAGCTCGAAGATTCAGCGTTTGATCGGTATCCCAATGCTTTTTCCGGAGGGCAGCGCCAGCGTATCGGCATCGCACGTGCGTTAGCACTCAATCCGGAGTTGCTCGTTGCCGATGAGTCCGTCTCTGCGCTCGACGTGTCGGTTCAGGCGCAAGTGCTTCGTTTATTACAAGATATACAGCGACGATTAAATGTCGCCTTGATTTTCATTACCCATGATTTGCGTGTCGCCGCACAGATTTGTGATGAGCTTGTTGTCATGCATCAAGGCAATATCGTCGAGTCTGGTAGACCTGAAGCGATATTCGATCATCCACAGCATGTCTATACGCAGACTTTGATCAAAGCTATTCCAGGACAACACTGGAAACCGATGGCGTTACAGCCATGACGGGTTCGGCGCAGTCCCTGCAAATCCTTAAAGGCTGCGGGATCTTTTTGTGTTCTTTGAGTTTCCTGTCGGTGCTTGATGTGATTGCTAAAGATCTGGTGCTGCGCAATTCCGCACCACTTGTGAATATGGTTCGTTATGGTGTGATTGTTATTTTGTCGCTCTCCTTAATGTTATATAAACGCGTGCCATTCTATATCGCACCTTCAGCGCGTAAATGGTTGCTCTTGCGAGGCCTCATGCTCGGTTTTGTCGGTATTTGTTTTATGCCGGCGTTGCAGTTTATGCCGCTTGGCGAGGCCACCGCTTTATACTTTTTATCACCTTTGATTATTGTGCTACTCGCACCGGTTTTTTTAGGTGAAAAAGTACAGCTCAAACAATATCTCGCAGTCGTTGTCGGCATGCTGGGAATGCTACTGATTGTGAACCCGGGCGGTGATCTGTCACCAATTGGTTCAGGCTTGATGCTGATCGCGGCATTTTGCTATGCGATGGTGCAATTGCTGACACGCAAACTCACTGGACGCGTTGCGAGCGAACAGCAGTTTTTTTATACGGCCGCAATTTGCGCGCCGATGGGTTTGATAGTCTTGTTCTTGTTCTGGCCACAAGTCTGGCCTGATACATCAGACAAATTCGAGCTGTTGTTGATGGGCTTATGCGGTGGTGCGGGGCAGTATTTATTGATTTATGCTTTTAAATCCACACCCGCCTCCATCCTTGCCCCGATAAACTATTTTCAACTGGTTTTGGCGGTGCTGTTTGGACAGCTGATTTTTGATCATACGCCTGGGCTGTTGGCCTTTATGGGAATTGTGCTGATTGCCGTTGCAGGTTTATCCTTAACGCTACCGATGTTGACTGCTTATTTGAGAAGAAAAAAGATATGAGCCCAGAGGACCAGCCCGTGAGCCAAACAATCAAGCAAAGTAACCAGCAAGCCCTGATAGATTTATTTGTTCGCACTCTCGGTGCAGCTTATGTGCTGACGGGCGAGGCGATCGAGCCCAAATATAAAACAGACTGGCAGCATACTGCTGTGCGTGAGCCGCTGGTGGTATTGCGTCCTGCTGATACAGAGCAGGTCTCGGCTATCATGAAAATCTGCCATCAGTACGATCATTGCGTGACGGTTCAGGGTGGTATGACAGGTCTGGTTGCAGGGGGATTGCCCGAGGATGGGCAGGTTGTTATTTCCATGGAGCGTTTGAACGGCGTTGAGGAAATCGATCCCGCGGCTTCAAGCATGACGGTCTGGGCTGGTACGCCCCTGCAGTTAGTCCAGGAGGCCGCGACCAAAGCCGACCTCTACTTTGCCGTCGACTTGGGTGCGCGTGGTTCTTGTCAGGTGGGAGGAAATATTTCCACCAATGCGGGTGGTAATCGCGTGATCCGTTACGGCATGATGCGTGAGCAAATCCTCGGCCTCGAGGTCGTTTTGGCCGATGGCACGATCGTGACCAGTCTGAATAAGATGCTCAAAAATAATGCTGGCTACGATTTGAAACAACTCTTCATAGGTTCCGAGGGTACGCTTGGAATTATCACGCGCGCAGTCTTGCGTCTGCACGCGCGCACGCCCGGCTATTTCACTGCTTTTTGTGCTTTAGCCACGCCAGATGCTGCCGTGCAGTTTCTCGCGCACCTAAAGCAAACCGGCGGCGCGCTCATGTCCTATGAGGTCATGTGGCCAGATTTTTATGATTTCATGACGCTGCGTGTACCCGGTATCCGTACGCCTCTACCCACCCGGGCTGAGGCTTATGCGCTGATCGAATTGGCCACAGATCTTAGCGAACACGATCAGATACGTTATTCCGCGTTACTCGAAGCCGCCATGGAAGAAGGCTGGGTTACTGATGCGGCGATCGCTCAGTCTGGCAAAGAGGCTGCGGATTTTTGGAGATTGCGCGATGCCGTATCCGAGTTTCCAGTGCTCTGGTCGCCTTACCGCGGCTACGATATTAGTTTGCCAATTGGTGACATGAGTCGTTTTGTAGCGAGCTTGCAGGCTGCGTTCACAGCAGAATTTCCTACTAGCGAATACGCCCATTTCGGTCATATCGGCGACAGTAATTTACACGTCGTCATACATGTTCCTGGCTCGCGCGCGCAGTTCCCTGCGGCGAGCATAGATGCCTGTGTTTACGAAATGGTGCGTAAATTTGGCGGCTCAATTTCTGCTGAGCACGGTATCGGCCTGAACAAGAAAAAATATCTGCATTATTCACGAAACGAATCCGAGATGGCGTTGATGAAACTTATCAAGTCGACACTCGATCCTAAAAATCTGCTCAATCCAGGAAAGGTCCTCTGATGAAAACTTTTTTTCACCCAAAACAAATGTTGCATCATCCTAAAGCTTACATGTCACGCGGCCAGATGCGCGTGCCGCAGGAAATCCCGGAGCGCGCGACGCAGATCCTAAAAGGCCTGGCGCAGCTCAATTTGCCCGTGACCGAGCCAGCTGATTTTGGCAGAGAGCCTTTGCTGGCTGTACATGACCCAAAATACCTGACTTTCCTTGAGACAGGGCATGCGACCTGGAAGGCGCAAGGTCCTGATTGGGGCGAAGAAGTCCTGTCCAATGTTTACGTGCGTGAGCCTAACGCCTTGCGAGGTATTCTGGGTCAGGCTGCGCGCTATCTGGCTGATGGCAGTTGCCCGGTTGGCGAGCATACCTGGACGTCTTCTTACTGGGGCGCACAATCTGTGATCGCAGCGACCAACGCCGTGCTCGCAGGCGATCAAAAAGCATACGCGTTATGCCGCCCGCCAGGTCATCACACGCGTAAAGATGCTGCGGGTGGCTTTTGCTATATCAATAATGCCGCTATCGCAGCAGAGTTATTACGTGGTCAGTTCAAGCGTGTGGTGATTCTCGATACTGACATGCATCATGGTCAAGGCGTACAGGAAATTTTTTATGATCGTGACGATGTGTACTACATTTCAGTGCATGGCGACCCGACAAACTTTTATCCTGCCACTGCGGGCTTTGATGACGAAGCGGGTGTCGCCTCAGGTAAAGGCTATAACCTGAATTTGCCGATGCCACATGGCTCGTCCGAAGAGGTTTTCTTTGAGCGCGTACAGATCGCTTTGAAAACCTTGAAAGACTTCAAACCCGATGCTGTCGTCTTGGCCTTAGGCTTTGATATTTATAAAGACGATCCCCAAGCACGTGTTGCCGTCACAACAGAAGGTTTTGGCCGTCTGGGGCGCGAGATCGGTGCTTTAAATCTCCCGACAGTTGTTGTGCAGGAAGGTGGTTATCACTATGACTCGCTGGCGGCGAACACCGTGAGTTTCTTTAAAGGGTTTTTAGGTAAGTAAATAATTGCGTGTTGTAATTGCTGGTTGCTTGTCTTAGGCTCGGTCTTAAGGCAAGCAACTCTCGCCACGGATCAGGTCTTCAAACGTTTCCCGCTGACGGATCACGTGGTAAATATCCCCATCGACCATGACCTCAGCAGGACGTGCGCGGCTGTTGTAGTTACCCGCCATCACAAATCCATAGGCGCCTGCTGACTCGATCGCGATGATTTCCCCTTCGTTCAGAGCCATGCTGCGACCACGGGCCAGCCAGTCGGCGCTTTCGCATACGGGACCAACAACGTCATACAACATCGTTGAAGGCGCCTTAGTGCCGCTATTGGGCACAACTGGTAAAACACCATGCCAGGCTTCATAGAGCGCCGGGCGCATCAGATCGTTCATCGCGGCATCAACAATCGCAAAATTACGCGCCTCGGTGTGTTTTAGATACTGCACGGTTGTGAGCATTACCCCCGCGTTGCCGACCAGTGAACGGCCTGGTTCCATAACCAGTTGCAGGTCTGCATAGCCACGTGCTTGCAGCTGGGTAAACACTTTATCCAGCAGCACTTTGGGTGCGAGCGGTGTTTCGTCGTCGTACTTGATCCCCAAGCCACCGCCGATATCCAGATGTTTAAGGATAATCCCGGTCGCTTTGAGCTCATCGATTAGTCTGAGCAGCTTGTCCAGCGCATCCAGATAGGGCTCGACCTCGGTAATCTGGGAGCCAATATGGCAGTCGACACCAACCACGGAAACCCCTGGTAAAGACGCTGCCAAGGTGTAGGCTGCGCAAGCTTCTTCGATTGCGATACCGAATTTGTTTTCTTTTAAGCCTGTGGAGATGTAGGGATGAGTTTTTGCATCGACATCAGGATTTACGCGCAGCGAAACAGCTGCTGTTTTACCCATTTCGCTGGCGACTGCAGACAACCGCTTGAGTTCGGGGAGTGATTCGACGTTGAAGCATTTCACCCCGACATTAAGCGCGGCCTGCATTTCCCAGACTTGTTTGCCAACACCGGAGAAGACGATTTTGGCTGGCTCAGCACCTGCTGCGAGTACGCGCGCGAGTTCTCCCCCTGAAACGATGTCAAAACCACTACCCAGGCGTGCAAATTCTTTGAGCACAGCGAGATTCGAGTTGGCTTTCATTCCATAGCACACCAGTACATCACGTGTGCCGATCGCTTCCTGATAGGCATTTAAGGCTGTCCTCAAGGCTGCACGAGAATACACATAGAGCGGTGTGCCTAGCGCTGCGCCCAGTTTTTGCAAGGAAACGCCCTCGGCATGGAGTACGCCGTCTTTAAAATGGAAGTGCGGCGAACCGGCAGGGGTGTGGATATTTGAATCAGGGGCTTGAGCAGTCATGTTGGCGCTATGGGTATTCAGTGTTTTGGAGGCATCCCGAACGACAATCATAATGTTGTAGTTCGGGATACGGCTTAAATTTTAAAATTGAGGCTAATAAAGCTTATTTATTCGATGATCACAGGTGTTGGCATCAGGATCAGATCTTCGTCAAAAAATGGAATGATCGCGCTGTCTTCATCCGGATAGGCGCCGTACATGGAGTAGGGCGAGACAGCAGGTGTTAGGACGGCTGGTTTACCGGGCAGAGTTAGTGGGCCTTTAAAGCCGCAGCCAATCAGCCAGGACGCGAACGCCAGCATCGCTACAATGCGAACAACACTGCGATAGTGGGTTTTGCTGATCACTGCAAACTCCCTCAAACGTGAGGATAAGGATTATGAACGAAACTGAATTTCATGCTCGGGTCCAGGCCCTCCTGGATGCTATTGAATCACAGGCTGACCATTGGTTCGAGGTACTAGACCTTGACGTGGAAAGCGCCCGCCAAGGTAACGTACTGAATCTGACTTTTGAAAACGGCCATCAGATCGTGATCAACAGTCAGGCTCCTCTGCAAGAAATGTGGCTCGCTGCACGCAGCGGAGGCTTTCACTACCGGTTTGATGGCCAGCACTGGAAAGATACCCGCGGCGGCCCAGACCTGCATGACGCCCTCTCGCAAATCTGCTCTCATGAATCAGGACACAAACTAGAGGTCAAAATTTAATTAATTGCCGGGCCCAGGTCCTGGCCTGTTGCCTGCGCGATTGTTACCACCCAAATTATTCAAAAAGTCTCCCAGCGAATCATTTGCTGGTGCGGAAGGTGCGTCTTTGTCACCCAGGCCGAGTTTTGTGATGGCTTGTCCTGGGGGGAACTCACTGAAATAGAAATTCGTACCTTCCGAGATGAGTCCGTCCGGCATGGGTGGGCGTTTTTCTTCCGGGAAGGCTTTGAGAGCGTTTTGCATATAGCCTAACCACACAGGCAAGGCGGCACCGCCCCCGGTTTCGCGGGAACCCAGTGATTTCGGCTGATCATAGCCAAGCCAGGCAATCCCAACGATCTGTGGGGTATATCCCGCAAACCATGCGTCGACCGAGTCGTTGGTTGTACCGGTTTTACCGGACACATCATTGCGTTTGAGTACTTGCCGGGCGCGCGCTGCAGTACCGTAGGTGGCAACGCCACGCAGCAAGTCGTCCATCACATAGGCCGTTCGTGCATCGATAGCGCGCGCAGCTGAGTCACCTGCAACCACAGGTTTGGTTTGCATGATGACTTGCCCGTTGGCATCCGTTACACGATCAATCAGAAAGGGCGTGACGCGATAGCCACCATTGGCAAAGACTGAATAACCGGTGGCCAGTTGCAAGGGCGTTACAGCGCCTGCACCGAGGGCCATCGGCAAATAGGCAGGATGGCGTGGCTTGTCAAAACCAAACCGGCTGACGTAGTCTTGTGCGTATTCAGGGCCGATGGCCTGCAAAATACGAATGGACACCATATTTTTGGATTTCGCGATCGCATCACGCATGGTCAGCGAGGGCTCGTACTGGCCACCATAGTTTTTCGGCGACCAGGGTTTGGAGCCGGTTTGCTCAGCGGTCAGCTCAAACGGCTGATCCGAAATCAAGGTCCCTGGCGTTAAGCCTTTTTCAAGTGACGCAGCATAGATGAAAGGTTTGAAGGAGGAACCAGGCTGGCGCCACGCCTGAGTCACCCGGTTGAAATTACCCGAATAAAAGTCAAACCCACCCACCATGGCACGTAAAGCCCCGTCCTGTGGTGTCATCGCCACAAAGGCGGACTGCACGGTTGGCATGTTCAGGATTTCCCAGTATTCCGGGCTTTTGTGCAGATATACGACCGAGCCGCGCTGTATCCGCAGGTCATTAGGTGCTTTGGGATTCAGCGCACGGGCAATCACACTAATCGCTTTTTTATCTTTCACGGTGATGATATCGGTTGCGCTGCGCGCTACACGAACCTCATCAGGTTTTGCTGAGAGCACCACACCGATCAGCATTTCCGTGCGATCAGGATGTTTTTCAAAGACAGCGTCGAGAAATTCATCGAGTTTGGCTGGGTCGTTTTCGATCCCGGCGGGCATGACTGTCTGTGCTTCAGGCCCCGGGTAGGGCGCGCGACGGGTGTAGTCCAGCACGCCCTCGCGCAGCGACTGATAGGCCCACTCCTGATCCTTGGACTGGATCGTTGTGTAAACATTCAGGCCGCGAGAGTAGACATTTTCAGGATAAACACTAATCATCAACTGCCGTGCCAGCTCTGCGGCATACTCACCGTGCACTGCATACCCACCGGCGGGTGTGCCCTCGGAGGATTTGATGACGACAGGTTGCGCAAGGGCTGCTTTGTACTCTGCTTCAGTCAGGTAGCCCAGTGAGTGCATACGTCCGAGCACATAGCGCTGACGCACAACGGCACGAGCTTTGTTTGCAATCGGGTTAAAGCGCGATGGCGCTTTTGGAATACCAGCCAGCAACGCTGCATCTGCAGCAGTAATGTCACCGAGCTGTTTGCCCAGATAGGTGCGAGACGCTGCAGCAAACCCATAGGCACGGTTGCCCAGATAGATCTGGTTGAGATAGAGCTCGAGGATCTGATCCTTGGTGAGGCTTGCCTCGATTTTGAAGGTCAGCAGTAATTCATAAAATTTGCGCGAGTAGGTTTTCTCGGATGAGAGATAAAAATTACGGGCAACCTGCATGGTGATGGTGCTGGCACCTTGCGTTTTCTGCATGGAAATCAGGTTGGTGAGACCCGCGCGCACGACGCCAAACCAATCGATCCCGCCATGCTGGTAAAAACGGTCGTCTTCAGCCGAAAGAACGGCGGATTTCATGACGTCCGGGATTTCGTTGAACCGCATCACATTGCGACGCTCTTCGCCAAACTCACCCAGCAAGACCTTGTCAGCCGTAAAAATACGCAAAGGTACGCGCGGCCGATAGTCGGTCATTGCATTCAAGTCCGGCAGGTTGGGCCAGGCCAGCGCAAAGGCCATACCGATCAGCAGCGCCGCACAGCCAGCCAGGCCCGCACCGAGAATCAGTAGCTTGAGAAAAAATCGGACAAGGCGCGAACCTGACGGTTTAGCGTCAGTATCGTAGTTGTCATCGTCGAGGTGTGTGGAAGATTTGCTCATTGCGCGTCATTTTAAAGGTTTTATAGGGGTTTGCTCGACTCTTTGCACGCTTTACTTGCCCACCTACTGCCCAATCGTGCTGGTCAATGGGATAATGTGGTCATGATTAACGCCTTGACGCCCGGTATGCACGCCTCTAGCGACAAAACCTGCGACCAAATTTCGAGCCCCGCGGCAGATATAAGCGCTGCGCCAGCCGAGCATTTGCCGCCCACCCCCTACTCCTTGCCGCATAACTTGCCCATTTTTCTGGTTGGAATGATGGGCGCAGGCAAAACCACCATAGGCAAAGGTCTGGCACGTGCTTTGCAGCGCGACTTTTTAGACCTTGATCACGAGCTCGAGTCACGCTGTGGCGTGCGCATCCCTGTGATTTTTGAGATAGAGGGCGAGCCGGGGTTCCGTAAGCGTGAGCGACAGGTGCTCAACGAATGCACCGTGCGTCCCGGGATCGTGCTGGCAACAGGAGGCGGCGCAGTGCTTGCCAGCGAAAACAGACAAGCCTTGAAGGGTCGAGGTATCGTTGTGTATTTGCGGGCAACCGTCGAGGAGTTATTCCGACGCACCAGCCGTGACCGCAACCGGCCTTTGCTTGCGACCGCCGATCCAAAAGCCACGCTGCGTAACTTGCTTGAAATGCGAGAGCCGCTTTATCGGGAAGTCGCCGATTTGATTATGGATACCGGTACTGTTTCTGTCTCGGTACTGGTGGGGCAGTTGATCGAGCAGTTAAAAACCATTGATAAAACACTTGATCCGCGTAATCAGCAATTTACCCATCAGGTGTTCGCTCCTTTTATCAAACCCCAGCCAGAGGCTGCGGCAGACCACTCCCGCGAGAATCAATCTTGAGTACACCCGTGAATACGCCTGTTCAAACCGTTAGTGTCGCGACACCAGGTGGCCACTATCCTATCAATATTGCTCCCGGCAGACTCGATACACTTGCGCAAAGTATCCCCGCAGATGCGACCACCATCGCGCTGATTACCAATCCGGTGATTCATGCGCTGATGGGTGAGCGAGTCACTGCCGCATTGAAACAAACCGGTTGCCCGGTCATGACGGTGATGCTGCCTGATGGCGAAGCGCATAAAAACCTCGAGACGCTCAATAAAATTTTCGATGCGATGCTTGGAGCCAAGCTCGACAGGAAATGCGTGATTGTTGCGCTTGGTGGGGGCGTGATTGGTGATATGGCAGGGTTTGCTGCCGCCGTTTACATGCGCGGCGTGCGATTTGTGCAGGTCCCTACGACCTTGCTGTCCCAGGTGGACTCTTCGGTGGGTGGTAAAACAGCAGTCAATCACCCGATGGGTAAAAACATGATCGGTGCTTTTTACCAGCCGATCGCAGTTGAAATCGACACCCATGTTTTTAATACCCTGCCAGATCGCGAAATGTCTGCGGGGCTAGCGGAGGTCATCAAATACGGTCTCATTCTCGACCCCGAGTTTTTTGAATGGTGTGAAAAAAATGTCGCAGGCCTGCGCGCCCGAGATCCGGAGTTACTGACGATCGCAATTCGCCGCTCCTGCGAATACAAAGCCTGGGTTGTCTCCAAGGACGAACGTGAAACAGGCCTGCGCGCGATTCTTAATCTGGGACATACCTTTGGCCATGCTATTGAGGCGGGCATGGGCTATGGCGAGTGGTTACATGGCGAGGCCGTCGGATGCGGTTTAGTTATGGCCGCGGACTTGTCTGCAGAGTTGTTAGGTTTTCCGCAGGCAGATGTGCAACGCGTGCGCGCACTGGTCACGGCGATTGGTTGCCCGGTTACAGGGCCGCGCCTGGGTGGCGCAGAGCAGTGGATGTCGTTGATGCAAGGCGACAAAAAAACCGAAGCGGGTGAAATCAAATTTGTGCTGATGCCCAAAATAGGTGAGGCCTTGCGACGTACAGCACCTGCAGACATGGTTGCAAAAGTGATTTTAAGAAATACGGTTTAAGGAAGTAAACATGTCTGAGCTCGCTGCCTACGCACTTCGTTCCGAGCACAGCCGGGGCCGGCTTCATCAGGAACCTGCACCGGGTAATCGCAGCGAGTTTCAGCGCGATCGTGACCGCATCGTTCATGCAAGTGCCTTTCGCAGGCTCGAGTACAAAACACAGGTTTTCATTAACCACGAAGGTGATCTGTTTCGCACCCGCCTGACGCATTCACTCGAAGTTGCTCAGATTGCACGTGTGCTGGCGCGAAGCTTGCAGCTCAATGAAGACCTGACGGAGGCTATTGCGCTTGCGCATGATCTGGGACACACGCCTTTTGGTCATGCAGGGCAAGACGAACTGAATGCCTGTATGCGCGAGTTTGCTCCAGACGCGGGAGGGTTTGAGCACAACCTTCAAAGTCTGCGGGTGGTTGACGAGCTGGAAGAGCGATACGCGGCCTTCAATGGTTTGAATCTGTGCTTTGAGACACGCGAGGGGATTCTTAAACACTGTTCTCTTGCCCATGCGAAATTACTCGGTGATGTGGGGCAGCGCTTTATAGATCGCACCCAACCTTCGCTTGAAGCGCAGCTTGCCAATCTGGCGGATGAGATTGCATACAACAATCACGACATTGATGACGGTTTGCGCTCAGGGCTGCTGACACTTGAGCAGATGCAAACCGTACCGATCTTTGCCCGGCATTACGCGCTGGTGCTTGAAACCTGGCCAGGGTTACAGCCACGTCGCGCGGTTGCCGAGACAATCAGACGTATGATAAATACCTTGATCGTTGATGTGACACAGACTACAGCTGCCCGGCTTGTGCGAGCTGCACCTGCAGATGCGAAGGCAGCAAGGCTGTGTGGTGCGCTCGTCGCCTTTTCACCAGAGATCCGGCAAGAGGCCGATGTGCTGAAAAAGTTTTTATTTGAAAATCTATATCGGCATTTCAAAGTGATGCGCATGACCAACAAGGCGCGACGCATTGTCCGCGAACTGTTTAGCGCATTTATACAGGAACCGCGCTTATTGCCGCCCGACTATCGTCATCCCGATGAGATGACACAAGCGCGCAAAATTTCTGACTATATTGCCGGCATGACGGACCGTTTTGCGATCCGTGAACATCACCGTCTGTTTCAGATGGGAGACCAGCTATAAGGAGATCGTCATGCGTATGAATTACACATTCACAATGCATCTATCCAAACATCGCACAGCCTTTTCGGGTGTTAAAACTTTATTTTCTGCTGCCGCCGTAGCGCTGCTAGCCGCAACACTTTCGGCTTGTGCACCGACAACAGCCCCAGGGCTGAATGTCTCGACTCAAAATCCGCCGCCCACCACCCCACTCGGTGAATCACCGCGCGTGGACAATCAGGGCAGGCTTTCTCTGGTTCAGGTTTGCAGCCCGAACGGTGGTAATTGCACACTTGCTTTTGTGGATTCCTTGCCGACAGACAATGTCTCAAAGCTCGTGAGTGATTATTTTTCCCGGACTTCCCGCACGCCCGCACCACAGGTTTCTGTAGAGAGTAATTGCTCACCCGGCTGGGTCGCCTCGGTACTGTCTGAACAGGGTTCAGTGCTAGGGGGCGGGTTGTTGCATGCTCAGGCTGCGGTTTGCGGTCATCCGACGCCTGCCAGCGCGATCAATAAAGCTTTAGATGTCTGTGATGCCAAAACCTCTGGCGGTTGTCGCAAGTCTTCGCGCATCAAAGTCGTCTGGGGGCAGTGGACAGGTAACAAACTTGCGGGGCGCGAGCTCGAACCTGGTCGCCCCTACGAAGCCTGGGTCTATACGGGTGGCACGGGGTGCGAGTCACCTGTACCGATCGTGGTGTCAGCCAGCTGTTCAAACGAAGCTGCGGCGGCCGTGCGTGCGGCAGGCGTCAGGTTTCCCTGACGTTTTTGTTTGATTTGGTAAGCTTAAGCCTCAAGGCTTAAGCTTTGAGGCTAAGGAGGCGTGGCTCAAGCACTCGGGCCAGATAATGTCCCGTGTGACTTTCTGCACAAGCAGCGATTGTCTCTGGCGTGCCTTGTACAACCACCCTGCCACCACCATCGCCTCCTTCTGGCCCCATATCAACGACCCAGTCGGCTGTTTTGATCACATCCAGATTATGCTCAATGACAACCACGGTATTGCCAGCTTGCACTAATTGATTCAATACCTGAAGCAACAACGCGATGTCATGGAAATGCAGGCCTGTGGTTGGTTCATCCAGGATGTAAAACGTACTGCCAGTGCTGCGTTTGGAGAGCTCAAGCGACAGTTTGACGCGTTGTGCTTCGCCGCCCGAAAGCGTGGTCGCACTTTGTCCGAGGCGCAAATATGAAAGACCTACGTCCATCAAAGTCTGTAATTTGCGGGCAATAGCTGGCACAGCATCGAAATACACCAGGGCTTGCTCGACGGTCAGGTCTAGTACTTCATTGATGTTGCGTCCGCGATAGCGGATCTCTAGCGTTTCGCGGTTGTAGCGTTTGCCTGCGCATACGTCGCAAGGCACGTACATATCAGGCAGGAAATGCATTTCCACCTTAACTACGCCATCGCCCTGACAGGCTTCGCAGCGCCCGCCTTTGACGTTGAAGCTAAAACGGCCCGGATCATAGCCACGCGTGCGGGCCTCTGGCGTGCCGGCAAACAATTCGCGGATTGGTGTGAATAAGCCTGTGTACGTCGCAGGATTGCTGCGCGGTGTCCGTCCGATCGGGCTTTGATCGACGCTAATGATTTTGTCGAAATGCTCCAGTCCAAGCAGATTTTCATAAGGGGCTGGTTCGGATTGCGCGTGATGCAAGGCACGCGACATGACAACTGCCAGTGTGTCATTGATGAGCGTCGATTTCCCCGAACCTGAGACACCTGAAATACAGACAAATTTACCTGCGGGAATACGCAAATCGACAGATTTGAGATTGTTGCCCTTGCAGCCTGTAAGCTCCAGCCAGTTTTGTTCTTCGACGAGCGCACGGCGTTTGGGAATCTCAATGGCTTTGGTGCCACGCATGTATTGCCCAGTGAGCGACGCGGGGTTCTGTTCGATCTGTGCTGGCGTGCCTTGTGCAACGATCTCGCCACCATGTTCACCCGCACCTGGCCCCATGTCCACGACCCAGTCTGCCTGGCGAATCATATCCTCGTCGTGTTCGACCACGATCACGCTATTACCCAGGTCGCGCAAGTGTTGCAGCGTGGCAATCAGACGGTCGTTATCGCGCTGATGCAGTCCGATCGAGGGCTCATCCAGAACATACATCACACCGGTCAGGCCTGAGCCAATCTGACTCGCTAGACGGATACGTTGCGCCTCACCACCGGAAATCGTATCCGCACTGCGATCGAGTGATAGATAGTTGAGTCCGACGTTATTCAAAAAGCTCAGACGGGCTTCGATTTCTTTGACAATGCGCTGGGCGATTTCTTGCTTCGCACCGGTTAGCGTTAATCGCTGAAACCATTTCAGACACTGTGAAAGAGGCTGAGCCTCGACTTCGTAAATGGCTAGCCCTCGTTCTTGCCAATTACGACCTGTATCGGTATCGAGCAAAGCTTTCGGGGCGGAAATGATTTCGCTACCGATGCGAACGTGGCGGGCTTCGGGACGCAGACGCGAGCCGTGACAGTCCGGACAGGTTTGCACGGCCCGGTATTTACCAAGCTCTTCGCGTACAGCGGACGAGTCGGTTTCTTTCCAGCGGCGCTCAAGGTTTGGAATCACGCCTTCGAAGGCGTGACGCTTGACGGAACTGCGACCTTTTTCATTCAGATAGAAAAAGGCGATCTCAGTCTCACCAGAGCCAAACAGCACAATATTGCGGATTTTCTCGGGCAGATTTTCCCAGGTCGTTTCAATATCAAATTCATAATGTGTCGACAGACTCGAGAGCATGCTGAAGGTAAACGCGTTGCGCTTGTCCCAGCCACGGATTGCACCCGAACCCAGACTCAGTTCTGGAAAAGCCACCACACGTTTAGGATCAAAAAAACCAACATGACCAATCCCGTCGCAACTTGGGCAGGCACCAACCGGATTGTTAAAACTAAAGAGGCGCGGCTCAAGCTCGGGCAGACTGTGGCTGCACACAGGACAGGCATAGCGACTGGAGAACAAGTGCTCTGCATTGGTATCCATGTCGAGTGCTACCACGCGACCCTGAGCGAGATTCAGCGCCGTTTCGAAACTTTCGGCCAGGCGCTGTTTGCTTTCCGGTTTGATGCGCAAGCGATCAATCACGACATCAATATCGTGTTTTTCGTTTTTGTTCAGTTCAGGCATGCTGTCCAGGTCAACCATCTGACCATCGACGCGCACACGCACAAAACCTTGCGCCTGCAAGCTCGCACATTCATCATCGAAACTCCCTTTACGAGTCCGCGCGATGGGCGCGAGGATGGCGAGTTTGGTTTCAGCAGGCCAATTCATGACACTGTCGACCATTTGACTGACGTTTTGCGCAGCCAGAGGCAAACCATGGGAGGGACAGTAAGGCGTGCCAACTCTGGCGAATAATAAACGCAGGTAGTCGTGGATTTCAGTAATCGTGCCAACAGTTGAGCGCGGATTGTGTCCGGCAGCTTTTTGTTCGATCGAAATCGCAGGCGACAAACCCTCGATCAGGTCGACATCGGGCTTGTCCATTAACTGCAAAAACTGTCGGGCGTAAGCCGATAAGCTCTCGACATAGCGACGCTGACCCTCGGCGTACAGGGTATCGAAGGCAAGCGAAGACTTACCCGAACCCGATAGTCCGGTCACGACCACCAGTTGATGGCGCGGCAGATCGAGCGACACGTTTTTAAGGTTGTGGGTGCGGGCACCCCGGATGCGGATTTCGTCCATGACACGTTTCTTTAAGGCAACTTGGTACTATAACGTGCCAGCGCTTCTAGCGTAGGATTGCTTTTCACTCTTTGAACAAGTCTTTTGATGTCTGCGACCCCTTCTTTGTCACTCACCCCCACTGAGCGCCGAGCCAGTATTGCTTTGGCTGGCCTGTTTGCCGCCCGCATGCTGGGGCTGTTTTTACTGTTACCGGTCTTTGCGGTGGCGGCCGTGGGCCTTGCTGGCGGTAACGATCCGGCTAAAATCGGTTTGGCGATGGGTATGTATGGCCTGACCCAGGCGTTCATGCAAATCCCCTTTGGCCTGGCTTCAGATCGTTTTGGACGTCGTCCTGTGGTGCTGGCCGGGTTATTGCTGTTTGTCGCCGGTAGTGTGGTTTGCGCGCTATCCCAGGACTTGTTCTGGATCACAGTAGGTCGTGCGATTCAGGGCTCTGGAGCGATTTCCGCCGCTGTGACTGCCTGGCTGGCCGATGCGACCCGCCCTGAGGTTCGCACCCGAGCAATGGCCATGGTTGGTGCATCGATCGGCTTGTCGTTTGCCGTGTCGCTGGTTGCCGCGCCCCTGATTGTGGGTGGTGGCGGCCTGGCCGGGTTGTTCTGGACGATTGCTTTACTGGGAGTTGTCTGCCTGGTTGTGGCGCGCTGGGTTGTGCCAGTTGTTGCCCCGACACCCAAGCCGTTAAAACCTGCTAAACCAATGCAAGTACTTACTCACATTGACTTGCTCCGACTGAACTTTGGTGTGTTTTGTCTGCACCTGATACAGGTTGCGATGTTTGTCGTGGTGCCTCCTCTTTTTATTAAAGAAGGTGGTTTGACTTCAGCCGAACTCTGGAAAGTCTATTTGCCAGTGATTCTCGGCTCATTTGTGTTTATGGTGCCCGCCGTTTTTGTGGCAGAAAAACATCGTGCCCATCGCGCCATGCTGCGTCTGGCTGTAGCTGGCCTGGTCATCGTCTGTGCGCTTTTGCCAGCGGCTAGCCATGGGTTTTATACGCTGGCGATCGCGTTAACGGGATTTTTTGTCATGTTTAATGTGCTCGAGGCCTTGCAGCCCTCTTTGGTTTCGCGGGTTGCACCCCCTGAGCTCAAAGGTCTGGCGCTAGGGTTTTACAACACCTCTCAGGCTGCGGGCTTGTTTTTAGGAGGCGCGCTGGGCGGCACGCTAGTTTCCCGGGGCGGTCCCTCGGCAGTATTCTGGGCGGCCTGCGCGTTGTCTGCGCTCTGGTTGCTCGTGACCTGGGGCTTACGCCCGCTCGGTGCTAAGCATTAAGCCCGGAAAAGCAATTCTTCATCGATCTCGCTGATCGAGCGCACGCCGCTTAATTGCATCGAGCGCGAGAGTTCGTCTTTCAGTATTGCCAGCGCACGTGTGGCACCGGGTTGACCCGCTGCGACTGCACCAAATAACGTCGCCCGGCCGGTGAGTACGCCCTGCGCACCAAGCGCGCGTGCTTTCATGA
>Ga0208105_1000047_pt1 | contig 59556 bp, 39 predicted proteins | sample CryBogCBE16Jul07_FD_184574 | JGI IMG/M metagenome (GOLD analysis project Ga0208105, IMG submission 184574) | Freshwater microbial communities from Crystal Bog, Wisconsin, USA - CBE16Jul07 (SPAdes) | ecosystem: Environmental > Aquatic > Freshwater > Lake | place: Crystal Bog, Wisconsin, USA... | reverse complement strand
CTAACTTTTTTAACCATCGCTGAGATCACCATCTTGGTAAAGCATCTCAACCTGTCGCCGGCACGCTATCGCAAAATTCGGTTTAAACCGCTCTAAACCCTTTCAGGGGATTGTGTCAAAGACACCGACCGCACCGCGACAGGGCATCATCGTTTTTATCCAGCTCGCCAATTCCTTCGCTTGGCGGCTGATGCACATTTCTACGGCGATCTCACGCGAGCGGTTTCCCATCAGGTCCCGTAATCCTGGATCTTCGATGAGTACCTGAAGCAATCGGCTGAACTCATGGGTATCTTCAGGATCGATCACCCATCCATTGTCGCCATTGTGCACCAGGGCCTGGGCGGAACCGGCATGGCGGCTTACCAGGAGGGGAAGACCGCAGCTTGCAGCCTCATGAACCACGACCCCATAGGTATCAAACCGGGAAGGAAGCACGAAAATGTCTGCGTGATGATATTCCTCGAGCAAGTCTTTCCCCTGCTTGATCCCCGCGATATCCACCATGGCCCCAAGTCCGGATTTTTGAACCTCCCTCCTGATCCAGAGATCATCCTGATTACCCACCAATCTCAGCCGAAATGGCCTCAAGGTCTTTCCGTGAATCGATTTCAAGGCTTTAAGTAACAAATCAGCGCCCTTTCTTGGAATAAACTGACCTACCAGAAGGATCCGGATTTCATCAGCTTTCGATACACGGGGCTTTTCCGTGAACTCGCCCGCATGCACGGCATAGGGCAGGTAGAAAACGGGGCGATGGGATGCCCCGAAAGGTTGTTTGGCAGCGGGCGTATGAGCAACCTGAGCCATCGTCAGCCACGCTCCGATGGCGTGGTTGAATCGCGTGAACCAACCGATCCCGTGCTGCGATCCCGCTCTTCCAAGTTCGGTGAAGACAAGGCATGGGATCCCCGCCAAGCGGGCATACAGCGCCAGCTTGACCATCGCCCACGAATACTCGTGGATGGCAATCAGATCGGGGCAGATTGTCGAAACGGCAAGTTTCTTGGCATCGAGTTGTTCCCGCTCGGTTCCCCGAATCAGTCGGCGGATCAACGCTTTGACGAACTCGGAAAAGGCGATGCCCTGCACTTCCCTGAAAAGCAAAGCCCCCTTCCGATCCTTCAGCTCCTCCCAATTCACCTCCCACAGCCCCGTATTCCACGGCGAGGGTGAGGCAACAATCTGAACTTCTCCATGGAATGCCTCGGCCAACGCCTCGGTAAGACTGAGTCGATACCGCGCCAACCCTCGCGACATCAGAAGGATCCTGGGAGGGGAGAATGGCTCCCCTGTTTCCTGTTTTTGATTTCCCATCAGCAGTAAAAATTAGCCAACCAGCTAAACAGTGATCCCAAGGGTGCCAAGCAAACGCCCGGCATAGTCTGTCTGACTTGGTGCATTACCGTGTGACGAGGAGCCGGGCCTGACAAGTCCCGCTGCGAGCTCCTCCTCCAGCACACGGACGATGCCGTGGGTATTCCAGGGGATTTCCCTGCCGTTTTGACCTTCTCTCAGAATCATCTCACTCCCGTGATGTGGAGTCAGATAGAGCCGAAGCCCCATGGCGGCGGCCTCGATTTCAACCAGCGCAAACGCCTCGGAATAGGAGGGAAAGAGAAGCGCATCGGCAGCGGCCAGATACTTCGGCATCTCCCTGGTCATCCCGGTGAAGTGCAGCCACGAAGACCAATCGCCAAAAAGCTTCGTCGACTTTTTTTTGAGAGCCTCGACATTTCGAGGGTACCCTCCGATCACGAGAAAACGTGCGTTCGGATGATTGTTTCTGAGCAACGAGATCGCCTTTGCAGCAAGCCAGAAGCCTTTGCGATGATACTGAGCCATGCTGGCAAACACAAACACCGGGTCATTCATGCCCATTCCAAGCGAGGCCCTTGTCACTTCGCGAAAGGAACACCTGACTGCTTGATTGTATCTTTCGGGATCGTAAGGATTGGGAAGTACCGAATGTGCTTTCCACGGCGCTCCCCATCTTTTCATGTCATCACTGACGGAATCCGAGACGGAAATCAGTCGTGTAGGCCATGGATTCCAAAGCAAGAGCATTTCGGAAGGAATTCTCATCAACAGCGTGTATCCAAGGTCCAGCCAGCTCCTCAGGGTGACCAATCCGATGTGGAATTGGGCCTTTAGCCAATCGATTTGGGAGAAGTGAACCAAGGCGGCGTCCGCGCACAGAAGGTAAAACCCGTTTGAAACAAGAACGTCTCCCCGGCGCTTCCGTCCGGAGATGCGCCAAAGGAACCAGGAGCCATGGGCGACCATGAAGAAAACCCACCCTGACAACACAAACAGCCAGCGCATCAGGAATTCCGGGATCGGAACATGGGGCAGGAGACGGAACCTGACCCCGGGAACCTGTTCATGGTTCCAGCACCATACCTCGACCTCGACCCCCGATCTTAAAAGATCAGGAACCGCCCTCACGATGGCTCTCATGGAGGGACTTCCTTCCGTGAAATTAGGATCGATAAAAATGAGGCGCATGAAAACTATTGCGGAAGGGGACAACACCCCCTAAAGCGTATGAGATCGCTTGGTTCAGTAATTGTTATGTCACTTTTTAATGCAGGAATAGATGACATTGTCACTGAAGTGGTTCCCCCGGAAGAAGTGCGGTAAGATCGCCTGCCATCGGACGGCCAGTTTGGGTAAAGGAAGTAAGCCGGAATCCGAAAATCCGAACGATCCGTCTTGAAATCCGGCTTCACTGGCGCAGCGCTCGATATCCTGATGCAACAGGGCCGTGATGTGACGGGGATAGTCCCGGTCCCGGAATTGATCGAAATTTCCCTTGGTGATAAGTGATACCTTGCTCCTGATCGATTCCTGATTTGGCGTTGATAGCACGAGCAGTCCACCGGGCTTCAGTACTCTGTAAAACTCCCGGAAAACAGCCCTTGGATTCTCCAAATGCTCAATGACCTCGGCGGAAATTACCGTGTCAAAAGAATCATCCCGGATCTTCAACGGCATATTGAGATCTTGGATCAACCAAGAGATGTTAGGTTTTAGATGAGCGGGGGCTTCCATGAGATCAACACCGCAAAGATCGGAGAAGCGATTCATTTGGAAGAGCAGATCGAGCAGGGCCCCCTGGCCGGCTCCAAAATCAAGACACTTTCCTCCCCCCCCCCTTCTATATAACGCGCTAATGACAGCATTGTAAATTACATCGGAGCTTACCCCCTTGGAATCTGATGAAGACTTCTTTCTTTTTTTTAGCAATTTTTTGTCGAGGTCATCTTTCATGTTATATTAGATTCGAGTAACATAATGTATAATGCCTTGGAATAGGAAGGTATTTCTTGAGATATTCTTCATTCAGAAAGCACCGTTTTTCATATTCCTCAGATTTCATGCCGACAGCTAATTCAAGCGCCTTGCTCAACTCATCCACATCATGGGGCGTCACCATGATGGCACCCGGGCCAGCGGATTCGGGCAGACCGCCTACGGCACTGACGATCGAAGGAACCCGGCACAGGGAAGCCTCGATCGGCGTCATCCCTTGATCCTCCTGATAAACAGCCGGGGCAATATTCCAAAGTGCCGCGGCAAGCAGACGGGCCTTATCATCACCATGTCTATGTCCTAGAAATCGTATCTGATCGGATTTCCCCTGTGATGCTAACTGCCTCAATTCCTCCATCTGCGGCCCCGTTCCGACAATGAGAAGAGGATGGCTCAAGTGATCAATAGAAGCCCTTTGATAGGCCTTTATTAAAATACCGATGCCTTTCTCGGGAATGAGTCGGGCCAGCACAATAAATCCGCTTCTTTCATCGGATGGTCTGATCCTGCGATTGCTTTCGGCCACAGCCGGCACCCTTTCGAAATCGCCATCTCTGAAACCCCAGGTTCCTGCCACAAAATTGGAATTAAAAACCACCTTGTTAACCATTCGCAGTGCCACTCTTTCGAAAAACCTCAGAAGGATCTTACCGGGAGGTTTTTTATTATGGACGGTGATCAAAGTGCTTTTTCCAAGTAGAAATGCAGGGATCAGCACCCAAAGGGCGGGATAATGACAATGAACGATATCCGTGCGCAACATCGCTTTGATCAGGGGCAGAGGATTTTTCCTGAAAAGTGATATCCGGTCGGAATAGGGGCTTATGAGTTCGGTGAAATCATCAGCAAGGGCTCCTTTTCCTCTCTGACGAAAGAAGAGATGACAATCGATATCAGATTCAGCAGCGCATTCCTGAACGATAGAAACTGCAACTGCTTCGATGCCGCCATGGACACCAAGGGAAGGTGCAATCTGAAGAACCTTGATCCGGGATTTCCGTGTCATTGATAACGCGACGAGATCATGGCTTCCTTATGCCCCCACGTTTTTGGAAGATTGGATCTCAGCGGATTTCCAAGGATTAATTCCGTATTGCTTACGGAAAATAAGAACGCCAGCCAACATGGACCAGATCTGAAGATTGATCGGCACGGTATTGAGATTTCCTCCACCCATGATTGACATCACCAACGTGGGGACAAAGCAGGCCAGCAAAAATGCTCCCTCTTTTCGCAAAATTTGATTTGGGGCACTCCAGACAATCCGATGCAGCAAGGTTAAAACAACCGTAATAAAAATAAGGACCGGCAATAATCCTGCAATTCCAACTTTGATAAGCATTTTGTTGACAAGATCATGCCCGCCTTTCTCCTCATACTCCTCAAGACTAGAAGCACCAGTTCCAAAAAGGCTCCAAGTTGCCGGATCACTAAGTTGCTCCCACCCCTTGAGCCGATCACTGAACGTATTGACCTTAAGCACTGTTGATCCCCATTCGGAATCGGTTTCAATCATGGAGTTGATTTTATCCAACCCCTCATCAAGAAGATATTTTGAGGAAAAAATTCCAAGAACCAGCAGTGATAGTATCAATACATAAAATATGATTGTCCTCCTTTTATTTAACATTAAATAGTAAGATATCATGATGATAAACGGTAATAGCATCATCGTGCGCTGGGTGGAACATACCACGGCTACCATCAGCACCACTGAAGAAATAAAGTAAAAAACCTTATATTTTTTTGCCAAAAAAATCTGCCATAATGCATATGTTGCATAAAGACCCATACACCCGAAAGCGGAGGCTGATCCAAGAAACCCAAAGACTCTAGGATGCTCTCCGCCGGTAATCATCGAAGCATAATGAGCTTTTGATATCCCGCTAAGGGCGTAACTCCACTCCATTTGGGTAAAGCCATAAAAGTATTGCTTGATACCCCAGATCGCTGATGGCAGCACAAGCAAAACCTGGAGCGCAATATATTTCCTCCACTCTGTCATCGTGGGAAACAATAGCGGAATGATCGGAAGCAAGCTCAGATAAAGACCCAGATTCGCGGCAAACTGCCCCCTGGCTGACATATCCCCTTCACCAAAAACGATCATTCCGAGAGTGAGGGAGGCTATCACCAGTTGAAAAAACCAGTAGGAAGCGTCAGTTTTTAATGTTCTAAAAACCACCGACTTCATGAAGATGGAAGCATGAATCGCACAGATGGTAATGAGCGGTCCAATCAGCACAGTAATCACAAGCTCCATACTGGCCGTACTCTGGGTCACAGCAATCCGCTTGAACTCATCGGTGAACATCGCTTGAAAAACGACAATATAAAGTCCACTTCTTGGTGAAACAAAGGCTATTATGGCGAGAGTCGCGGTCAGAAGATTCGAAAGAATATCGAATGGAACATCACTTGCCTGACCAATCGACGTACCAACGACATATGCACACCCCAAGCCCAGCGCAACAACTCCCCATAGAATAAAAGACTGCCTCGTAACGGATTGCACGTTTAGATTAATCAGAGATTTTTTATTTTCTAAAGCAGGGAGCTGCTAATTAAGGGTTTTATCCTTCAAGAGCGCGACTCCAAGATTTGGTTTTCCATGCATGGGATTTTTTACCGTAAATCGCCAGCAAAGTTTTTTGAGGAAGCAGGAGTTTCAGAACAGAAATGATCCCGAGTTTCACATAGGGGATTGGAAACTGCATGAGGCCAATCAGACCCCAGTGCCTCCTTAAGTATCTCCATTTCATTGGGATGTAATTGCTGTTCCGTTTGCAAATGATTCCTTTCCAAAGTTGAGAAACCGAGTTGTCACCAAGCAACCAGGATTCATTGTCTTTTCTAATTGTTCCCAACTCCTCCAAAAGGACATCAGACACCAGGCAGCAAGGGATACCCGCTTCGGTTGTCCTCAGCGTGTAGTCACTGTCTCCGGCCACGTGAGGAATACAACAGCCATCGGGATAACCTATTTTCTCAATCACGGAACGATGAATAGCCACAAGATTTCCCCTGCATGCATCCGTGGGAATTAGTCCTGAATTCGGAGTTACTTTAATATTCTTTAGGCCGAATAACGTTTTTTTCTGGGCAGGAAAATACCATTTTTTCCCAATGGTATGCATATCCACAAATCCCAAGGCACTAGCAATGCCACCGGTTTCACTCGCAACCTGAGCTAAACGCTCAATGGAACCACTGGACACCTTCGAATCATCATTGAGCCAGATCATGCACTCTGCTCCGTGACTCATGGCGTATCGCATCCCCATCTCAATCGCTCCAGTCCAGTAAAGCGATCCGTCTCCTTGGAGTAGGGTTACCTCGGGAAATTCACTGCAAATCGACTCGGCCGTGCCATCCGTCGATCCATCATCCACGACGATAATGCGGCAATGCTGCATCACTCCGATCGATAACAGGTTGTGTAGACAAAATAATGTGTAATTCCTTCTGTTATGAGCGGGTATTATAATGAAGGAAGATTTAGTCACTATTTTTAGAGAATCTATTCAGTGAATAACCTCTTGCCAATAATATATTTAAATAGCTTTTTTGCTGGGGTTTTTACCCTTTTGGGAATTTTTGCTAGGAATAGATGCCATAACTTTGGATCTGGATATGCTATCGCCTCGATGGCAGTTTCGTTTTGAATTATAATTTCACAATTTCTTGGAATTCTGAGCGGAAAAATAAATGATTTTGATTTAAGATTTGCTAGCGGTGATTTGAAATTTCCTGTATGAGTTGCGTTTTCTGAAAACCCAATATTGGTTATAAGATTAGTTGACGGCAATACCACAATTAATCCAGATTTCCATAGTGAATATATGAATTGAAAATCCCATGTGTGCTTGTTATTAGCAACATGAGAGAAAGCTCGCTTCCAATATTTATAAGCACGATATGAGGATGTATGGTTTTTTATAATGTTTAATGATTTTTGATCAAAATATTTAGGGAGATTATACTCATATTTCTTCCATGCTCGCTTCCATGAAGCCCATCCCCATGGACAAAAGTAATTACTGAAATATATATCATCCGAGAAAAGCTGCTCAGAGAGAAAGTTAGTTCCACAAATAGCTCCAATGGAATTGTCATAGCGATATTTTCCTAATATTACTTCACAATATTCAAAAAAACTTGTATCGGGAAGGCAATCATCTTCCAAGATGATTGCTTCATCTACTTGTGAAAAAACCCACTCTAAACCTTGGGAAACACATGGTCCACAGCCAAGATTTATATCAGCATAACTTTTTAATACATTACATGGCCAATCCACTCCCTTGTCAATAATTGCTCTAACCTGCATACACAAATCAATATCGCCTTCTCTTCCATCTCTTGGACCATCGGCAATGACAAATAGTGTTGATGGTTGCGCTACTCTAATTCTCTCAAACACCTTAAATGTAACATCAGGTCTATTAAAAACCAGAAATACAACAGGTGTTTTCATATATGTTTCAAAGGGTCAAATAGTTTATTAAAAACAGTAGATTTAAGCAAAGAACAGAGTCCTCTAGTTTTTTCAAAAAATAATGATCTGCATGTAATAATTGCACGTGAATAAATTAATAATGCTTTAATGCTTTTAAGCTGTTTTAACTTATACTCAACAGCAATTTGAGTAGCCTCTCTCCTATATGGCATTCCAAGATATGTTTCCAGCCACGCCAACATTCTTTCTCTACGTATAATATATGTGAATGATTTTGCTAGGTTTTCTTTTTGTTTATAAAAATTATTATTTTTATGAACTCTATACTCTATTGTAATTTCATCGAGAAAGTACTTTCTTCCTCCAGCAAGGGATGATCCGAAAACCAGAACATCATCTGCCCTTACTTTCCAATCCGATTCGAGGGGGCACGGGAGGAACCTTTTCAGCAAAGCTCCCCTCATTGATATCGTCGACGTCGGCCCACCATACCAGACAAGGTTTTCGCGTGCTGCATAGACGGAGTATCCCAAATCCCCGCTGAAGGGCTCGCAAAGGATTGGTCCCGGCTTGGATTCATTCCCGAAAAGATGATGCCTGGTAAAAACGAAGTCGACGTCGGAATCAGCATCGTAGATCTCCAAGCATTTCCTGACATGTTCCGGAAGAAACCGATCATCTGCATCAAGAAAAAAGACGATCTCCGAATCTCCAACCAATTCAGGGATCACGTTAAAACAGGATAACTGTCCACCGTTTTTTTTAGAGATCACCTGAATTCTTGGGTCACTAAATCCGTTGATTGCCTCCAGCGAATTATCGGCTGATCCGTCATCAATCACGATAATCCGATCCACCCAGGATGTCTGATTCAATACGCTTTGAATCGACTCTCCAACATAATCAGAATAGTTATAGTTGTTAATAATGACCGATTTCATGACTCAGAACGGAGGATTTACTTTCTGTATTATCGTTGGTTAAAGACACTTTCTTTGATAATAACGGATGCATACTTCATAATTCTAAACATTAAAGGAGTGCGAGATTTCCAATATTTAAGATTTTTCGTTTCGGCTTCATAATCACCCAGAGATTTGAATCTCGCAGCTTGCTGAAGAGCTTTTACGCTGATTATTTTCATCCCTTTTTTTAAATTATATTCGTCGTATCGTGCTTCGAATATAGAAGCTAATCTCTCGTAATCCCTGAGATTCTCTGCCGTTTTCATTAAACGACCAGTATCATTTCCGGATGTTTGCCTATAACATGCAAGCACATCACTCAAAACAACTCCTCCAGAAGAACCAATAGCTCGAGTCCACATTTCCCAGTCCGCCGAGTGGAGCAAGGAATGATCAAATCCTCCAAGGTTTTCATAGAATTTTCTCCGAACGACAACACCGGGACATTGGATAGGGCATTCATAGAAGAACTCAGCGGGATTCTTGGAAGCATTGCTCAGACTCGAAATGTGTTTGGTCACCCCCTGAATAATGTTTAGTTCATCCACAAAAAATGAACGACTTGCGATCAGACTAACAGATTGATTCTCGTTGAATTCCGATTCAGTTTTTCTATAAAATCCATCAAGAACATAGTCATCTCCATGCAGTATGTGAACGAGATGCCCCCTGCTACGCCGAATGCATGTGTTAAAGCTGTTGGTGACCCCCCCGTTTTTAGGTTGACGGTAAAATGTCACTCTTCCCATTCCAATTTCCCTTACAACTTTTTCCGGATCATCCAATGTTGAACAGTCATCCACCACCTCGATCTGCATGTGCTCGGGCCCCGGATCCTGGGAGAGAACACTTTGAAGAGCTTGAACTAGAAATTCAGCGCAGTTATAAGTGGGAATCATTACGGACCACAGGGGACGTTGAATTCCAGAAGGAACAGGATCTACTACCGGTATTGTCGGTAAGGGGGTGTAATTTTGATTATCGATCATTGTTCGATTTTCTTTTGAATTTCTTTTGAATTTAGTTTTTCTAAAACAATAAATAATTCATCAAAAGGCCGCCTTGATAGTATTTTTGAAATTGCTTTTTCAATCATGCAGAGATTCCAATTTGTTTTATTTTGAACAAAAAATATTGAAAATATCCGTGAAATTTTACGGACTGCCCGATGGGCAATTTCCGCTACTCCATGTTTAGATTTTATTGATTCGCTGGAATTACGAATGAGAATATTAAGTAATGATAGTGTCACACTTGGATAGTGTATGACTGCAGGGGAAACATCCATAATACTTATAATTTTTAATGAATGACGGTAAAAATAATTTTGAGAAATAGATTGTGTAAGAAATTCATAGTGTTGGGTTGGGTTAGCCCATCCCCAATCAAGACGGAACCGTGAAAACGAAGTTGAAGCGCCATTCGGCGTCAAGATCCAGAATCGCCCTCCAATTTTCAATCGATTGGTAACTGCAGATATTAAAATATCAAACCGTTGGAAGTGTTCTGCTACATGAAAACAAAAAATTTCATCGTATTGTACATCAGGGTGTATATCTTGAATGCGTTTAAAATGATCCCCACCGAAGTTCATTTTTTTGATTACATCAATGCAAGCATTGCTCGGTTCAACCACATCAACCGGAACTGATGTGGTCTTGTGAAATAATTCAGCATAGTATCCGAATCCTGCACCAATTTCCAAAGCTCTTCCGTGAAAATGTGCCTTGGGTTTTGATTTTAGAACTTTTCCAAAATAATCAATAGCAAGGATTCGTGCTTTTTTTATTTCCCAATTCTCTGCTTGGAAATAATCTTCCTCGTAGTTCTTAATCAATTCCTCTTCTGAAAATGCAGGCGAAACCTGACATGATGCGCATTTCTTACAAACATAAAATCCGGACTTATTTTCTTTAAGGCGGACCGGATACAGGTAGCTGCATTCCGCTTCACAGAACTGACATATTATTTGAGCATTCATGACGCTAGATAATCTCGGGCTCACCCCACTTCATTGGAATGAAAACACTGCCGATTCGATCATCTGAATAGGTTAAATAATCCGATAATGCCTGTTCGACATGTAGTGATATTGCCGATGAATGATGTGCAATTAACTCCCCAGAAGATATGGCCCCCAAGCTTATAGTGTATCTCCCTGGCCTGAGATAATTTGGTGAAAATTGCATTTGTACACAGTATGAACCCGATTCCAGCGAATAGTTTTTACCATAATCGTTGTTATGGGTTGCAAACAGCGGAGTTCCGTCATGTGTCCTAACCGCAAAACCTACGACCAAATCCCTGTGTTTTTTGAAAATTTTAAATTTCACCTCAATATGGAACTTCTCCCCAGCCAAGATGCTGTTTGAAACAATATTATTCTGTCTTATTATAGATATCTTAGTAAATTTAAATCCCTGATTGTTTGTTTGACCTAATTCTTCAAGTTCCACCGACCCTTTTTCTGCATCTGCATCAGGATAATCTCCTATATATTGAGATATGCATTCCGCTATTTTTCCTGTTTTTAAAATTTTTCCTTCCGCAATTAAAATGCCTTCGGTACATAGGCGCTGAACAGCAATGAGATTATGACTGACAAACAGGACTGTTCTTCCTTCTGTTGCAACATCCTTCATCTTCCCGAGGCATTTTTTCTGGAACTCTGCATCCCCCACAGCCAGCACCTCATCAACAATAAGAATCTCCGGCTCGAGGTGGGCTGCAACGGCAAAGGCCAGTCTGACATACATCCCGCTGCTATACCGTTTTACAGGGGTATCGAGAAACTTCTCTACTTCGGCAAACGCCACGATCTCATCAAATTTCCTTTTGATTTCCGCCCTGGTCATTCCAAGAATGGCTCCGTTGAGAAAGATATTTTCCCTGCCGGTGAGCTCGGGATGAAAACCCGTTCCCACCTCCAAAAGGGATGACACTCTCCCATTCAATTCAATCCTTCCCTTGGTCGGTTCCGTGATCCGGGAGAGGATTTTTAGCAGGGTACTCTTCCCCGCCCCATTCCTCCCGATAATCCCAAGCACCTCTCCCCGCTTTACCTCAAAGGAGACATCCTTGAGGGCCCAGAATTCCTCCACCTCGTCACCTCCGACCACCTGTTGTCCTTTGAAAAGATCGCCTGTTGATCTGAGAATGCTTTTTGCATTTCGTGCAATCACATCCCGCAGGGCGGTGTATCGTTCTTTAGGACCTTCGTGACCCAAAAGATAACTCTTTGAGACATTCTGCACGGAGATAATGGAGTCGGACATGGGGAACTGAAAATAGGAAATTAGAAATTCTGAAATTCTCTGATTGATAGTGAATCAGTCACCGTTTTTGGTGCGGTTAATCATGGTTGTCATGATTGCCAGGAGTTCCGAAGATTTCTTTTCAAGCGAGCGCGTGAAATCATTAGGAATCTTGCACTCCTCCCTTAAAAGCTCAAGACAAAGTGAAGATTCGTCGGCTTCCTGCATGGCAACCCCCAAGCTTGGAAACAAACTCATCATCTGACCGTGCTCGCGATGCCTCTCTTACATGAGCAGCCACCGAGGCCCCTGAACGCAGCAATTGCTTTCCTACAACTCGTGTTTCTACTGCAGTTTTCGGGAGGCTTGAATAGAGCCTGATTATTTCAGCCACATATTTTTTTGTTCGCTCACGAAACTCTTCTTTAAGCCTACTACTCATATATGCATCTAATTTCTATGTTTCTTATTTTTAAATCAGATCCGCAAAACTCTTCTCCATTCTCCTGAAACTCGCGATTCCGAGCCAGAGGAAGATGGCGACGATGGCAAGGCTTATTACAAAGCCCGGAATGTAGAGTGGGCTGTCACCGCCTAGGATACACCAGCGGAATCCGTCAATGACGCCCACGATGGGGTTAACCGAGTAGAGCAGCCTCCATTGTTCCGGGACCACGCTGGAACTGAATCCTACCGGAGAGACATACAGACCAAACTGCACGAGAAACGGGATGATATAGCGAAAATCCCTGAATTTCACATTCAGAGCAGTGATCCAAAGTCCAGGACCAAGGCTTGCAAGGAATGCCAACAGAACAAAAAAGGGCAGAAGAACAATGTGCCAATCAGGCAGGAAGCGGTACCAGAGCATCATTCCGATGAGAATTGCGAAGCTGATTAGAAAATCGATGAAGGAAGTTACCACGGCGGCAGATGGGACAATGAGCCGTGGAAAATAAACCTTGCTGATCAGATTGGCGTTCCCCACAAGACTGTTGGACGCCTCCGATAGCGCTGTGGAAAAGAAGGTCCAAGGAAGCATTCCGGCAAAGACCATCAAGGGGTAGGGAGCAGTTCCTGCACTCGGAAGCTTTGCCAACTTACCGAATACGACGCTGAAAACAACCATGGTCAGAAATGGTCGTAGTAATGCCCAGAGCACCCCGATCACAGTCTGCTTGTAGCGGACGGCGATATCCCGCCAAGCCAGAACATAAAAGAGTTCACGGTAGCGCCAGAGATCGGCCCAGTAATGCCTCTCGGCACGGCCGGCTTCGATAATCAGTTTATTCGACATTTCCATAGTATGAGTTGGATAGAGTAGCTTTGCTTTTTCCCTGTCTTCTTCTAACTATTTTTCCTTTCCCTCATTTTCACTTCCTCACTTCGCTTGAAGCCTTTCAAACTCAGCCAGCGCCATACCCACGACCTGGTCCATGTTGTAGTAGCGGTAGGTGGCAAGGCGTCCGATGAAGCTGACGTTGGGTAACTCGGCCGCTTTGTCGGCATATTTCCTGTAAAGCGCGGCGGTCTCTGGCGTGGGAATGGGGTAGTAGGCTTCCTTCCCGGGAGCATAGTCGTCGGGGTATTCGCGAACGATGGTCGTATTGGGTATCTCCTGGCCGGTGGCGTGCTTGATTTCAACGATGCGAGTGTACTCCTCTTCGTTGGGGTAATTCACCTGCATGGCAGGCTGCCAGTAACCGGGTTTTCCGGAAATTGCTTCCCTCGCCTTCAGCTGCTCTGGCATGAAGGATTCGTTCTCGAAGCGGAGCGAGCGGTAGGGAAGTGGGCCGAAGCAGTAATTGAAATACTCGTCGATGGGTCCTGTGTAGATGAGGTGGTCGTGCGTTATCTTCCCGATGACGTCTCGGTAGTCGGTATGGAGCAGCAGCTCGACACCGGGGGAGGCCACCAACATGCGCTCAAACATTCTGTGGTAGCCCTCCTTGGGCAGCGCCTGGAAGTCTTCGCGCAGGTAGCGGTCGTCGCGGTTGGTCCGGATGGGGATCCGTCCGCAGACGGAGGCATCCAGATCCTTGGGATCCTTTTTCCACTGCTTGAGGGTGTAGTTCTTGAAGAATTTCTCATAGAGATCCCAGCCGACCTGGGAAACAATAACTTCCTCGGAGTTGGCAGGGGCAGCAATGGAGACTCTCTTGGCCTCCAGCCATGCTTCGAATTCTTCGCTGGTGCTTTCCCGGCCAAGATACTGCTCGAACGTGTTGAGGTTGATCGGGAAGTTCCAATACCGCCCCTCGGAATAGCTGAGAATCTTGTACTCGACGGGATGCCACTCGGTGAACCTAGAGAGATACTCGACGATGCGGGGGGCATTGGTCCGAAAATAATGGGGGCCGTATTTGTGAATGAGGACGCCGGCCTCATCATATTCATCCTGGGCATTTCCCCCAATGTGCCCGCGCTTCTCGACAATGGTACACTTGGCTCCCAGTTCATTGGAAAGCCGCTCGGCAAGGGTCAGCCCGGAAAAACCGGCTCCAATAATGAGAAAATGCTTAGGCATTTTTTAGAAAATGGAAGATAGGCGTTAGCAGCCGGGTGAAAAAACAGCAGAAAGCGGCGGAGGCGTGGAATACGGGAGAAAGAATGAGAAGGATGAAACCTGAAACCTGAAGGTGGCAGAGCTCGCCCAGAGGGAGGTTCCGTTAAATCTAAAAAAGGCAATCAGGGATTATGTTTTGTATTTTTCGCCATCGTTACAAAGATCCGAATCCACTCGTCTGCTTCATCCCGAAGAGGAGTAACAATTGACGAAGGGATACGGTACTCATCACGTAGCAACTCCAACCAGAGTTGGGTCTCATCTGCTTCCTGACTGCAAAGATCTATTTTCGCCGTAAACTCGTCGTTACTTCTGGCACGGCTCGCCTCTCGGTAATTTGCAGCAACTGAGGTTCCTGATCGAATGAGTTGTTTTCAATGACCCTCAGCTCCTCCCTTTTCTTATCTAGAGTCATGTGGAATCGAATGACGCTTCCGGCGAAGTCTTTCGTTCGCTTTCTTCATTCGTTCTTTCTGGCAGAGGATTCCATTTCAGGTCTCAAACCTCAGGTTTCGCGACTTTGTTGCCTCCACGCTGCCGCCCTTGGCCGGTCGTGTAGCCGAGGCCTGTTCGCTGAGTTGAGCTGTTATGCGTGCCGTCCATTCAGGAGGCATCCCCCTCACCCGCCCAGGAACCGGCGGATCACGGGAAGGAAAGTCTTGGCCCGGCGGTGCCACTTGGATGCCCGCTCGAGGCGAGTTTCCAATTCCCGACGGGAATCCAGGGGAATAGAAGGAAGTTTTTCCCGGAGTGCTTCGATCCTTTCGGTGGAGCGTCCAATCCTCGGCAGGAGTTGCTGCTCCAGGAACATAGCGACAAAGGGCCGTAGCTCCAGCTTGGCGGAATAACGGGTAACCCTTTCCCCATCCTCTTTTTGGGGAAGGATCGTCTGCATCTCGACCAGACGGCGGAGTCCTTGACTGGCCGTCCCGGTACTGATTCCGAGACGCTCGACCACCTCCTCCATGGAGAGGGGCTCGGGAGAGGCAAACAGAAGTCCGTAAATCGACCCGAGTGAGGAGGGATTACCGAAAAGATCAGCTATCTCGGCGAAAATACTGGCCATCTCCCGCTGCAATCCGAGAAGAGGTTGATCAGCGACCCTTCTGGGGACTGAAACGACCTGAAGGGATGTCATAAGAACAAGAAAAGCAGAAAACTCACGGATTTCAATTCAAAATGAAATGAAGGAATTCTCCGAGTGCCAAAGAATCAGAAACAATTGCCGATTGGCTGTTCCCACCTTCCCACCTTCCCACCTTCCCACCTTCCCACCTTCCCACCTTTTAACGTTTTAACCTTTCTAACCTTTTAACTTCCTGCCCCCATCCCCCCATCTCCTATATCCGATCCGCTTCCCTCTTACTGCACTAGGCGCTCCAGCGAGGGGTCGGGCGGTGCCCCGAGTTCCAGAGCTTTTGCATAGTGCTTTTTGGCCATCATCTTGGAGGGTGGCTTGCCGGTGGCATAGATTACCGCGAGGTTGAAATGCGCGTCGGCGTAGTCCTTGTTGATTTCGATCGCCTTCATGATCTCGCTTTCGCCGGCCTTTCCTTTTCCCGAGGCGGCGAGCACGATTCCGAGGTAGTTGTGAGCTGTGAAGTCCTGATCATTGACCGCGATCGCCTTGCGGAGCGTCTTTTCCGCATCACCAAGCCGCTCCTGGCGATAATTGACGATGCCGAGCGTGGTCAGCGCAAAGGAACTGTCGGATTTCTTCTGAGCGGCCTTGGTGAGTGCCTCCTCGGCCTCCTTGAGCTTTCCAAGTTGAAATTCCACGACGCCGAGATTGGAGAGGGCAAAGTAATCGTCGGGTGAATACCCGAGGGCTTCCTTGAAGGAATTTTCGGCCTGCAGATAGTCCTGCCGGTCGAACTCATCCTTGGCCTTGGCAAGACACTCCTTGAATTTTCCCTGCCAAGCCAATTCCTTGGATGGCGGCTCGGGAGCGTTTGTCTGGTTAGCGGCCCGGGCCGGAACATCTGCCGAGGGGCTTGCCTGATCCTTGGTTGCCGGAGGCGGTGTCTGCGATGGCAGGGGTGCCGCCACCGAGGCCTGAAGCGAGGATCCGCCGTCGTCGATCACCACCAGTTGATCCTCCTTGAACAGGGACCGCTCCTCGGGAGAAAGAACCAACGAGGGCGAGGCGAGCACGCCGATCTGTTCACTCAGGGTCCGGGACTGCACATTGAGCCTCTTCATCTCCTCTTCCATCATTCGGCGGGCCTGGGCTCGCTTGGCCTCCTCTTTTACTTGCCTCATGATGATGGCCCGGAGCACGCCGTTCTCCTCGGTCGTCTTTGCGTCGGCCACGGCACCCTTAGTTCCCTTTTTCTTTTTCAGGCGCGCCAGTTCGGCCTCCTTGTCTGAAAGTTGTTGCTGCAGCTCCTTTGTCTTCTCGGCATCTCCCTGGAGTGAGGTCAGCTTTTCCTGGGAGGTGGCAGCCGCAGACCTGAGTTGCTCCACTTCCTTGCGGAGGGCATCGGCGGCCTTGTCACCGGTCGATGCCTTTACCGAAAGATCCGCCAACTGATCCTGAAGCTGCTTCAGACGATCCTGCCCCTGCAACGCTTGGCGCTGGAGTTCCGTGATTTTCCTATTGGAATTCTCGAGGTCGCCCTTGAGTTTCTGGGCCTCAGCCTGAGCCGCGGCCAGTGCCTCCTCGCGCTGCTTGAGAAGTTTCTCCTGCTCGGGACGCGATGCGGCGATCTCGGCCAGCTTCTTCTGCGCCTCGGCGTAATTTTTGGAGTTGGCGTCCAGTTGCTGCTGGAATTTGGAGAGCTGCTCCTGCATAGCCGCATTTTCAGGCTTCTTGTCAATCAGAGTGGCCAGCTTTCCGAGCGCTTCCTTGAGTTGCTGCTGAAGGCCTGCATTCTGAGTCTCGAGCAACTCCTTGAGCGATCCAGCGGTCGCAAGTTTTCGGGTGGCCTCATCCTTTTCAACCGAGGAGTCATGCTCCAGTTTGGAAAGTTTTTCCCCGGACTCCTGAAGGGCCTTGTCGTTCTCCGCGAGCTTGGCCCGAAGGGCCTCGGTCTCCTTCTTGACGGACTCGAGCACCTGAAGCTGATCCCCCATGCCCGCGATCTTCTGTGTCGCATCACCTAACCTGGCCTCCAATTTCCTCCGCTCCTCCTCCAGGACGGCACGGTCGGCTGCTCCGGCCTGCTGTTCCTTTCCTGCCGCATCGACGGCTGCCTGGAGTCCCTTGATCTTTTCCTGTGCACCGGCCTTTTCGCTAGCGGCCTGCTTCTGCGTCTCAGCCAGCTTGCCTTGGCTCTCCTGAAGGGCCTTGTCGTTCTCCGCGAGCTTGGCACGAAGGGCCTCGGTCTCCTTCTTGACGGACTCGAGCACCTGAAGCTGATCCCCCATGCCCGCGATCTTCTGTGTCGCATCACCCAACTTGGTCTCCAATTTCCTCCGCTCCTCCTCCAGGACGGCACGGTCGGCATCGATCGCCGATGTGGTGGCTGCGGTCTTTTGCCATGCAGCTTTTGCTTCCTGTTCGGCACGGGCCAGGCGTGCTTTTGACTGTCCGGATTCCGTCGCGGCTGCATCAAGCTGTTGCTGCATGGTCTCCACGGTTTTTTTCAACTCTTCGGTTTTCGATTCCAACCCCTTGACCTTCGAAGCCTCTCTGGCGGCCTCGGCCAGGCGGCCAACCTCGGATGCAAGCTTGTCACGCTCCTCGCCAAGTGCCGCAAGGTCGGCCCGCAAGGAGGCTTCGCGCTTGCCTGCACCCTGGAGAGAAAGGGCCTCCTCGTTCTTCATCCTCGCGAAGGAAGTCTTGGTGGAGTCGGATTCCTTCCGGAGACCGGCGGCTTCCTGCTGAAGCAGAAGGATCTTTTCGCGGAGAGGGGAGAGTTCCTCCACCTGCTTCTGTGACTCGGCGAGTTTAGCACTCAGATCCTTGATCTTATCGTTCAATTCTACACTTTTCGCCTCCCCTTGTTTCGAGGACTCCCCTGCATGATCCAGCTTTGCCTGCAGTTGTTTGAGCGCTTCCCGATCCTGCTCAACCTGCTTGGTGAGTTCCTCAACCTTCTGTCCGTTCTGGTTGCCCGCCACGATCTTCCCCCTCGCCTCTTCGAGTTGCCGTGTCAGTTCCACCGAGGCATCGGCAATCTTCTTCTCGCGCTGCTGGAAATATTCCTCCGTTGTGGCCTTGTCAGCAATAGCGTCGTCTAGCTTTTTCTGGAGATCCTTGATGTCTTTTTCCCACGAATCGCGCTTACGAAGCTTCTCTCCCAGGGAGGCGATCTGGTCCTTGGCCGCGCTCAACTGCTCTTCCAAATGCGACCTATCCTTGGTCCACTGCATCTTGTCGAGGTCATCGGAGCGGGACTTTTCGGAAGCCGCTGCATCCTTCACGGACTGGAGCTCGGACTTCAGGGACTCGACCAGTTTTTTCAGCCGTCGCACCTCGCCGGAGGAACCGGTAGGGGCTTGCTGCGGGGATGATGATCCCGGAGGCGTAATGGTGATGCTTGGGCCGGTCTGGGAATTGCCGCTCTCCGCAGGAGGAGTCACCACTCCGGAGGACGTTTCGCCCGATGCCTGCAGTCGGGAGAGCCCCTCCTGAGTCTTTTTGAGCCGATATTCCACGACTGCCTTCTGCCAAGAAGGATCCTTCGAAGAAATCGACTGCAGGAGGCTCTCGGCAAATCGGTAATTCTTGAGAGCCTCACCGGTGCTCCCGTCCCGCTCCGCTCTTTCACCCTGCTGGTATGCCTGATAGGCGGAAAGGAATTGCTCCGAGGGGTCGGCTGCGCAGAGCGTCCGGGCAATGGCCGCCAACGCGAGAAAGCAAGGGAACAGGAAGCGTCGCGACATGAATAACAGGGGCCTAAGACTATATCGACCAAGTTGGAAAGATCAAACCTCCCGTTGTCATTACGGAGGAATCTTTACGGGATTGTCACCGGGCATCTGTTGACATCACCTCGGACACCTTGATAACTCAATGTAGCAATAACACCAGATCATGGATCCCTTACTCGATCAGCCGGTCTTGGTACTCAACAGGTTGTGGCAGGCCATCAATACCTGCTCCGCACGCCGTGCCCTCACCCTTCTGTATCAGGGACATGCCCAGGCGGTCGCATCAGACGGTCCGGGCGGCTACCTGACCCATGATTTTTCGAGCTGGCGGCATTTTTCAATGGAAAATCCCGAGCCCAGGATGCTCCAGACAATCTCCCTGCGAATCAGGGTACCTCGCATCATCGTCCTCTGTCTCTTTGAGCGCCTGCCAAAAAAAGAGGTCAAGTTCACGCGACACAACGTCTTCGAGCGTGACAGAAACACCTGCCAGTACTGCGGCGTTCTGTTCGACCGATCTGAACTCAACCTCGACCACGTATTGCCCCGCGACCGCGGCGGCCAGACTACTTGGGAAAACATCGTCTGCTCCTGCATTCCGTGCAATACGCGCAAGGGGAACCGTCTCCCGCACGAGGCCCGGATGCAACTGCTGCGCAAGCCAAAGCGCCCGAAGTGGCGACCCTTCGTGAACATCACCTTCGCAGGCGGCGTCCATGACAGTTGGACGCACTTCATCGACCTCGCTTATTGGAACGTCGAACTCGGCGACTGACGCCGCCAAATTCGGCAGACTATTGGACTGAAGCCCGAAGGCTTTTGGGGGGAACTACAGTCAACTAGAGCAGTTTCTTTTTAAACCAAATGTTGCTTGAGGAACCATCCAGCCGGGGGGGCCGATGGGTTAAAATCGTTAGAAAAGTTAAAGCGTTACAACGTGGAGGGGCCAACGGATGAGATGGTGGGCTAGGAGCAAGCGAAGCAGCTGTCGTCACTGCACTACTGCTCGAGCGACGCGACAATGCACCACGCCGCCGCAAGGGATACGACAAGATCATAATAAACCGCTCTAGACTGGCTCCGTTATTCGTCCAACAGGCCCCATCCAACAGTCCATTGACCCGGATGCCTCAGCCTCTGAGCACCGAGACAAATTCCTCGAAGAAGGGCGCGGAATCATGCGGCCCGGGCGAGGCCTCTGGATGGAACTGCACGGCGGCGACCTTCTTGGAGCGGTGCCTGATGCCGGCCACCGTGCCGTCGTTGAGATGGCGGTGCGTGACCTCGAGATCGGAGGGCAGCCCCTCTTCACGGACAGCGTAGCCGTGGTTCTGGGAAGTGATGAGCACGCGTCCGGAGCGGAGATCCTGGACGGGCTGGTTCGCGCCACGGTGGCCGAACTTGAGCTTGAACGTCGAGGCTCCGAAAGCGAGCGAGAGGATCTGGTGTCCGAGGCAGATGCCGTAAACGGGCTTCTTCTCGGCGAGTTGGCGGGCCGTCTCGTGTGCCTGCGTGAGCACGGCGGGGTCGCCGGGCCCGTTGGAGAGGAAGAATCCGTCGGGATTGAGCGCCAGGGCTTCCTCCGCGGAGGTGGAGCCGGGCACCACCATGACACGCACCCCGTGGGACCGCAGAAGGCGAAGAATGTTCCGCTTCACGCCAAAATCAAAGAGCACGGCGAGCGGTTCTTTTCCCTCGCGTGAGGAATCGCGGCGAGGCCCCGACTCCTTTCCCTCGGGATCCCATTCGTAAGGGGCCTTGGCGGACACCTCTCCCACGAGGTCGAGTTGCTCGAGTCCGGGAGCCTGCCGGGCACGATCGATCGCGGCCTCTTCTCCCGATCCGTCGGTCGAGATGCAGGCCCTCATGGCGCCCTTGGTGCGGAGATGGCGGGTCAGCGAACGGGTGTCGATGCCCCCGATCGCAGGAATGCCGTGGCGCCTGAGGTAGGAGGCAAGATCCTCGGTCGAGCGCCAGTTGCTGGGAATCCGGGACAACTCCTCGATGATGAATCCCATCACGTGGGGGACCCCGCTCTCGACATCCTCGGGACCAGTGCCGTAGTTGCCGATGAGGGGGTAGGTCATCGTCACGATCTGTCCGCGGTAGGAAGGATCGGTGAGGATTTCCTGATACCCCGTCATGGAGGTGTTGAAACAGATCTCCCCAACGGTATTGGCGGTGGCCCCGATGGAGATTCCATGGAAGACCTTTCCGTCCTCCAGCGCCAATAAAGCGGGCTGATGCGCTGTCTGCTGATTCGAAACAATGCTCATGAAAATGACCCTTAGTCCATCACGCCTCCCCCCGCGGTGCAATCAGAATGCCGGAAAGAACTCGGGGTTGCGCGGCGACGCCGCGCTTCCTTAAACTGGATGACTCGTGCTCTTTCAACGGTCCATGCCGCTGCTTCCGACGGTCTTCCTCCTGATGGCGGGATGCCTCTCGACAGGCCTTTCCCAGACCGTCTCCAGGACGGTGGACGGCTTTGACCTGCCGGTGGCCCCCCCCGAGGCCTCCGGCTACTACAAATCCCGAGGCTTCAGGGCTGGTGGGCACCTCGGCGAGGATTGGGTGACCGACGGAGGCAGTGCCAAGGGGTTTGGAAAACCCGTCCATGCGATCGGGAACGGAATCGTCGTCCTCGCCAGGGACATCCATGTGGCCTGGGGCAATGTGGTCATCGTGCGCCATGCCTGGATCGAGAACCGAAGCCTGAATTTCGCCGATTCCCTCTATGCGCATCTCGACCGGATCATGGTCCGCGAAGGGCAACAGGTGACGCGCGGCCAGCAGGTCGGCACCATCGGAAACAACCACGGGATGTATCCGCCGCACCTCCACTTCGAGATCCACAAGGACCTTTCCATCGGGGTGAACCATGCGCAGGGCACCCGCGACCTGCGCAGCTACTGGCTGCCCACTGAGTTCATCATGGCGCACAGGCATCTCGGCGGCGGAGGCCGTAACGTCCCGACCCCTGCGGCGAACTTCCTTCTTCCCACAGTCGACCACCCGTGGTTCTTCGGCCGATTCGGATCCAAAAAGAAGAAAGGATCCTCCTCCAACCACCACGGCTCCCATGGGAGCGGACATTCCAGCCACTCGGAAACCTCCGGATCTTACAAGATTAACCGCTACAGCGATCCGTAGACTGGAAAGAGACTGAAGCGGTTTAGGCTGTAGGCTGTTAGGAGGATCGGGATCAGCAAAATCAGCATTACCAAGCAACCCGAACAATAAGACGCACGGTATTGGAATGCCGCTGAAGGCGCTGGAAAACGAAGCCGTGGTGAAAACCCTACGGCGAGTAAACAGCAACACAGCGCGGCCCGCTAGGCCGTGCGTCTTGAGGCACGGAATTCAAGGGAATCAACAAGCGCCATCCAACTCGCCTCGATGATATTGTCCGAAACGCCGACCGTTCCCCAGGAATCCTTCCCTTCTTTCGAGAGGATGTGGACGCGGGTGCGGGCGGCGGTGCCTCGGCCCCCGTCGACGATGCGGACCTTGTAGTCGGAGAGGGCGATCCCCGAGATCCAGGGATGCAGTTTGCTGAGTGCCTGACGGAGCGCCGCGTCGAGCGCGTTGACCGGCCCATCCCCCTCGGCGGTGGTCTCGATCTCCTGGTCGCCGTCGAGGACGGTGACGGTGGCGGAGCAATCCGTGGAGGATCCCGAGGCGTCGCGCCGGAAGCTGCAATGGTAGTATTTCAGCTCGAAAAGCGGGTTGTGCGCGCCGAGTTCCTTGCGGATGAGGAGCTCCAGCGAGGCGTCGGCTGCCTCGAACTCAAAGCCCTCGGACTCGAGTTTCTTGATCCGTTCGAGCACGCGGAGAACGACAGGGTCGTTTTTCCCAAGAGTGAGCCCGAGTTCGGAGGCCTTGAGCAGGATGTTGCTGCGGCCGGATAACTCGGAGACGAGGATGTTCTGGCTATTTCCGACCGCCGCCGGATCGATGTGCTCGTAGGCAGCCGCGATCTTGGCCACGGCGTTGACGTGCATGCCTCCCTTGTGGGCGAAGGCCGTGCTGCCGACAAAGGGAGCGCGAATATCGGGGGAACAGTTCGCCAACTCGTCAACGAAGAGCGAGACGTCGCGAAGGCGCGAGACGTCAGGCACGACGGGGATGCCCATCTTGAGCTGGAGACAGGGGATGACGGTCGTGAGGTTGCAGTTTCCCGTCCTCTCGCCGTAGCCGTTCATAGTTCCCTGCACCTGGATTGCCCCGGCGCGGATGGAGGCAAGGGCGTTGGCCGCCCCCATGCCGCAGTCATTGTGGGTGTGGATGCCGACCTTCCCGGGGAAGCGTTTCTCCACCACGGCGGTGATCTCCGCGATTTCGTGGGGCATGGTGCCCCCGTTGGTATCGCAGAGGACGAGCGCGTCGGCATCCCCTTCCACCGCGGCGGCCAGCGTGGAGAGGGCAAATTCCGCATCGTCCTTGTATCCGTCGAAGAAGTGTTCGGCGTCGTAGAAGACCTCGCGCCCGTTGGACTTGAGGTGGGCCACGCTCTCGCGGATCATGGCGAGGTTCTCGGCATGGGGAACCCCGAGCACCTTGTCGACTTGGAGCTTCCAGCTCTTGCCAAAGATCGTGACCACCGGCGTGCCTGCCTCGAGCAACTGGGCGATCTGCGGATCCTCCGAGGCCTTGATGCCCGCGCGGCGCGTGCTCCCGAAGGCGGCGAGCTTAGCCCCCCCTAGATCGAGCTTGGCGGCCTCAGTGAAGAAGGCGAGATCCTTGGGATTGGAGCCGGGCCACCCCCCCTCGATGTAGTGCATCCCGAAGCCGGCGAGCTTTTCCGCGATCCGGAGTTTGTCGATTAAACTGAACGAGATGCCCTCCCCCTGCGTGCCGTCGCGGAGGGTCGTGTCATAGAGAAAAACAGGTCGGGAACTGCTCATGGAGCCTGTCACGATAGCCTTTGGGAGGCGGCGCTTCAATCCCCGTGATCGGGGCGACCTTCCAGAACGGCCGAGTCATTGATGGCGTTGATCAGCAGGCGGAACATGCCGAATTCCCGCTTGAAGGGGGTCAGGACAAGGCGGGGAAGGTCCTTTACCGAGACATCGTCCGCCTCCTCGGGAAGCGCCTCGCGCTGGACGATGTGCCCCGAGATCAGGAGGTGGTCGAATTGCTGGTTCAGCGTCTCCAGGGCGTGCGGGGTGAGGCGCCCGTTGATCCTGATCACCATCTCGTCACGCACCCAGCGGTAGGAGTGGAAGACCTTGTAGAAGTGCTTGATTTCCTCGACGGCGCGGTCGACGTCGTGGGTGATCGTGAAGAGGTGGAAATCAGGACGGGAAATGAGTCCCAGTTCCAGCAGATCGTTGTCGAGGAAGCGGCGCCAGGTCTCCCAGTAGAAGCCATTGGGCCTGTCCATCAGGATGATCGGAACGATGGAGGTCTTCCCGGTCTGCAGGAGCGTAAGCACCTCGAACCCCTCGTCGAGTGTGCCGAATCCTCCGGGAAAAAGGACGAAGGCGCTCGTTTCCTTCACGAAGCTGAGCTTGCGGGCGAAGAAATAGTTGAAGTTGATGAGCTTCGGATCCTGCGCGATGACAGGGTTCGGATGCTGCTCGAAGGGGAGGCGTATGTTGAGCCCGAAGCTCTTCTCGGCACCGGCCCCCTGCTGGGCCGCCCCCATGATCCCGTCGCCGCCGCCGGTAATGATCATGAAGTTCTCCTCGACGATCCGTCGTGCGAATTCGCGGGCAAGCTGGAAGTCGGGCTCCTCAGCCCGCGTCCGCGCCGATCCGAAGACAGCAACCTTCCTCCGATCGGCATACTTGCGGAAGACGGTGCCCGCGTACCTCATCTCGCGCATGGAGCGGCTGACGAGCTTGAGTTCGTTCACCGGAGCGTTGTCCTCCGCGTAGTGAAAGACAGTTTCCATCATGGCCTTGAGCAAATCGGCCTGTCGCCCCGGGGGTGTCCCCTCGAGAAACTGATCAAGGAGGCGTTGTCGTGCTGCTTCGTCCATCGGGGGATTACCTTCGCGCAAGTCGGGAAAAAAGCCAGACACCCAGCCCGATGAAGAGAAGATTCGGAAACCAGATCATGAAGACCGGCACACCGGCGGGCAGTGAGGAGTTCTTGCTCAACGCCTCCGCGACGATGATGAAGAAAAAATAGCTGAAGGCGATCACAAGACTGAGGGCAAAGCCGACCGAGGTCTCCTTGCGGTGCGCCGTGATCCCGAGCGGCACGGCGATCAGGGCAAAGGCCAGCGCCGCCAGAGAGAGGGAGAAGCGCTTGGTGATCTCGACCCTGTATCCGGTCGGGTTCTTGCAGCCGGGTTTGGAGCTTTCCGTGAAGAGTTCCCCGAGCGTGTGGGAGGTCAGGGGTTTGTCTCGCTTCTTCGTCTCGATGAGCCTCTTGATCGACATTGGGAAAACCCCCTCCTCCATGCTGATGCCCTGCTGGATCAGTTCGACGTTGTCGGGCTGGCGCTGGTCTCGCTGCTCGAAGTGTGCATCCTTCACCCGCAGGAGCAGGCGCTGGTTGGCCTCGTCGGTGGTGATGGATCCCGTCTTGGCGTAAACGACCTTGGAAGGATAGCCGCGCTCGTCGATCTCGAAGACGACAAGATTCCTGAGCTCATTCCCTTCGCGCGACCCGACATAGACGCGCCGGTCGGGGAACTGGTCTACCACCTCGTCGGCCTGGAACATCGAGGAGGGATCGTGCGTGGCGATGCGGAAGAGCGAGGTGAGCATCGACCATTGGGCGCGCGGGGCGGCCTCGATGTTGATCCAGAAGCAAATGCCGACCATCAGCAACGCGAAGGCCAGCACCGGCAGAAAAATCCTGGGAAAGCTCACCCCGTTGGCACGCAGGGCGATCACCTCGTTGTCGGCGGAAAGACGTCCGAACACCAGCAGCACCGCCGTGAGGAAACCCCACGGGATCGTGAAGGTCATGGAAAAGGGCAGGACGAAGGCGACGAAGGCGAAGACCGTCTCCAGGGGCACGTTATGGTTGATCAGGAGATCGAGCATCTCCTTGAAGACATTCCCCAGCACCAACACGATGCTCAGCAGGGCCACACCCATGAGGGTCGCCACGCCGAGGGAGCCGAGAAGGTAACGGTCGAGGATTTTCAAAACAAAGGGGATAAGATCAACCGCTTCACTGAAGCGATCAGCCGCTTATCATGGCCGTGGCATCGGGAGGAGAAAAGCTGAAAGCGGAGGGTTGGAATCAAGCGGCCCCTTGTCACCCGAATACCGCACATCATCCCCATGTCCTACCCGTTCCCAACGCGCTGTCGCAAAATCTCGGATCATCCCTCCCTGCATTACGGGAGCACTGAATGAATCCCATACCGGCCGCGCAAGAGCAGTTGATTTGAGGCCGGGTTGGGTTGGTGAGGCTATCGGGAGAGATGATATCATTTCAGGGTTCGCTCTCCCCGACAACACGCGGCTTCTCGCCGTCCCATCCCATCCTGACGCGGGAAATGTACCAGGTGCGTCCGCGGTCGTCGTTGCCCTGGTAGAACAGGTAAAGTCGGCCGTCGTCATCCTCGAAGAGGCCGGGATGGCCCGACTCGGAGGAGTTCCAGGCACCGGGAGCGCCGTTGGCGAGCAGCGGCTTGTCGGTAAAGAGTCTCCTGAAGTGGATGCCGTCCTTGCTCACAGCGCAGCCGATCTGCTGGGGGTCGTTGTTGTAGCCTCCCCCGTAAAAGAGGTAGAGCAAGCCGTTGCGACGGATCACCGAGGGGGCCTCGATGCAGTTCTTCTCCCAGGGCAGTTCGGGCTTGAGCACGGGGCCGGCGGAAAGAGGCCTCCAGTCTCCGCGGCTGAATCCGGATCCTAGAGGAGCCGCGATGGCATGAAGCATCTGGATCCGCCCGGAGGGATCGCGCGTGGCGTAATACATGACAAGGTCCCCGCCCCATTCGACCACGTCGACGTCGATCGCGCGGCCGTTGTTCCAAGCGCCCGAGGCGCGCCAGACCGGGTTGCCCGGATCTCTGGCAAAATGGATCCCGTCGGCACTCGTCGCGTGGCAGAGGGCGTCCTTGGGGCCGTTGCCGTAGGTGTTATAGAAAAGGTGGAGCTTCCCGCCGAGGAGGATAACGCGACCGTTGACGATGCCGTTTTTTTCACATTCCTGCTCGGGCAGGATCTCCCCGACCTTTTTCCAATGCACCAGATCACGGCTCTCGGCGATCCCGATGGCCCAACCACGAGGTGCTCCCGGCGGCGCCAACTCCCTGGCCCAGGCAGCCATCGAGTAGTAGAGCAGGTAACGTCCTCCGAAGCGGATCACGCACGGGTCCTTGGCAAACGGGCGCCCCAGACGCTCCGGATCACCGTAATGCATTGCCGGCATCCCGGAACTCGCGGACATCTTCGTCTGCGCATCGGCCGCGAGTGTCGTGCCGGCGAGGGCCAGCAGGAACATCAGGAAAGGACGGAACGGGGTCATGGGGGAAGAGAGAGAAAACGGTGAGGGATGCAACCGGGCTGCATGGCAAAGCCTTTCGACGATCCAGCGTTTTTAAACCAAAAAATCGTGTTAGAACAATTACACCGTTCTAACGTGGATCCGGCACCTTTTAACCCTGTAATGGTTTATCAATCGGAGAACTTCCCATCTGGGTGAACATCCCAACCAACTGCTTCTAGCCTCTTACCAAATCAGGGTTTTTTTCAATGTCTTCTCATTGTTTTTCCATAAATTTTGCCAGTTCAATCTCATTTAGAATAATTGGGTTTTTCTGAAGAATATTTGATATGTAATCCTTGCTCATAGACTGAGCTTTTTTCTTACGCAATTCATTGGTCAGAGGAATTTTGACTTCATCCAGACTCGCTATGTAAGGATCCTTTATCTCAAGAACCTTGATGATATGCCATCCATCGTTAAGACGAATCGGATAAGTTACGCCGTTCTTTGAAAGAGAATCCACTGCAGCACGGATTTCGGCTTGAATCTGCGGTTCGGGCAAGAATCCAAGATCCCCTCCCCGCTGAACACTGGCAAGGTCATCGCTCTGGGATTTGGCCACTGCGGCAAAATCTCCGGACTTCAGCGCCTTCACGGCAGCATCCACCTTGGACTGCGCCTTCTCCTCCACCGACTTGTCAGCTCCCTTGGGGCAGGCGATGTAGATCTGGGCGAGGTGGTACTGCTTGGGCACCTGCAGGGCATTCGCCTTCTTCAGTTGGTCATAAGCGGTCTGCAAATCCGCAGCGGCGGGAAAATCCTGAGGTGGGGCAGCGATGGATTGGAGATACGATTGCGTGATGACCTGCTGGCGCATTTTGTCCAAGGCCTCGACAACCTGCGGTTGCTGATCCCACTTCTTGGCTTGGGCCTCTTTGTACACCAACTGCTGGACAATAAGACCGCGGACATACTCGTTCAGTGCGGACGGATTCTTGGAAAGCAACAGCTGATCCTTGACCGAGAGCTTTTCAAGAAAGGGCTTGAGGTCGTCGACCCTCACCTCGCTGTTTCCGACCTTGGCAATCACAGGGGAATCGGAAGCCGGAGAGGAGAGGCAGAAGGAGAGGAACGATAGTATCAGGAACATGGATGTCTTCATGAAAAATCAGTAATGGAGTATCTGGCGGAACGCCTCCTTAGTCCACCTTTCTTGATCCGGCGGGAGAGGGACTGTTCGTAACGGAAGAAGCGGCGGCTTGATCCTTCTCGGTACGGATGGTCTGGTCAGTGAGCTTGTTTTGATAGTCCTGCACGAGGTTCTGGAACTTCACTTTCGTGATGCCGACAAAAGGCTCACGGGCGGAGATGGCCGTTCCAAGGCCAAACTGGGCATAACGGTCGAGCACCTCGTTGGCGAGGCGATACATTTCGGCATTGCGCACCTGCTGATCGGCGATACGGCGCTCGAGGAGGACGCACTTGGAGGCAAACTCGGCTCTTTTTCCCTCCGTTGCCTTGGCGTAATCAGCAAGCTTCGCATAGCCCTGCTTCCACTTGATCAGCGACTCGGTCAGGTGATTGTTGATCAGTTCGCTGTTGGCCAGCTTGGTACGCAGATCGTCGATGGTCTCGTTAGCCGTCTTCCGCTCGGTGGCGGATTTCTTCGTCAAATCCTCGAGTTTCCCCTGAAGTTCCTTCACCTTGTCCTCGGCGTCGGCTTGGGCCGCTTGGGCCGTGGCCAGCTTGGCATTGGCATCGCGGAGCTGGATCATCGAGTTGCGCACCATCTCGCGCATTTTTTGCAGGGCCGGATCGGCTTTCTCTGCTGCCCTCCCGGGAATAACCGAAAACAGCAGAACCGCCACGATGACAGAAAACGATTTAGGGATCATGTTCGGAATAGATTAGAAGCGGGCATTGAGATCGAGTTGAAGGATATCCGCCTTGTAGGTCGGACCGGCGATTCCGTTGGCATTCAGCCATCGCGCGCCGATGAAAACGTTCTTGGAAAGAGCCAGATTACCGCCCACAGCCCAACCCTTGAGATTGGTGCCGCCACCCCCAAAATCGGAATCACAAAAGCCATCGATCACGGCATCTGACTCCACGTACCGGTAGCTCAATCCGAAATCCCAGTCCCAACGTTTTTGCAGAGAACCGGAACCGACCTTGAACTGGGCGATCCAGGCATTGTTGCCTCCGTTGTAGCTGCCACCATTGTTGATATTGTTCACGGGCCCCGTGATCAGCGTCTGGTTGTAGTTGTTATCCGGGCCAGGCGTTGGACCTGAATTCATGATATTCTGCCTGTTGAAGGCCAGGTTGTTATCCCATTCTCCGGAAACGGAAACCACAAACGGTTCCCAGTGACGGTATTCCAGACGACCGTTGGCCGAGAGAATATTGAACGGTGTGATCAGGCCGAAATATTGATACTGGTTCTGGTATTGGGGAGGGATGGCAGGAGACCCGACCGGATCATAGATATAGTTGGCCGTGGCAGTGTTCGTGACATTCCCTTGCGAATCGTACTTGTCGACTTTCTGGATATTTCTGAGTTCCATGTACGTGTTGCCGCGTTGGGCAAAGGAAGGACGTGTATCATCCGTGTTACCCGACACCGTATTATTTGGTGTAACCATCGGCGTCGAAACCTGACCCTGCGCGTTCTGGAAGTAATAATATCCGACGGATCCTTTGAAATTCAGATCCTTGGTGATTTTCCAATCGAGACCCATCTGACCGGCATAGAGATACTTGTCATAACTCGCGAATTTTGGCTGGGCGGTGGAAGCGAAGTTCAAGTCCGTGTTAAAGTAAGGGAAGAGGCCGATTGTCGCAAAGGGAGTGAATCCTTTGGCAATCTTATAGCGTGCTTGGGCGGCAATACCGTCGAAGCCGATATCATTCGCCCACATGATTGTCGTCGGAGTGAAGAAGGGATTGTCAAAGCGCCCGAACGTCAGAGCCGCCATCCTGTCCGGATTGTCACCGAGTTCATATTTCAGAAATGCACGGTCGAGCCAGATGGCATAACCGCTGAAATTTCCACCTTGGGAGGTGGTTCCCGGAAGCCCCAGCGTCTGATTTTCAGAAACAGCAGAACCGTTCTGTCCAGTTCCGAGCCGGAATCCCGAGGTAAAGTTGTCGCCGAGATCCATATCCGCCCCGAAACGGAAACGGATCCGCATCTGCTCTCGCTGTTGGGTGGTGTTGTAGGTCTGCGGGGGCTGAGTCGGTGTCTGCGCGGCATAGTAGTTCCAACCAGGCACCGAGGAGGGGAAGATACTGTTGGGATAGAGACCGTCATATAATCCGGCTGGACCGGGAATAGCGGCCATGTTCAGCGGCGTTCCCGTATTGATCGCGTTGAAATTCAGCGTATCAAGAATTTCAGCCGAATTGGTCACCGAATCGCTACCCGGATAATAATTCCCCTGATAGCGGAAGCGGAAATCCATAAAAGGGCGAAACTTGCTCACCCACTCGGGGATGTTTGGTTGATTCCATCCCTCGGCCTGCGCGGCGGCCATCACATCGCGTTTAATCTCGTCCTTCATCTCCGTCTTCACGATCTCGGGTACATAGGAAACACTCACCTGATCATCGGACTGCGGTGGGGCAGCCGCCTCCACCGCCATTTGTTGGGCGGCGGCCGCCTGAGTGGCGGCCTGCTGGGTCGCCTGAGCCTGCTGGGCGGCATTCTTGGCATCTTCATTAGCCTGACGGATCAGGTCGCCGGCATCCTCCTTGGTCAGGATGCCGCGCTGGACGAGGCGGTTGATCAAGTTAAGCGTCACGTTTTCCGATGGTGGGGCGGGCGCAGTGGCCGCCATCTTGTCGGGGGGTTGATCCATGTTCGGCGGTTCGTCCACCGGGAGCGGTTTGATCGTGGGTTTGACGGAGGCAACGGGCAAACCCTTGTCATTGCCCCCGTTTCCGGCAGATGACGGTGTCGTCTTGGGCACCGAAGCATCAGAACCTGTCGATGGGGGATTTGTTCCGGAGGAGGACACTCCTCCGACTGACACCGCAGAATTGCTCGGTGAAATCTTGGGTGTCGTTGGAGTCGTCGGAGAAACCGTACCAATCGAAGCGGACGAGGCGACCGGTGAGGGTTCTAGGGAAGGCTCCGGGGTAGAGTTGGCAAAAAGCGACTCCTCGGCATTCAAAGTGCTCAACCCGAGCAGGAATAGGCAGGAGAGCAACAGGCCCCACTGAATGGACGGATGAACGGAAGATTTCATGGTTGTTTGGAAAAGTCGGAAATCGGAGCGTCAGGACGTTCTAGTTGGGACGTTTCGCACTAAAATGCATGACGATCGGCATGGTCATTCCTGCGGGCGGGGGCTCAGGCATTGACAGTTCGGAAAACGCCTCGCTGCGAATCGCGTTATCAACGTCGGGATTGCCAGTGGATTTTGCTAAGCTGACCTTTGAGACGCGGCCGGTCTCGTCCAGCCAGACTCTCACCTGCACATCCATGACGGCACTGCGGGTCTTTTTGTTGCCCAGCAGGCAGTTGACCATGCGACTCTTCACCTGCCCGGCATAGTAACCGAATTTGGAACCACGACCTCCGCCCATTCCTCCTCCGCCAAAACCTCCCCCACCCCCGTTACCGGAGGCAAGCCCGGAAGCGTCGTTTCCCTGGATACTGGTGGCAAGAGGTGCGGGCTCAGGAGCCTTATCGGGCGGCTTCTCGTCAGTGGGAGCCTCCTCCTTTTGGAATTTGGGTGCGTCCGGCGGCGGCGGCTCCTGCTTTGGCGGTGGGGGCGGCGGTGGCGGCGGTGGGGGAAGCGAAACCATCTTGATCTCGCTCTTGGAAACGGGAGCCCCGCCGTCATCATCGCCGTGATGAAAGATGAAAAATGCCGCGATACCCCCAAGAACCACGACACCGCCGATGATCAACGGGAGCGGGGTCTTTTTCTTCTCGGGTGATGTCTGAGTGAAGGGCATTGTTGTCGAAACCTTTTGAGCGGTGATCAGTTACTGGCGCTTCTGGGTGGCGAGGCCCACCTTGTCCATGCCGATGCGGCCGATCACATCGAGGACATCCATGACACCCTGATACTGGGTGGCGCTGTCACCGCGAACCACGACCGGCGTGTCGGCGTTGGCGGACTTGGCCTCAGTCAACTTCTGCTCGAGTTCAGGGAGTGTGACCGGAAGAGTGTTGAGGAACACGGCCCCCTCGCTGTTCACGGTCACGGCTTGAGTTTTGGGACCTCCCATACTTGGCGCGGAGCTTCCCTTGGGGAGATTGACCTTCACTCCCTGAATGCCCGCCGTGGTCATGATGATGAAGATCAGCAGAAGTACGAGATAGAGATCAACCATCGGCGTGACATTGATGTCGGCGATGGCTTCTCCTCCGGAGTCGGCTTGCATGGGTTCGGAAGGTTGGGAGAGGAGGGTCAGTGTGTGAAACCGGACTTGCGGGAATAATGCTCCGCCATCTTGGTAATGAATTCCTCGATAAAGAGGTGAAGATCAGTGGAAATCCCCTTCACCTGGACACTAAGGTAATTGTAACCAAAGAGGGCCGGAATCGCGACGATGAGGCCGCAAACCGTGGCGAGGAGCGCCGCGGCAATACCGGGAGCGATGGCATTGATGTCCACCTCACCGAGCATGGCAATCTCGCCGAAGGTGATCATCACTCCGATGATCGTTCCGAGCAATCCGACATAGGGCCCTCCAGCAATGCAAATGGTGAGAAGAACCATGCTACTGTTAAGCTTCGTTGTCTCCCTTGTGGATTGGGCCTCGATGGAAGAGCGAACGGCTTCGATCGACTTCTCGGTGAGGACCCCACCGTTATCCACCCGCTTGCGGATCTCCTCGCACCCGACGTGATAGACCCGGTAGATCGGCGTATGGTGGATAAAGTCGATGTGTTTCTCATCAGCTCTTCCCCCGAGGGACTTGATGACCTGGGGATCGGTGGTATCCAGTTCCGTAATGTTGCCGGCGAGGTGATGCCACTGGTTGATGAATTCCTTGGAACCCCGATCCAATCCCTTGATGTACCTGAATTTGGCGACCATCACGATCCAGCTGATGGCTGACATGATGCCGAGGATCCCGATGACCACCCAAGCATCGACGGTAACCGATTTGATCAGGTAGCCGAAGAGACCAAGGCTGTCGAGGAGGCTGACCTTGGCGGCCTCGGGCTTGCCGGCCACAAGGAGCTTGGCGTTCTGCTGGCCCTGACCGAGGGCGGCCAGCTTGATGAAGCCTGGGGACCGGGCCGACTTCGAGATTTCCATCTCATCGAGTTCCCCCTTGAAGGAGGCCTTCCCTTCCTCCCCTCCAATGAAGGCGGGACCGTTCAACGCCGGAATCGCGACCGGCAGATTGGCGATTGCATTGCCCTCCACATACAGCGTGGTGCGGGCACCGTCGGAAACAAGCGCAAGATGCTTCCAAGAACCCGCAGCCAGAGGCGCGGCAGGGGTCGAACGCTTGGTGCCGGAGGCGTTCGTGATCTCGAAGAAGGGAGCCCCGCTGTCGAGGCCGATCTTGAGCCCATTGGCACCGTCCTTGCGGCTGTAGATAATCGCGTTGGGATCAAGCGTGGCAGGCTTCACGAAGCTCATCCAGGTGAAGGGGGCTGATTCGAGAATTGCGGCATTGGGATTAGCCGGGATGCTGACGGGCTTCTTCCCGTCGAGCTTGATGCCTCCCCCGATCATGGAACCCTCGACGGGGATGCCGGGCGTCTCGGCCCGGACGCCGTTCCCGGAGGAATCGCCCGGTGGCGTGCCGTGCTCATTGAAGTGGTAGACGGAAACCGTGTCGGCATCATAGGCCGTCCTGGGGAGGTCGGTTTTTTCGCCCTTGGCAGGCTTCTTTTTCTCATTACGTCCGTAGTAGAGATAGATGTCCCGAATCTGGCCGGGCTTGACATCCGGGATCTTCACCCAGACGAAGCCCTCATTCATGACTGAGTCGAACTTCTCGATCTGCGAAGCGAGGAGGGTCTTGTCATCGGAATCAACGAAGCGGAGATCCGTGCCATCCTCCTTGCACTGCGAAAAATCAAGGGTGCCATCGTGGAGACGCACCAGGACGGTGGCCGTTCCCGCGGCGTCGGGCAGAGGAATACCGTTGTCGGTCGTGTCGAGTGTAAACTTCTCGCGGGCGGTCCAAGCCTCGTTCCACCAGGTGCGTGCATGGAGTGAACCGGATGCGATCAGCATCAGTGCCAACAGGGCGGTTAAAGATCGGTATTTCATGGTCAGGAATGAGGGTTACTAGAATTCACCGAAGAGGCGAAAGGTCACGAGCGGTGACCAAGCCACGACGGAATAAGGGATCTGGCCGTTTGGTTGGGAGGTCATCGGAACACCCACATCGACGGAACCGTTGAGGTATTGTAGCAGCTTGATCCGTGAACCGAATCCATAACTGGCAAGGTTATAAGAGGGAGTGAAGGAGTTGGTGGCACCGTCCGGCTGGACGTTGGTGACCGTACCGCCGTCCAAGAACGCATAGACCCTCCACTCATTGATTCCGGCATGGCCGGGCAGAAGGAGCGGGGAGCGGAGTTCCACGGAACCGAACACGCCGCTGTCGCCGACAACCGTGCTTTCGAGATAGCCACGGCAGGAGTCCAGCCCACCTCCAGAATACTGCTCGCTGTAGATGAGGGGCTGGGGAGAAATCTGCCCCTGAACCTTGCCGTAAATCTGAAAACCGCCGGGCAAGTCGTGCGTGTGGGAGAGGTCCCCATTGAGAAGGAAGAAGCCGCCATCAGCACCGAACTTGGCCGTCGCAATCTCGTTCTCATTGCCGTAGCTGCTCCCGATGAAGGAAACCGCCGCGCCGCGGATCCCGAAGGAAACCCCTGCATCAAATATTGTCACCGCATTGCTGGGGGCCCAAACGGCGTTGTAATTCAGGCGAATAGGCCAGTAGTCGAGCGGTTGGTCGTTCACGTTGGCACCAGCAGTGACTTGGCTCAGGGAAGTGACCTGATCGACATGCTTGAAGTCAATGCCGGCACTGCAGGACTGGGTGAAGTCCTTTTCCGAGGGCAATGCCGCCAGAAAGCGGAAGCCCGCCGTGTTGCCGTTGCCTAGGGAGGACCCGCCGGATCCCCCGCCCGAAGGAAGCGTGGAAACGCTGTTCTGCGAACCATACGAAAGGTTCAGTCGCAGCCAATCCACCGTCGGGAAGCGAGCGGTGTAAAAGACATTCCAATTCTGGACCGCCGACGGCTGCTCGGGAGCGGTCTGATAGGAACCGCCGATGGAGTGACCGAGTTGCCAGAGATTGTCATAACTCGAGGCGAGATTCAGCCGGTACATCGGGGTGCCGTAGCTGTAGCGATTGTTGAACTCGGCGCTGCCGTGCCAGGGCAGGGTGTCCTTAACCTTGAGATCGACATCGACCGTGCCCGGCTCGAAGCCAGGCGTCAGAGTCGGGATCACCTGCCGGTCACTCCACTGGTTGAGCGCCATGATTTCCTTGGAGACTTTGTTAAAATCGGGAACCGATCCGGGCTGAAGCGAAGGGACCTGCTTCTTGATTGAGTTGATCGTGTAATACCGAGCACCCTCGACATTGAGGCGTCCGATTTTCCCCTCGGTAACCTGAAGAAAAATGATACCTCGCTTTCCCGTCTGCTGAGGAATCTGGACATTCACGGTCTGGAATCCCTTTTCCTGAAAAGCCTTCTCGAGAGCTGCCCGTGCCTGTTCCACGTCATCGGGAGTCCGCTCGGGCCCCATATAGGGATAGACGGCTTTCTCGACCTCCGTACGGCTGAGTTGGTGATTGCCCAGCACACGAAATTCCTTGATGTAGATGATCTGGCTTCGATCAACGGCATTGGTTGCCATTCCGACCGGGGAGTCAGCCACCTTGGGAATCGGCGGAGGCTCCTCCCCCAGGGATTCCCACGTAGCCGCCTTTGCCTTCCATCCCAAAAAAATGACAAGACCACAGAGTATCGCCCCTCTCATGATTGAGAGTGACTCATTCATTGAAAATCTGTGATGGTGTGAGTGCACGATCAGAAGCCTCTGGGTGAAGAACACAGAAACAAACAGTCACCACAGGTAACAGAGTAAAGGCGACCTAGGGAACGCTAAATTGTGACGATTCCGTGACATCAAAGCGAGGCCTGAACTGGAGCAACGTTTGCATCGGCAGATTTTTTATCCTGCTCGTCATCCCCTTCGCCTCCTCCGTACCCAAGGATATCGATATTGAAGATCGAGGGGGATTGATCGCCTTCGCCGGAACCATTGTTGCTCTTGGAAGCCGTTTCGGAGGCATTGTTGTTGGCGGCGGCGGCCGCACTCGCCGCGGCAGGTGGCGCTGTAGCAGGAGGAGCGGCAGGAGGAGGAGCGGAAGCTGTTGTGGCAGGCGGAGCCCCCACGGTCACGGCGGCCGCGATGTTGTCGGCGTTCAGAATCTTAGTCGCCGCAAGATGCAGTGTTCCCGAGGAACGAATTCCCGCATCACCGGCATCGATCACTCCGGAGGGTGCCACAAGATCGACATTGCCTGGAGGGATGCCGGCCACGGTATCGAGCACGCCGATGCCACCACCGGTTGCGAGACCGGCAAGATCTGTTTGGACATTCCCGCTTTGCGGATCAATGAGCACGCGAGTCGGAGGAGCGGTCGCCACCGTTTTGGCTGAGGAACCAGCCGCAATATTCCCCTTATCGGACCACATTATGATATCACCCCCCCTTAACGTAAAGATACGGCCAATGCCGATCGAAACATCATTGCGGGTATAAATGTCAATCGATCCGCCATGCTCGCTAACGATACCGGGAGGAGTGAGTGCGTTGAGCGTTGGAGGAATTACCCCGGCAAGTGATACGCCGCCGTTGGGAACGATCATCGAAATGGATCCTCCGTTCAATGTCCTGACACTCTGGGTTCTCAGGGAAATGTCCCCGTGGCCGGCCCCCTTGATGAACGAAGCGATCGCTGCTTCCCCATCACGGTAGGTGCCATAACTAGGAGAAAATGCTTTGTTGTGATCCCGGCCTGAATCCCTCAGCACGATATAGAACAGGGCCAATGCAAGACGGGTTTTCTGATCATCAGAAAGAGCCGTGGAGCTGACGATTCCATCCAAGGATCCGGCATTTTTCAAAACCTCTCCCAAATCGTCATTCCCGCCTTGATCAACCTGAGAAAGCAGTTCTTTGTAATAATTTGATGCATCGGGAAGGGCATCCGCCTTGGCAAACAAGGCCTTGGAATTGGCGATGTCTCCCTGAAGACCTGTTGGAAGCAAAACTCCGGCCGAAACGATGATGTTTGCCCCGTCAAACGGCAGGGACGGATTGCGGGAATTTCCGATGCTCGTGATGCCAACTCCCGTGCCATCATCGTTATTCGGACCATTGCCCAGATCAACGCTTCCCCCTGCGAGAACCTCCAAGGTCCCTGGGCCGCTGATTTGGATGTCACCAGACTGGATCGGAGCTAGTTGAGAGAGACCATATTCTTTTAGATTTTGGTTTGCTTGCAATTGTAACGATGAAATTTGATCATATGGTAAGATATTATTGCCAGCGGTGATCATACTGACATCCGAGGAAGCCACATTCTGTATGTAAAACCCTACATCCGTTATCGATCCCGATGCTGAGATTTCTGCTCTCTTCGAGGAAAAAAGTTCGAATCCAGAAAGATCGCCATTTAGTGCTGTTATAGTCAGTGGCTCCAAGTCACCGGCATGTAATGGAACTGATGTCCCATCCTGCGAGAGTGAAGCATGAAGATTAAGTTTGTTTTCCAAGACAGCATTTTGGCCGGTAAAAGAACCCGTTTCTAAAAATAGGGAAGAAATTCCTGATACAAACGAAGAGGCAAAGTCAGCATAATTCGAGGGATCGGTCTGACTGCTTCCATTAAGTGTTGAAATCATCGAGGAAGGACTGTTGACCCCGGGGATTTTTGCAGGATCAGCATCAGAGAGATTAATTGTGGATGCCATCCAACTTGGGTTAAATCCATCTGCTGATCCAATCATTGTTAGACCAACGATACCCCCTGAAGAGAGGAATGAGAGATTCCCCTCTTTCGATGGGGCTAGGTTAAGGTTACCCTGCAAAACAATGCCTCCCGAAAAGGAGCTAATGGCAAGACTCGGAGGCAGAATTGATAATTGCGTTCCAAGATCACCGACAGAGTAAACGTCCGACCAGTTCCATGGTTGATAGTAAGATAAAAGATTTTGCGACGTATTCAGAGGGGGCGTTGTCTCATCATACCATATCCGGAGTAGAGGCCCCGTATCCACTCCAGTTGCTGCCGCCTCCCTCATACTAACTTGACCGCTTAAAGAAGTAACGGAAACTTTGGAGGAAGGTGCATAGGTCGAAAAATAAGCCTGATAGGGATAGCCATTATTATTTCCTTCCGGAGTTAGGAAAACATTCGCAAGGGGACCCAATGTTATATTTCCAGCGGCTTGTATCTGGAACGAGGAATTTCCCAAAAATAAAGTAGTCGGCAGATAGCTTTGTGGAAGGCTGGGGGTCGCACCTGTAACCGTGGGATTGACGGGATCCCGTGTGGGGTTTGTGATGATATTGCCACCGGCCCGAAGGGTCCCTATTCCTGATTCCACGTAATAAACACCCGCATCGAGATCCCCTCCCGAATGCACCGAGAGGTCGCCTCCTCCCAATTCCACCCCGGAGAGGGCGCCGGCCTGCAAGGCATTCCCCGAGGAATCACGGCCTGGCATCCGGAAATTCGTGGGAATGACCGCATCGACATTGGCGATCGTCCCTCCGGCATTCATCGAAATATTGCCGCCTCCGAGAGCGCCAATTCCCTCGAAGAAATTGCTGAAATCGACCCACCATGATGTCGAGGCTAAATCACCTGTGAGAGGCATGTTTAGAAAATTACCCGTAGATGGATCGATCGCACCTCTTCTGTAGAGCCAATTGGAAGGCATTTGCCAAACCGAGTCGGCAATCACAACGGGATTTCCCGTATTAGGATCCGTGATGACATTGCCTTGCCCATCTCCTTGCCAAGCAAGATGCTGAATGTTGCCACCGACATTGACAGCGATATTGCCCCCTCCATAGCTGTACTGAACAGAAGGAGAGGACTGCTGAGCAGCGCCAAGCCCTACTTGGTCTTGGGAGGAAAAACTGGGTATAGGAGTATCGAAAGTACCTCCTAAAGTGGGATCAAGAACCTGAGTTCCCGCCGTATAGATGGAGGCAAATTGATTCCAGAGATGAAGGTCACCAGACGCATTGATCGCGATGTCACCCGTTCCAGTGCGGATGACCTGATAATAGCCATCAAGGGCACCGGAAGTCTGGCCACTCGGACCGTTAGGTTGGCTAAGACTTCCGTTCGGAAGAATATTAGGTCCCCCTCCCGCGTATGGGACCCCTAGTTCAAGATTTGCGGATGCGCCCCTAAGCACGGCATTCATGTTTGCCGAGGAAAAATCGGCTCCCGCTGAAATCGAGTAGGACCATGACTGAAAGTTTCCGGGAAGCCCCTCATTCCGTAACAGCAGCGGCGCGGCATAGTCACTAGAAGCAAATCCATCGCTGAGAGTCGCGTTAAGAACGATGCTTCCAGAAGCCCTCAGTGCAAGAAAGCCTGGAGCCGAGTTACCTCCAGTCCGAAACTGAGAAAGATCCCAGTCGCTGTATTGCGAAAGAACGAGCCCTCCCTGACGGTTAATAATCTCAACACCGGCAGCCAGATTCACGACGCTCTTCTCTGCGGCACTCAGTCCGGTTCCGATTCTGGAGAGGATTGTGGCGGCAGTATCGGAATCGGCGCCGGGTGAACCGAGGAGAGTCTGCGCGTCCGTCACTGCCTGCGAGGAGACAGTTGAAATGTCACCCGGAGACCCGTCAGTGGTCAGGTCGTAGAGTCTATATCCCTCCACCGCAATGTTGGAGACATTCACCGATTTAAGCGTTGTTCCCACCGTCAGAGAAACCGGAAGATTATTGTAAGCTGTCAGTTGTGACGGAGTGATTCCGAGCGTAGCAGCAACGGAATCGATCGTGTCGCCATTGTTTGTCACATCGACGGTGTATGTCTGGGCATTCGGCGAGAGGGACGACTTCAGCGTCATCCCGTCCTGCAAGGGAGCCGTGGTGACCAGGTTGTTGGCCAGCACCAACTCAACCGTGGTGATACCCAGAAGCGAGGAGACGGAGGAAACCGTGTCCCCACCACCCACTTGGTGCGTTGAGGAAGCCAACATTGAGTCGAACGCCTTGATCTGGATCCCTGTGGGATTACCATTTTCGTCGAAGCTGACGGGCGCACGAAGATGTAGCGTCCCCTGAAACTGATCTGTCTCCGGCAGTCCCGTGTTGGGATCGGTTCCGACCACCCTGGCGGGTGCCGTCACCCCGAGGTCTAATGTGGATCCCGTCTGAAGATCCAGCACGGCATTCGGATTGATCTGGCCGTTCACCTCGGCACCGGCACTCAGGAAGATCACTCCACCCTTGCCGGCCGCGTCATAGTGGACACCATGAACGGAAAGGGAACTGCCCGGATCGAGGATCACGCTTCCCGAAGCCTGCAAGGCGATGTCCCCCCCGGTATTTCCGGAAGCATCGACGGATCCGGTGTCGGTCACCTCGATATTTCCATAGGACTGATTCGCATCGTCAGCCGTGATCGACACCGAATGAGCCTTCACGACCGTGTCCACCGAGACATCACCGTTACGGATCCTGAAGGAGAGGGAATCAGTAAATCCAGCAGCGGTGAGTTGCGGGACAATCGAAGAGAGAAGAGACGGGGATCCCGGAACAACTTCGCCGGAGTTGCTGATCACCGAGGCATCCAGCGCAAAAGAGCCTCCGCCCCCAGACGTCCCTCCGGTTGCCTTAAGGATGCTCGAGGGATCCAGAGAGAGAAAACCCAAGGGAGCACTCACCTTAAGCAACCCTCCCGAGGAGGCACCCTGGGCGCTCAGATCAAGCGACGCACCGGGTCCAAGAACCACATTCCCGCCGTCCGAAATCAGGGAGATGAGTCCCGCATCTGCAGTCTGCAGTTTCCCATTGAAAGTCTTGGTGGCACCAGCCACCGAAAGATTCGCCTGAGATGCGTCGCCGATGACAACGTTGCCTGCGGTGGACTCCACGCTTAGGGAGCCGCTTGGAAGAAGAATCGCCGAATCCAAGGTCATCCCATTTCCGGCAGTGATGGAAAGTCTTCCTCCATACCCGACGGATGAAAGATCCGGTGCTTTGGCGGAGGAATTCTGCAATTGAAAGGCACCGGAACTGCTGATGGAAAAGATGGGAGCCGTCCCAACGGTCGAGAGGAGCGGGGTGTCAAACACAAGATCGGAAGGCAGCGTTTGACTCCCGACTGCCAACGATCCCGTGCCATTCACATAGATCCCGGAAGATGCGGAAAGAGCGATCGAGGCGAACTGATCGATGGCCACGTCCCCCGTCCCGAGCAAAATTCTCTTGGCCCCAAGCTGGAGTGAACCGTCTGGAAAGCTTCCTCCATTGGGAGAACCGGCGGCGGCTCCCAGTGAAGTTCCGGATAGGGAGTTGTCAATGAGAAGATCCCCCGAGGAGGCAAATGAAACCACACCACCCGAGAGATCGAATCCGCGTAACTCGGCTGCGTGAAACGCAAGATTTTTGAGCCCTGGTGACTGGAACACCCCGGCACCATACAAACTGATCGAGGAATAACTGCCGAGGGACAGGGCAGTGGCATTCTGTAGAGTCGTCCCTTGCAGAATCAGACTCGAAGTATCAGAGACATCCAGATTGGCAGAGGATTCGTCCCCACTCATCAGCAGAGCGATGGATCCCGCATTAAGTGTCACGGACAGAGAACCATGGGATGAAGAGCTAAGATTCACATTCTGACCGATCGAGGCAAGATCCGACGAATCGGCTAAAATGCCGGCTCCGGTAAGAGTTGTCACCGCACCTGAAGGAACAGGAGAAGTTCCGTCGGGATCAACGGAAGTCCCAATCGAAAGCGTCGGTGTATAGGTCGTCCCATTCGCATCCGTCATTCCGGCCTGCGATGTCAGAGAGGATACTGCTGATCGAGAAATACCGACCGAGCCATCCGAGCTGATCCGAAGTGCCACCCCGTTCCCGGAGATCTCCACTTGTTTATCTGGGACGGTTTGCGAACCAGAAGCCTTCAGCGACACTCCTTGTCCTATAAAAATTCCCTCGGTAGCGGCTAAAATTAGGTCGTTTCCGTTCAGAACGGAACCATCATCCACAGTCACCGAAGTGGTCGTTACGGTAATCGGGGTGGTCCCGTCTGAAGCATGCGTACCTCGAGCACCTCCGACAAGCAGACTAGCCACATTCCAGCCACTCAGAACGGAATCCGTGAGCACAATATCACCCCCTGGAGCATTGCCTTGACCGGCCTCGGGCCCAATCCAGATAGGGGCGCTTGAAGAAATGTCGATTGCCGCTCCATGAGCTGCACCCACTGCGGTGCCTTTAATCAATCCAGCCAATGTCATCCCAGTATCCCCTTGGATCAGAAGATGTCCCCCATCGGCAGTTCGTGCCGAGGAGGGAAGCCCAGAAAAGAAGGCGTCTGACGAATAGACCTGATACTGCACCTCGGCGGCGACGACCGCAGACGGATCCAGCTTAAACGTCTGACGCATGGCTCCCAAACTGAAGGATTTATCAAGTGCGTTGCCAAACGCACCGCTCACTAGCCAAGAACCATCGGGGTTCTCGAAAGAAACACCATTAAGAGTCTTTGAAGATGGCGTGATCAAATATGCTCCGGGCTGCGTGGCATAAATGGCCGGCAACAGCGTGTAATATCCGGCGGCAAGACCGCTCACTCCGGGCAGATAGACCTGTTGACCTACACCAAGACTTCCATCTCCATAACGTGTTGGTGCAGCCAAGGCCTGAACGCCAGGAAGAATCGCATAGGATCCCGAGGTGGCCGAAAGATAGTTTATGGTCCCTCCAAGTCCGGACACCCATTGAGAAGCGTAGATCTCCCCTCCTCCGGATACATCCACGAGGGAAGTGGCTTCGGTGACAAGATTCTGAGCTGACAATTTTATTTGCTTTCCAACAAGTCCGGTCGAAGTGATGGCCGTGCCCGACGGATCAATCCAATCAGTTCCGTCACTTGAAGTTCCGTAGGGGACACTGATTGATTTTCCGGTCAAAGGATCGATACCGCTGACCGTGGTTATTGATCCTGCAAGAAGGGAGAGTGAGGTTGTCGCCGTTACCGCCTGTCCCGTAGCAAGATCAATAGGTCCACTACCAGTCCCATCCCAACCCAACGCAATGCTGCCCATGGGTGCAGCGATGTTGCCCCCCTGACTGATGGTATTGGCATACAGACCCAGGCTTCCTTCCGCCGAGAGCGGCAGTGGGGAACTCCTTCCCCCACTCTTGATGGAGATGGAGCCAGAGGAAACATCCCCCGGACTGGCATTGATCAGAAAAGTGGTTCCGGTAACTGGAAAAACCCACCCGGCACGCATGGTGAGATCTCCCGCAATCTCCAATGATCCGTTGCCTCGAATAAGACCACTCCCGGCATCGAGAGAGGCCGTATCAATTCCCTGCAGAGAGAGTGACCCCACATCGATCAGGCGTGCCTGGATCGAAAGGGAACCTGGACCAGAAGAGGGTGCAGGAAGTGCAAGCGGAACTCCTTGATTGGCTTGGAATGGCGGAAGAAAAGCTCCCCCCAAACCGACATACCCGGCCGAAAGCAAAACGGAGCCGTCGGCATTTAAAATCCCCTGATCCGCCAATCTCAGACTCCCTGGAACACTCAGCGAGAGCACCTGGCCAAAAGTGGCAAACTGAACATTGCCCTTCATCGTGACGGAATCAAACCCCCCTCTCGAGAAGGAACTGACGGAAAGATTTCCTCCCCCCTCGGGGATACCAAACGAAGCGGGCAATGCCTGACCGATTGAAGCTGTGCCGCTGAAACCGAATTCTGCGGGATCGGCCGACGCGGACTGACTCAACGCAAGGGTTGTATCCCACGGATTTCCCCCAGCACCACCATCATAGAATCGACCTGAAGATACCGTTAAGACACCCCCCGGAGCCTGATCACCGCCAGCCTTGGCAATTAAGGTCGCATCTGAATACAGCGCATTACCCCCAACGAGAGTAATGGATCCGCCCGCACTGTCGATTCGTGCTCTGGTAATACCAGATTCGCCCGTTTGACTTTGAGATAGATCCAAGATTCCAGAGGCTCCCGATGCATCTAAGACTGCACCGGCTTCGGCGAGAATGTCACCGCTCACGGTAATTCGACCGCCCGGCAAAACAGTTCCATAGAACTGCCTCAAACCGAGTGGATCGGAGACCAGCAGTCGTTCCCCGGCAGAGGACAAAACAGCATTTGGTCCGATATCGACGGTCACACGAGGTGCATTTACCGCAGGATCCGAGAGATCTGAATAATTTACGGGGAAGTTCCCCTTCGTACCGGAAATCGTGATCGATCCACCGGGAACGATAATCGATCCCTGCACGGAAGCAGTCATTCCAGCCAGCGAAACGACTCCACCATGGGCCGATGCCGAAGAACCATTCAAGATCGTCTGAGGATCAATTTGAATGGAAGATCCCTCAGCCATCACGAGATCTCCTCGCACAAGAAGGTTCTGTCCCGTAGGAAAGGAATCCTTCACTCCGGTTGCGGAAAGGTTCAATGAAACCGCGGGTGCTAGCCCATCGGGCTGAAGATAGGATACCAAGGATGCATTGCCACTCGTATTGAGCAAAATTTGCGACATTATCCGCGGATGAATTGACGTTCCGGAAGAAACTAGTACCCCCGGCAAATAGTCGCCTGGATTATTTTCATCGGGAATTCCCGAACCTATCAGCGAAAAGGAGGAAAACCCCCCTTGGTCAAAGAAAGAGGGTTGCAGAAGCAGCACACCCGACGGCGCGGTCACCCCCCCGATCTGGAACGCGGGAGCCCCCAAGGAAAGGGAACCTGCCGTTGCGCCGGGACCTGAATATCCCCTCATGTTGGCCCCTAGTTCAAGCGCCCCTGAAGCCATTTGGGAATTTTCCGGATCGATACCCCCTGCGATCGTCAGTGCTCCTCCCTTACCGTAAGAGATCCCCTTCAAAGATGATGGAAGGATGGCTCCTCCGGAAACATCAAGCAGACTCCCATGCGACAAGGAAACACGGGAGGCTGACAAGGCAATTGTTCCTCCGTTCAGAATCACAGGACTGCTTGCCGCTATAGAAGTTTGGTAACCATCGTTCACCAAGAGTCCTGCTGTGCTGATAGAGGACCCACGTGCAATGGAAACGGTTCCGCCCGGAGAGGATTCTAACAGGCTTCCGGATACCACAAACTCGGTTCCGGTTGCGTCATAGACCGCCTGATTACCATTCTCGTCAGGTTGGCCGTACTGGAAGACTTGCTCTCCCTGCGTTAATCCATCGCCCGTCTCTTGAGAGATCAGCACACCCAGAAAGGGTTGACTCAGGACTCCATCCTGGATGAGCAACTGATTGTTTGCCAAGGCGAAGGGAACTAGGTCCGCGGTCAGTGAGACCGATCCCCCGGGGGCGGTGATCTTACCGGAGACATCGATCACCGAGGCATTCACGGTGAGACTTCCAAGCGCGGGAAAATCTAGGGCGACTCCCGCCGGAACGACAACCTCTCCGTCATGATCGTTGATAGCGAGCCTTCCGAAGCCCCTGGAGGAAATCAGCGAGGGAGAGAGGTTCAATTCGGGCGAAAGGCTTCCCTCGAGAGGGGTCGGCAAGCCGCTACCAGCATCAATTGAAAAGGAAGGCGCTTCCACCGAGGCACCGTAAGAAAACGTCACGCTGGGAGCCTGTGGTGAAGAAGCGTTCACTGGAACGGCGACACCCTGAAGGTTGTTGACCAGTGCCATCCCTTGAAAGGTGAGATTAAGGGAGGAAAGTCCCGGCAGCATACTGGTCGTCGCAGAAGTCCTCAACTGCCTCGCCCCCGTGACGGTAACGCCATACAGATCGCCCTGCAGGGCCATGGCAGGGGCAGAAATCGAGAGACTTCCGCCCGAAGCCCCTTGCATGTAAGGAGTCTCGTTGACCGAGGTGGAATCCTTCATTATCCCGGCATAGACTTGATCCGCAGTTGCCTTGGAAATATCGACGAGGCGACCATCGGCTGTAAGCAGCTTCGTTGTTGCAAAATTTCCTCCTGAGTACTGAGTCCAACCGCCTGAGACATTGATCGAAGATCCCGATTGCAACACCACGGAATCCCCCGCCGAAAGGGAGACAGATCCCCCGACCTCGGTTAACTGGCCAACCCTTCGTTGAATTAGCCCTGCAAATCCGGTGACATTACCAAGCGGCGTACCGATCCAGGTAACCGTACCCGCCTGATAGGCCGCATAAGCGTCCGCTACCGTTGGAAAATAAATGATCTTTCCATCAGCTGTACCGGCGATACGCCCGTCTACCGTAATGTCCTTCCCACGAATGGACTTGTTGTCACGCTGGAGAGGACTATTCGCGAGTTCAGGACCGCGCAACTGGAGTGTGAGGTAGTTTTGGGAAGAATCAACGATCACTCCCGAGGAACCGGATGCATCGATGACCGCCCCACTTTCAATGTAGATCTGCCCCTCGGTGGCAAGAAGCTGAGAGGGAGAAGAGGAAGAAGATTGGGAACCGGAATTAAACCATTGGCCTGCAAGCAGCGAGATGCCGGATGTCAGGGATTGACCTGCCTCGGAGAGAGAGCCGGGAGTAACGGCGGCACCGGGCATTTCAAGAATTGCATTTCTGCCGAAATGGATGCTTTGTCCGACAAAATCAGCAATCGAATTCAGTGAAAGTGCGGTACCCACAACGGAGGAATTAGCGGACCATTCTGGAAGAATTTGAAGGACACTCCCCTGCCCGATGTCGATCAACCCGGTACTTCCTTGGATGTAAGCGGGACCAATGACCCCGAAGCTGGTGTTCTTCGTTGCCCCGGAGCTGGCAATCAGGTCAATGCGGCCGTTGAGTGCGACCGAGGTGGTACTGTCGAGAACTGCCCCGATCATCTTTCCCCCGTTCACCGGAGTAGTGACGTCATCGGCGAGAGAGCCCAAGAAAACTCCCTTGCCAGCCAACGTGATGTCACCAACGGGAGCAGAGACCAGTCCATTGTTAACCACCGACCCGGCGGTGCCGTTTAGCGGTGTGTTCACGGGATTCACCATGCTTGTGGAATCACTCACCAAACCAACAGTAACATCCATGCCTCGGAGACTCGGGTCAGTAGAGGGATGGGGAATCAGGGCGACCTGCAAACCAGCAGCCAGAATGGTCTGTCCCGCAGTGGTGCTTAGAATACCGTCATTCCGGACATTTGGCCCGATCAGGGCAACGAGACCGCCGACACCCGCCTCGTTGACGGGAGAGACGATCTTGGCCCCCCTCTCCACCACAACATCCCCGGGTGCGGCACTGACCCCGTAGGTGGTTGTGGTAGGATCAAAGCCGTTTTTGTCTTGGTTGTCGGAAGAAACGGCAAACGAGGAAAAAAGGAACTGTGCAGCGGGATTGTTGGCGATACCACGTCCGGAAACCTTGTCGAGTGCATCACCAGCCAAGTTTACATTGATCGGCAGGGTGGAGGCCACGAGGGAGTGGGTGTTCACGGTGGAACCGTTGTGAAAAAGAATTCCGTTCTGATTGAGGACATAGACCTGCCCTTGGGCGGTGATATTGCCGAAGATGTGGGAGGGGTCGGAGGCGTTCATCACCTTGTTGAAGGCGATCCAGTTCCCGGCACTCTGCCCACCCGCACTCTGATCAAAGTTCACGGTGGTTTGCGGACCGACATTGAACTGATTCCAGTAGAGGTAGGCATTTTGGGCCGATTGCTTGATGTTGACGTAGTTGGGATCGGCGGTATGAACCGGGACCGAAGAGGGCACAATGGACGCACCACTCCATGTTCCGCCATTCTTTGGATCGGTGATTGGATTGCCATTGTCGTCAAAGCCAGGTTTCAATGATCCGTCATTGTTCTTGCCGAGATATGGCTCAAGCCATCCGGCTTTGAGGCCGTTGTAGACAGCAGAATCACTGTTCACGGTCTGACCATTCGGCAGCACGGTCGCGGGATTCGCCTTGGCGGCAGCGGCCGCCTGAGCTTGTAGCTTCTGCATCGCCGCGACGACGGCAGCAGACTGTTGTTGAGACTTTTTGGTGAGGGCGGCCGTCATGGCGGCAGAAGCCGCCCCAGCGTTCTGGAGATTGGGTGCAGATCCCTGCCCTCCTCCGGTGCCTCCGGCGACCCCGGCCTTGATCTGGCCCATGGTGATGGCCATGAGCGGGGAAGAACCGGTCAGCGAGAGGAGAAATGAGAGGATCAGGGCCAAGACCCGGATCGGCCAGGGATAAACGCCCACTCGAAGTTTTTTGCGATGCGTGGCCCCCTCCACATCTCTTCCATACGGCGCGGCCCGGTGGCTGCGATCAATAGTCAGAGAGGGCAAGTGCATGATGAGTTCCGAATACTAGGCAAGGATCACGGGGAAGGCGTGTTACAATTTCGCCACATTTCTTTCTGTTGACAAGAGAGGGCGGCCCGGATTTTCCGGGCCACCCTCGGTTTGTTTTTTTGAGCTCGACGTCAGATGATTCTGAACCGTCTTACTCAAAAGTTAATTTATTGGTTGGTGAGACCCTTGGGATAGGGAGTTGCCCCATCTCCCGTGCTATTGACCTTGAGGTCGCTAAGCTTCAGATTCGGCAGTGCCACATTGGTGGCGAGATAACTCTGGATCCATGTTTGCACGGAAACCACGGAAGCACTGTTGAGGCCGTTGGTGTTGAGGAGAAGGTGATCGTAATTCCAGGCCGTGTATCCGCCGTTCTCCACGTGGTTTGTGGCTACCGCCGCAGCAACCGAAGAACTGGCTATCTGAGCATTGGCACCCACGCCTTCGTAGCTGAGCAGAATCGGGAGCTGGCCGTTAGCGTTGGTGTTTTTGCTATTGCCGATATTCACAAGAGATTCATACGTCAGTATATAATTGGCGCCGGATTTATTCCAGTTATTGGTAATATTTACCGAATTAGTGACGAGATAACCGTTTGAGGGCTTTGCGATAGTATTGGTCGGGTTGACATTCGTCGAAAGCGCCGAGATGTAGTAGCTGATTCCCTTAAAGACAGTAGGTTTAGCAGTTGTGCCTTGCGTCTTGACGGTGTACACCACGTTTGTCCCCGGATCGACGGGTGTCAGCGCGGAACCGCTATAGACACTGTTTGATCCTACGGCGGGGTTGGTTACGAGATTAGTCGCCGTGAAGTTCGTCTGGTAAGCGATGATCTGTTTATTTCCCGAAGTCACATACTGGAGAGCGGTACCGCTGACAACGGGATAGACATTTTTGATCGAATCGGAGCCCTGTGCGTAGCCGCCATTGCCGGCGGGCTGAATGATCCCGTCGATCACGGTTGCAGGAACTAGACCGATTGCGGAGATGGTCTTCACGCCCGAGTTGGTGACCCAGGCGAATGCCTGGTGGTTGAAGGTAGCGTTGAGTCCTCCGTAGCCAGTGAAGTTGAAAATATTGACCCTGGCTCCTGCATCGATATCACGCCCCTGCAACCAGACAGTTGCCTGATCATCATTCGGGTTGCCTGTGAAAAGGGAAAGCGGTGCGTTGCCATACTTGAAGAGAACTCGCGCTTGGGCTGCTGAAATCGAGCTTACACCGGTGTTGGTAAAGCTGCGGTCAGCCGCGAACCCATACGTGGAAACATCAACGACCGTGTCACTCGCCGCCTTGTTGTATTTTTGGCGGGAGGCCGTTGTACTCCCGGGAACGATCTGGCTCAGCGTGGTCCCGTTGAATCGAGAATAGGCGGCACCATTGTTGGCGACGGCTATCTGAGGTTGATGCAGGTCCGTGATGGCATTGGTCGCCACGGAACCGGTCTGGTTCGTGGCAATAAAGGGAACCTGAGCAAAGGCCGGGTTGGTTGCCAGAAGCGACCGGACTGCAGCCTCTCCACCGTTCCAATAAGCGGCGATGAAGCTTCCGTCCGAACGTCTCCAGAGATTCCAGGTTGCGTTGTTGACGTTTGTGGGGGTGAGATCAGCGCCACTGGTCGCAACAATGGTTGCATCCGAAAGCGCGCTGATCACCGGATTGACCGTCGTGCGGGCTGCTTGAGCACCGACGATGTAGACATTGTCGGCGTGAACTGTGCCTCCGATGGCCGTGGCAAGTGCCGCCAAGGCAAGGAGAGATTTCTTGATGGGTTTCATATTGTCGATTGGTTTTGTCGTTATTTTGTGGATGAGAAGACCACCTCTTGGTGGTCTGTTTTCAGAATTTATCACGACCTTTATAATCGTCAATCGATTTTTGAAAAATTCTTTTCATGCCTGTTTTGGCTATTTTGCAATAATCTATCAGACGTATCGTCCTCGATAAGAATGGTCGTATTCTTCGGGGATATCCCAAGCTCACTCCGGTGACAAGAGACAGGAAACACCACGAAGACAAAGGAGGAAAGACACTCAACAGATTGCAAACAACAGCCTGGCAAGCCCTTTTTACGAACAAACGGGAGGGGAAGGAGCTATGAACGAATCGCTCCAAACGGCTTCATTTTCTGATTGCAGCTCGGGAATTCCCTCACTTCACCCATCACCCTTCCACCCATCGTGATGCCACCACTTGGGGTCATCATCCCGCCAACAAAGCCTACTGAGCCGTCTCGCCGTGCGCGGCCGCTGACTGCATCTTGAGAAACGCATCGTTTCCCATCAGGGCTCTCAGGTTGTTGTCAGCCTCCTCGCTGGCTTGGTGAAACTTCTCGAGGTAGGCGGGCGAATCCGGCGAATCGGTGACCGAACTCATTTTGTCAGCCAATCCGTCGACAACACGCCGATACATCTCCTCATCATGCTCGGAGACCTCCCCGAGAGTTTCCGGATTTGCGTAGACTGCAGGCGTTGGGAGAGGTTGTGGCATTGGTTCAGGATCAGCTTCCACATCGGATTGCTGCACGGGTTGGTGCGAAGAGGAGACCACGGCTTCGGAATTCCCTCCCGCAAGCGGCACTTGGATAGCCTCTTGGGTCGAGGACTCAGGAACCGGCGTCGCCTGAATCATGCTTCCATTGCTGATAGCAGAAGAGGAAGCGATCCCCTGGGCTCGAATGTCATCGTCCGATTGTTTCCATTCCATGACAAGGAGCCCGATTACCAGGAGAGCAATCCCGCCTGCAGGTAAAAACCACAACAACGCTCTTCGTTGAATCAACGAAACAATCATGGCAAGTATCAGTAATGAAACACTCTCTAGGTGATCACAATCCTTTACCTATCGCTAGACGTAATGACAAGGACAGAGCGCATCGGATAATTTCGAACAAAAAGCAAGGGCTGGCCAGCATCACGCCGACCAGCCCCGCTTGAATGACACTCCCAAGACTGGCCAGCACTCTATCCCGACTAGGAGAGAAGGCTGGTAGCCTTGCAGGAGATGATTACTTGTTGTAGATCGTGTAACCGCCGTCCTGGCGAGTCACATTCAGGTCAGAACTGTTCAGGTTCGGAGCTGCGACAGCACCAATAACCTTGTTGGTGATCTGAGTGAAGACGGTATCGGCAGCAGCATTAGCCGAGGTGCCACGGATCAGGTGCTCATAGTTCCAGTAGGTGTAGGAACCATTCTTGATACCATTATCGATAGCATCTTGAACAACAAAGTTGGTAACATAGTTGGTGGTAGGAACATCACCCAAAGTTACATAACTATTTGTAACAGCGATGGTTCCGACCTTAGCAGCACCTCCATTGCCATTGTAGCTCAGCAGAATCGGAAGATTCCCGAGGAAGTTGGTCTTGCCGGTGTTGATCTCATCGTTAACGGATGCGTAGCTGATGAGGTAGTTGCTACCTGTGGCGCTGGGCACAAAGTTCGTCGCGGGGAGGTAGACAGACGCGACATTGGTCGCAATCGAAGAAACGTTCTTGTAAGCCTTGACAGCGGCAACCGTGGGGTTGGTCAGCACGTCATTGGTGGTGTTGTAGCTGACAACGCTGAAGGTGGCCTTTTTGGTAGGAGCACCGGCAGCCTTGAGGCTAATCACGTAATTCGTTCCAGGAGCGGTGGCACTGGCAACACCATCATAGGTCGCAGCCACGCCAACAGCACTGTTGGTAACGATGTTCGTTCCCGTGAAGTTGGTGTAGTTTACCGTAACAGCCACGTTGGTTCCTGCATCGATGAGCAGGCTGTTGCCGCTGGCCAACGGAGCGATGGTCGAAACGAGCGTTCCGCCGGAGCTCTGTCCACCATCACCGGGAAGAACCTTAACTCCATTCAAGGAACCATTCACGATACCAACGCTGGAATCGTTTGTGGGCCAGATTTGAATCTTGGTAATGACGTTGCTATCATGGGCGGTGATCTTGTAGTTCGTCGTGGTGTTCAGGGCGCCGTAGCCGACTTCGTTGAAGGCAGTGATGCGGGTGCCGGAATCAGCATTACGGCCGGTGAGCCACACGGTGTTGGTGGAGTCACTGGCGTTGCCGCTGATCAGCGAGAGTGGGATGTGTCCCTTCTGGAAGAGCACCTTGGCGGCATTGGCATTGATGCTAACCACTCCGGTATTGGTGAAGGACTGATCTGCCATGAACGAGAAGGCCTGAACTCCGACCTGAACGTCCCTGTAGCCAGTGCTCGGGAATTTAACGGACGCACCGTTCAGAAATTTCACTGTCTGCTTCTGGAAACGGGAAAGGGCGGCACTGCAATCCGTTCCGGCGATATCCGCAAAGGCGAGTTGAGTGGGTGAAACCCCTGTCCCGGTTGCGGTATTGGTGATGAATAGAACCTGACCATTGGTGTAACCGTTGCCATTGGCAGAGCCCAGCCCAGGAGAGAGGGCGGACTGAACGCCAGCCTCGGAACCGACCCACGAGGTGTGGACGATGATGCCACTGTTGCTCCAGAGGTTCTGGTTGGCACCGGTCCACTTGGAGCTGTCGGTCAGGGATGATCCCTGGGAAGCAATGAGGGTATAGCCGGCAGCCTGAATGCCGAGCTCGAAGTTTTTGCGGAAGGCGGTGGAGCCCGCAACGTAGACGTCGCTGGCCTTAGCCGACGTGACAGCGAGGGCCGCGAGCGCCAACGCAAATGTAGTTTGCTTGATCATGGTGTGTGTTTGTTGGTTTGGTCGCCCAGGATGTCCTGGGACGAGGCGATTACTCCCATACCCCCGCAGGGACCGCCACTTGTTTAATGTCACAAGTTCGTCACATTCACAAAGTCACCCGCGGAGGCCCATGGAATCGGCCTGAGAGGCTTCCGCTGAAACCCATTTTTCCATGATTGCAGTGAGATTTTTTTCAAAAAGAGACTCACCTCCCCCCACCACAGCATGGGCAAGGACACAATCCCACCCTTCTCGGCCTTTGTCAGCCCCCCCGTAATCCACTGGCGGATGTGTCGCGAGAGGTTGATCCCACAAGGTCATCAGGGTTGCCTCGAAAAGCAATTTTAGCGGACCGGTTCGATCAGCGCTAGGCTCGAAAAATCATCCCTGCAGCATCCGCGATCCCTAGCGAGGAGGCGGCCGACTGCATGGCGTGCGAACCGATCTCCGCTGCCTTCGTCGGATAGGAGATAACGATTTTGGCAATCAGGCATCGTGTCAAGAATCCATGGAGCCATCCACAGCCATGGTTGCCGGGAGGCCCGAGGATGGGATGCTCGGCACCTTACAAGTTCGGCGTCTCCCAAGACGACGTGCATCGCCTCTTCCCACCCAAGTTGGTTTTCCTCGCTTCCGTTGCAGGACTCTTACATGCACGGATTGATCGAGGCCTGTCACGATTTCGTAACATTGCCGCAGTTGCCCCCGCCCTCTTGGTCATTCATTGAATGAAGGCGATGCGTCCCTTCACTACCCGAAACCCATCCACCGCACCGAGAGAGTGCGGCAACCCGCAGGTGCAGGAAACCAAGGTTCTGCGAGGGTTTTTTGTTTACACGACCTCTATGGTCGTATTAATGCATTCCCCCATGCTCTCTCTCCGAATCCAGCAGCCTGCTCCTGAAAATGCTCCGGGGGAGCGCCGGATCTAGCCCACCCATCACCTGAACGGTCTCACCATGAAAACCGAATCATCTTCAGCCGTCTTGACTGACTCCTGGCCCGCCCGGATGCCATTCCTCGCCTTCCGTGACCAAGAGCGTCAGGTTCTCGAGGAAGCCCCCAACTTCCACGAAGGAAGCTTTCTACGAGAGGAAGCACCTGCCCCTGCCATCCCCCCCCAACATCCGCCCAGCCACTCGGGTCCCAGCAAACCGGGACTCTTGGCGGGGACGCTCCATGGATGGATCAGGAAGGCATGGAAGGAGAACCACTCCGCTGCCCAGGGCAGTATCCGCAAATTCATTCTTCTCGGCATTAGAATCGCCAGCATCACCCCGGACCAAGCTGCGGAATTTGCCTGCAAAGGGGGCCTGATCCTGGCTCCGTCGGGGCCAGGTCTCTGCAACGTCGCCTACGATCCCAACTACTGCCGGGCCTTGCAGGAGAGCGATCTCAACTTGCCCGACAGCATCCTCGCCATCGCGATCATGTTTTTTCTTGGCATTGGTCGCCTCCAACGGACCAGCGGCTTGGGATTCCTGAGGGCACTCCTCCAACGCAAGGAAATCCGGGAGGAGGGGGCCAGTTTCTGGGTGATGCCCAATACCGCCTCCATGAGGAAAAATCTGGACTACCTCTCCTCGGTGGGAATACCGCTCCGGGAAGAGGAGTGCTACGTGGCCCCCATCTACCCGAAAACGGGGGAAGTGAGGGATTTCACGCTCCTCAATGAATTAAATCTCCGTAGGCCGAAATTTGTCATGATTTGCACCGGCAGCGGTTCCCAGGAAAAGCTTGGCGCCTGGCTCAAGAGGCGACTGGACTATCAGCCGACAATCTGCTGCATCGGGGCCGCAATCGCGTTCGAAAGCGGTGATCAGATCCATATCCCGCGCTGGGCGGACGCCGTGGGCCTCGGCTGGCTGTTCAGATGCATTTCCGACCCGAAGGTTTACGTGCCGCGTTACTTCAAGTCCTTGGAATTGATCTATCTTTCCATTTCCCACCGACGCTCCTCCCCGCTTCATGCTCCGAAACTTCTCGTGAAGAACGGTCAGACAGACTATATCGCTGTCTATTTGCTGATCCAGGGACTCGCGGTCTACGGATCGTTTCTCCTGTGGCACTCGTTTCTAGAGGCTGCACTCCATCGTGACATCCTCGCGCATCATCATTACCAGTTTGCAGCCATTCTTGTCTTGGTGAGCACATTGATCACGAGATTGGTGCGACTCCAAAAGCAGGATTATATCATCACCAATAATGGTCAAAACCTGCGGGCCGGGATTTCCGACTGGGCCGTCACTTCCATTGTCTGCCTGGCCTGTGTGGTGCTGACGCGTGATCAGACCGTTTCGCGAACATTCATCGCAACCTATCTGCCCATGCTTCTGCTGATCAACATCTCGTGCAACCTGCTGTTGCCCAGCATCCTATCAAAATGGATTTTTAGGACACTTCTTCAATCCAGCACGATCCTCATCCCCTATTCCAGCATCATGGGGGAAAGGACTTCCTCCATCAGGAAGATGCATACCAACTGGGTCAACCGCACCGCCCATATCAGAAAAAAAATCACCGGACAGATCGGGGAACACCCTTCACCCGGATTGGATCATGTTCCGCATCTTGGCTCGATGAACGATCTAGAGGCGATCTGCGAATCCCATCGCGTACGACATGCCATCGTCTTGATTCCTAACTCCAAAAAACCGAATTTGGAGAGATTGATCCGTGATTGCAAACAGCGGAATGTTCTTGTTTCGGCGGTAACGGTGTAAAGAAACACTGATCAGGCCGCTGAATCCCAGTTGCGGATTTGTGAAGGCGCAAGCGCTGGGCAAGACACGTCACTGCGGGCGGGGGTTAGGCACATTAACCAGTCAGGACCGGCAAGCAAATCCATCGGTTGGGTGATGGTCTCTTCAACCCCAATTTTGCATGAGGAACCATCCAGCCGGGATGCCGAGGAGTAAAAAATCGTTAGAAAGGTTGAAGCGTGACAACGTGGAGATGGGGATCCAGCGGGCTATCGGATACCGATGGCCACAAGCTGCACCTAAGATGCGTGGGAATGCATCTTTGATTCGCTCGCTCCCGCTCGTCTCACCCAGCGGGTACTGGCCTCGCCGGTATCTCGCCCACGGCTCCCAGCCGTGGGAGTGTCATGCCGCAGGCAGTCCGAGCTAGCTCGGTGGCGGATCCGGGAGGATCGCCAGACAAACGGCACAAGGTGCTTTTCCCGATTCACGCTGATCGGATGCGGTCCTTTTTAACCCTTTGAACGTTGCAACTGTTTTAACGAACCCTGGGAGCACCATCCCGGTGAAGCACCCAACCCTGTTGCCGGCACGCCATCGCATCATCCGGGTTGCATTTTTTAACCTTCTAACATTTTTAACGCCCTCAGGACTCACCCTCCGGGTGAACATTCCTACTCTGCTGCCACCTCTCCATTGCAACATGTGGATTGAAGGCTCTGGTGGCGATCTTCCTTGAGTTCCCTAAGCTTGCAATGCACTTCAGTGAAATACGCCCCCTTCAACAGGGCGAAGAGAAAACCTCGGGAGCCGTCCAGGAATCCTCCCATCAGCAGGTAGGATCCAAGGAAATAGACCGGGCCGCAGAGCGGCGTTCGAACGATCAATGACTTCGTACGCTGCTTCCATGTCCAGCGGGCCCGTTTCGACGTGGCACTCTCCGAAGCATGAATCCGTGAAGCTTCCCACGAGGAGTATTCGTTGTGCTTGGCCACGAAGGCACGGATGCCGGTCGTTTCCCTGTGGTCGATGGGCGTACGGATCTCCCCCACTTCCCCCGTGAGGACGGGATGCTCATGAACCTCCATGTCAAGGGTGCTCCAACGATCCTCCTCGATCCGCTCGTATTCTCCCGCACCGACTCGGAAAAGGGCCAATTTTTTGAGCGGGTAACCGCCCCTTAACGGCTTTCCCAGAAAATGGATCGTGTAGTTTAGCCAATAGCCGGACTTGTTGGAGACCGGAAGCACCCGGGAAATTTCATGCCGAAATCTGGTCGTGAGGATCTCATCCGAATCAAGGAACAGAACCCAACACGTCGTCGGGGGATAAGCCCGGAGAAACCAGTTCCGCTTCTTGGGAAATTTCCCATCCCACTCGAAATCAATCACTTCAACCCCTCTCTTGAGAGCAACCTCTCGAGTGCCGTCCGTGCTCCCGGAATCGATGACCACGATCTTGGTCGCAAATCCCTTCGGAATGGAATCAAGGCATCCCTCAAGGTGTCCGATGGCATTCTTGACTGGAATGGCTATGGTGAGATCAAGCATGAGGAAAATCGCTGTTTGATGTTTAATCGCGACCTCAATAGTGTTTTTTATCAGCGCTCAGAAAATATTTCAACGCGCGAATCCTCATCAGGCACCTCCACATCATGAGCGTCTTACCATCTGCCACTGCCCGTCCATTCCATGCAATCTTTCTCTTGTGGCGATTTCGTAACGTGGTTTCCCTCGATTGGAGTCGGAAAGTTTGGAATTCTCACGGATTGCGACCTCTGGCAAAAATTCTTTGATTCCATGAAAAAAACCCGGCTTCAGCTCCAAAAATCAAGAGTTCTGAGAGGCTTCCTCTCGGCGATCTGCACGATTCTTTGGATTTCAACGGTCGCGATCGGCCATACCGAAGTAAGCGCATCACTTTCCCTGCCATCGGGTGTGTCGATTCAGACGGCGACCCCCGAGCAATTGGCGACAGCCGTGAAAGCCGCGATCGCAAAAAATCCGGGAAATGCAAAAACGATTGTCTCGCACACCGTTGCAGTGCTTGCCGCAACGAAAAATCAGGGTATTCCCCAGAGACCTGCCCCGCAAAGCAAAGGAGCCCTTGTTCTCAAGGTTCTTGTGAAGCCTGGTCAGAGTGTTAAGGCGGGACAAGTGATCGCCCTTCTGGAAGTCGATGGGAAGCAGCAACAACTCAAGGCCTCTCTCGATGGAACAATTACCTCACTCGACGACAAGGTCGGCACCATCATCTCCGGTACGGGCAACCTCTGTGAGATCGTTCCCACCGGCTTCTCGCCGGAAGCCTCCATTCGCGCCGTCATCACGGCCGCCATTGCCTCACTCCCCTCTTCGGAGGTTCCCACAATCGTCGCAGCCGCTTGTGCCTCCGCCCCAGGTTATGCAGCTGTGATCATTCAGACCGCCGTTACACTTGTCCCCACCCAGGCTGTTGCGATTGTGCAGGCTGCGGTCAGAGCCGTCCCGTCGCTTGCCACAACCATCGTCAGCGCTGCCATTGCAGCTGCTCCTGATCAGGCTTCGTCTCTGAGTGCTGCGGCGAATCAAGCCCTCCAATTGTCCTCTCGACAATCGGGGGGACAAGGTGCCTTGCAGGGAGAGACAGACGCAAGCACCCTGCAGACAGAGGGAATCAATCCGGCCAATACAATCAATCCGGTCCCGTCCTCTACCCCACCTCCACCCGCGATCAGATCGAATCCTTCCCCCACACCCAACCCGGTCTCCCCTCACGAATAGCCGACATGGCGGGAAAGCTCATGAGATTTGGACGTGAAGGGACAGCATTGGGTGTGATGCCCCCTACACGGGGGGCATTGCTTCCTGCTGCGCTGACCCTCTGCCTGCTCTTTTCAA
>Ga0208105_1000045_pt1 | contig 60338 bp, 55 predicted proteins | sample CryBogCBE16Jul07_FD_184574 | JGI IMG/M metagenome (GOLD analysis project Ga0208105, IMG submission 184574) | Freshwater microbial communities from Crystal Bog, Wisconsin, USA - CBE16Jul07 (SPAdes) | ecosystem: Environmental > Aquatic > Freshwater > Lake | place: Crystal Bog, Wisconsin, USA... | reverse complement strand
TCAGTTTAGTGGTGACCGGTTCAAGAATCGTATTGGAGGATGGGGTGAGCATCCCTAGCAGCACGCGTTGAGTTAGAGAGTGTTGCATTGTTTTACCTGCGTTGTGCTTGGCGTTTTGCTTGACGTTATTCGTTACGTTATGCGTTACGTTATTCGTTACCTGGTGAGAAAATCCAGGCGTTAACTGAAACTCAGTGCTGTTCAAGCCTTGCGAGCTGGGCCTCTTCGCGGATCAGTTCAAGCACGTGACGTTTGATCTCGTTAAATTCTGTCGAAGTGATATCGCGCGGTCTTTCCAGATCGATCACAATGCGTTCCCGGATTTTCCCGGGACGGTGGGTCATCACAACTACTTGAGAGCCCAGTATCAAGGCCTCGTCAACACTATGTGTCACAAAAACAATGGTGCTGTTGTAGCGTTGCCAGATCGTGACCAGTTCTTCCTGCATGTCGAGTTTGGTCTGGGCGTCGAGTGCTGCAAAAGGCTCATCCATCAGGATCACTGCCGGGTTTTGCAACAGCGCGCGCGCGATACCCACGCGTTGCGCCATGCCGCCAGATAGCTCACCTGGCAAATGATTTTCAAATCCCGTGAGTTTGACCGCGTCAATAAAAGGCTGAGCAGCCTCACGTCTTTGCGCTTTGCCCATGCCTTGCAGTTTGTGTGCAAAAGCGACGTTGTCCCAGACAGGTAACCAGGGCATCAGGTTTGGTTGTTGAAAAACCATCCCCCGATCCGCGCCAGGAGCCGTGATGGGCTTGCCATCGACTTTGACATCGCCACTGCTTGGCTTTTCAAAGCCGGCGATCATATTCAAAAGTGTAGATTTACCGCATCCACTTGGTCCAAGCAGACAGACAAACTCTTTCTTTTCAACGGAAAGCGAGATCTGATCAATCGCAAGCATGTCCGTGCCACGCACGGGATCCTTGAATATTTTGACAATATTGCTGAGTTCGATAAATGACATGTGTCGTGTTCTTATGCTCGCGAGCCTTGGACTGTACCTGCATGCTGCCAGCGCAACAGGTGATTCATGAGGGCTTTAATCAGCAGGTCTGTGAGATAGCCGAGTAAACCAATACTGATCATGCTTGCGATGACCAGGTCATAGCGCAGGAAATAATACGAGTCCCACAGTGAATAGCCTAAACCGCTTTTAACCGCCACCATCTCAGCAGTCACGGTCAGCATCCAGGCACTGCCAACACCAATGCGTAAGCCCGCAAAAATACTCGGCATCGCTGCGGGCAGCACCACAAAGCGCAGTAGTTGGTTTTCCTTGGCGCCAGCCATAGCTGCCGCACGCAGCAAGTCTCGACTCACTGTTTTGACACCATGAATGGTGTTCATCAAAATCGGGAAAAAAGCCCCGAGAAAGACAAGAAATATCGCTGGTTTATTCGCAATACCAAACCAGATGATCGCCAGCGGTATCCAGGAAACAGGCGGGATAGGGCGCAGCATCTGTAGCGTTGGTTCGATAGTTTTTTCAATAAATTTAGACCAGCCAATCGCTACGCCCATCGAGATACCAAGGACAGCCGCGATGCTGTAGCCTGCAAACACGCGAGTGCTGCTGGCCAGCGCATCACTGAGCCATCTGCCTGAGATATCCTGGGCAGACTCGTCGTAACCAAATATCCAGTCGCCCCAGGTCATGAATACTCTGGAAGGCGCTGGCAGGAGGGCAGGTGGCAGATATCCAATGCGGGCAAGAAACTCCCACAACAGCAAGAGAAATACCGGGACGGCGAACCGTCCCTTTTGTTGCCAGAGGTGGGAAAGCATGTTCATTGATTAATAACCCAGCTCTTTAGGTGTTTTGCCAGTGATCGCAGTCAGGAAGGTGTAGTTCATATTTTTGTCGATGTCTGCTGTGACATCACGCGAGATGTATTTGAGCTCGCGCATCATGTCGGCAATAGCGAGGGTTGCTGCACGATACATGTTGTAGTCTGGATAAGCATTTTTCAGTGCCTCGGTCGCGATATTCTTGTCCAGACCCGTGCCCTTAACAATACTGTCGATCCAGGCTTGTTTGTCTTTGTTCAACTGGTCCACCAGCAACACCACAGCAGCGACCGTTTGCTTGACAGCTTCTGGTTTGTCTTTGATGACATCAGAGCGCGTCACAATCAGGTTGGTCAGTTTGCCTGCAGCCTGGTCATATGGAAAATTGAAATGCTTGCCAACGCCGTTCAGGCGAATTTGCGAAGCAAAAGGCTCGACCGTACCAATCAGCTCAACCTCGCCTCGCTGCAATGCCGCCTGGTGATCTGCGGGGTTAGGAATATTAACGAACTGGACATCCTTGGTTGGATTGATGCCGTTTTTAAGCATTTCACCGCGCATGTGCAAGTCTTGTGCGTTGCCACGTGAGGCAGCGATACGGAATTGTTTACCCTGCGCTTTGTAATCAGCAATGATTTTCTTTAACCCCGCCCAGTCGTTTGGCTGCAGAGCCATATCCTTTCCAACGATCAATTCCGAGCCGCCATTGACCTGACCCGAAATCGCCACAAGATCCATGCCTTTATCTAGTCCAGTGACAAAATGCAAATATGTCACTTGAGCGATATCAACGCTTTTTGAGACGAGTGCCGTGAGGGCATCATTACCCGACGTGAAATTGATGGCTTCAATCTCAACACCCTTGGCCAAACCAGGCACCATCGCCATCGATAAGCAGTGTGCGCACTTGGCATAGGCCATCTTTACTTGGGGCGTGGCCTGAGCAAACGTCTGGCTTGGTGCAAAGAATGCCAGAGACAAAGCAGCTATTGCTAAAACGCGTGCGATACCTATCGAAAAGACCTGAGTAATTTGCTTCATTTAAATACCCCGAGTTAAATGGATAAAGAATGGAATGACTGGACAAACATAAGCAATATTTGTGCCATCTTTTGCTTCATTTTGAAACATTCCAAACGCTTTAGCCGGCAAAACTTGCCCTGATTGAGCAACTCTTTTTAATATCTTGCGAATTTAGCACTCTTTCGGTGCGTGACGCGCCGTGTTCGCATTGGGTTCGGGCAATCCCTAGCACTTCAATTTTTTATAGTTGTTGATTGTTTTTCAGTGTCATTGATTCAGTGTGATTGATTCAGTGTCATTGATTCAGAACTTGCTGAATCAGCTCTTCAAGCTGCTTGGGCGGCAGAGCACCCGAGACGCGACCAAGCTCCTGTTTACCCTTGAATACAGCTAGCGTTGGAATCGAACGAATGTTGTATTGCGACCCAAGTGCTTGATTAGCTTCAGTATCAATTTTTACAAATAGCAGTTTGCCACCAAATTTTTGTGCAGCCGCAGCAAAAGTCGGAGCAAAGCTGCGGCAAGGTCCACACCAGGGAGCCCAAAAATCAATCAAGACAGGAATTGTGCTCTGGGATAACAGCGCCTTGAGTCCAGTTGCCTCAAGTGCATGCACACCCGCAAAAATTGCTTGGCCGCAGGCACCGCAGACGGGTTCATCAGCCAGGCGCTCATCCGGTATACGATTGGTTTTGTGGCAGTGGGGGCATTGCAATTGCATCGAGTGCTCCTGTCAGGCAATATGTGCCCAAGCTATAAACAGTATATGCGTTCCAGTTTTAGATATTTCAAGTCAGTATTGCGTTACTCCCTTTTAATAATCGAGGTAATTGTCATGGATTTAAGCCGTTTCCCGCGTCGTCGTTATTCCGCTATGCCATCGCCAATCGAGTTTTTACCAAACTTCACCAAGGCGCTTGGCGGTCCGCGCGTCTGGATCAAACGCGATGACATGCTCGGTCTGGCGCCTGGCGGCAACAAAACCCGCAAACTTGAATTTCTGATGGGTGATGCGCTGGCAAAAGGAGCTGATACCTTAATTACCTGCGGTGCGCCTCAATCCAATCATTGCCGCATCACACTGGCTGCTGCGATCAAAGAAGGCCTGAAGTGCCGCTTCGTGATCGAAGAGCGTGTTCCCGGAAGCTACGATCCGAATGCCTCGGGAAATAACTTTATGTTCCGTATGCTTGGTTTCGAGGCAATTACCGTTGTGCCTGGTGGCAGCAATATGGCTGAAGCGATGGAAAAAGTAGCCGCTGATTTGCGCGCGCAAGGTCGCAAACCTTACATCATCCCGGGTGGTGGCTCCAATGCAATTGGCGGACTTGGTTACGTAGCCTGCGCGCAGGAATTACAAAACCAATTGCTGCAGATGGGGCAGCCGATGGACTATGTTGTTGTGGGTTCCGGCAGTTCGGGTACCCATGGCGGCCTGGTGGCTGGGTTTCTGGGTAATAACATTCATATTCCTCTTGTAGGTATTGGTGTGAGTCGAGATCCTGCAGACCAGAATCCACTGGTGCTCAAAGAAGCGCAAGCCATCATGGATTTATTAAAAGTCGATATCAAGGTCCCAGCTGAGGCGGTCGTAAGCTATGGCGACTGGTGGCGCCCCAAATACTCCCTGCCGAATCCAGCCATGGTCGAGGCGGTACAAATGCTCGCACGTACCGAGGCCATCTTGCTTGATCCGGTCTACACAGGAAAAATCATGGCGGGACTGATCGGCTTGAGTCGTAAAGGCTTTTTCAAACCGACCGATAATGTTTTGTTCTTGCATACCGGCGGAGCAACGGCCTTGCATGCTTATGAATCGATTGTGCTGGCTGATCCCTCGGCGGCGGCCTGAGTCTGTCCTCATTGACTAGAACGAACATAAAGGAGGGGACATGAACATTACAAAGCATAACGACCAGCAAACCAGCACAAGCGGTGAGAAACGTCGACGGGTGCTTGGCGCGGCGCTGACCGCAACGCTGTCAAGCTTGTTGCCAGCGGTGTTTGCGACCGTGTTGGTGACAGCGACAGGACCTGTCTTAGCTCAGTCCCAAAACTCAAGCTTTCCCAACAAACCCCTCAAAATCCTCGTGCCCTTTACCGCTGGTAGCGGCTCGGATATCTATGCCAGATTCTTTGGTAAAAAGCTCTCCGAGATTCTTGGGCAACCTGTAATCGTTGAGAACAAGCCCGGTGCGGGGGGAGCATTATCGGTTCAGTCGCTCAAAGCAGAGCCGGCTGACGGTTATACGATTTTGCTGGGCAGCAACTCACCGATGGCCGTCAATGTCGTGACAGTGAAAAATCTGCCCTACGATCCCGTGGCTGATTTGCGACCTGTTGCCGGGATGACGAGATCGATGGCGGTGTTCATGGTGTCCAATGACTCACCTTTAAAAACCATCAAGGATTTGGAGACTCGCGCACGACAACAGCCCCCCTTGAACTCTGGCACCTACTCACCAGGCTATCAGTTGGCCGCAGCGCAATTTACTTCACAGGCAAAAGCTCCCTTTCAGACCATCATCTATAAAGGTCTCTCGCAGACACTGTCCGATGTAATGGGTAAGCAGATCGACTTAGCCGTTGTCGATGCAACGGGCTCGGTGTCGACTGCGACTTCTGGCAAAGCCCGTGCCTTGCTGGTGACAGGCGATACCCGTCATCCTGAATTACCAGAGGTGCCGACGCTCAAGGAAAGTGGTTATCCCGAGGCAATCCATTACAGTTGGACTTCCTTCTGGGTATCAGCCAAAACGCCTGATGCGATTGTGAAAATTCTCGCCGAGGCTATGCAAAAAGCACTCGCACAACCAGACTCCAAGGCCTTCATCGAAAAAACAGGTGCTGAAGTCATGCCTTACGGTCCGGATGCGATGCGTAAATTTCAGCTCGCAGAAATCGAACGCTTTCGTCGTGCCGCGCAAGACAGCGGCTTTACCCCAGAAGAATAAGCAAGGAATAAGTGTATGAAAATCGGACTGATTGGTTTAGGTAATATGGGGTATCACTTTGGTTCCCGTCTGCTTGCCGCGGGGCAGGAGCTGATTGTGTTTGATACCAATCCGGCCGCCTTGGCCAGATTGCAGCAGCAGGGTGCACAGGTAGCAGGTAATCCGCGTGCCCTCGCTGATGAAGCTGAGATTGTGCTGTTGTGTCTGTCGATGCCAACCATTGTTGAGTCGGTCTCCACGGGAGCTGACGGCGTGATGCACGGCAAGGCTGTGCGCGTGATCGTTGATCTCTCTACAACTGGACCTTCTGTCACCGAGGCGGTTGCAGCAGCTGTCGCCGCCCACAACATCGCCTGGATTGGAACACCTGTCAGCGGAGGCACCCTTGGCGCCGAAAAGGGAACGCTCACGTTGATGGCTTCTGGTCCTGAAGCTGCCTATCAGCAAGTGCATCCGCTGCTTTCGATACTTGGTAAAAATATTTTCTATCTCGGCTCTGAACCCAGTCTGGGTCAGACCATGAAAATCGTCAACAATACCTTGTGCGCGGTGAGTATCGTCGCCAGTTGCGAGACGCTTGTTTACGGCGCTAAAGCTGGCCTTGATCCCAAGACCATGCTCGATGTGATTAACGTCTCCAGTGGTCGTTCTTTTGCAACGCAGGAAAAAATCCCGCAGTGTATTTTGAATCGTGAGTTTCCGACACGCTTCACAACAGATCTGCTTCATAAAGATATCAAACTCTGCATGGAGGAAGCTGAAAAACTCGGTGTCCCCATGACGGTGAGTCCTGCGGCCAGACAGTTTCTCGCTTTCGCAATCAGCCAGGGTGATGGTCCCCGTGACTACGCTAATATTATTCGCCATATAGAAGGCTGGGCTGGGCAAGAATTTGGTCAGGCAGCAGTCAAAGAATGAGCGAGCCTTTCAATACCGAGTCAAGCCAGGGCCCTGAGCGCACACTCAGCGTTTTTGGTGCGATCGCGATTATTGTTGGGATAGTCATCGGTGCGGGAATTTTTAAAACCCCCTCCATGGTCGCAGGAGTCACTGGTGATGTAGGCTGGATGCTTGTTGCCTGGGTCTTGGGTGGAGTGATCTCCCTGGCCGGTGCGCTTTGCTACGCCGAGCTTGCCACGACCTATCCCCACGCTGGCGGGGATTATCATTTCATCGCGCGCGCCTTTGGCAAACAGCTTTCTTTTCTTTATGCCTGGGCCAAAGCAACGGTGATCAACACCGGCTCTATCGCTTTGCTTGCCTTTGTGTTTGGCGACTACATGACCAAAGCCTTTACACTTGGCACCCATTCCACCGCGATCTGGGCAGTAGGGATTGTTGTCATGATGACGGTTGTCAATCTGATCGGCATTAATGCAGCCTCCTGGGTGCAAACACTGTTGACCATCATTGAGGTTACGGGCCTGGTGTGCGTTGCGTTTGCGGGTTTTATCGCTTCTGCGGATGCGCCTGCGTCACCTGCGTTGTTCTCTTCGACACCAAGTCTTGGTATGTTCGGCCTTGCGATGGTGTTTGTGCTGTTGACTTATGGTGGCTGGAACGAGGCAGCTTATATTTCTGCCGAAGTCAAAGGTGGTCGCCGTGCCATCGTCCCCGTTATCGTCATCAGTATCTTGATCCTCACACTAGTCTATGTGCTGGTCAATATTGCGGTTGTGTCAGGAATGGGACTCGCCGGGCTCGCGGGTAGCCAGGCCGTCGCTGCCGATCTGATGGGCAAAGCCTTTGGACCTGTGGGCGAGCGCGTGCTTGGCGTGTTCGTCGCCATTTCAGCGTTGACGAGTATCAATGCCACCATGATTGTTGGCGCGCGCACCAATTACGCTTTGGGTCGTGACTGGCGAGCCTTGAGATTTATGGGCGACTGGCATGCCACTCGTGGCTCGCCGATCGCGGCCTACTGTGTGCAGTCGGCCTTGAGTCTGGCGCTTGTGATTTTTGGTATCTGGCAGACCGATGGCTTTGAGGTGATGGTCGAATTCACAGCACCTGTTTTCTGGTTCTTTCTTTTGCTGGTCGGCGTGTCACTTTTTGTCTTGCGCGTGAAAGATCCTGTCACGCAGCGACCCTTTAAAGTGCCACTCTATCCCCTTACGCCCATTTTATTTTGTCTCACCTGCGCCTACCTGACCTATTCGAGCATTACTTATGCCGCGAGTAAAAACGCTGTACATATATCACTGCTTGTCATGGGCATTGGTGTGGTTGCTTTGTTGATTACACAGCACTTCAAGCAAAAAAATAATTGATTATTCTTTGTTTACTCTGGAGGTATTCCATGTTCCGCCTTAAACATTTAGCCGCAGTTTCAGTCTTTGCCTTAGCAACGCTTGCGACGCCAGCACTGACGCATGCCGCGGGTACCTTGAGTATTGCAGCGCCAGCAGGAGATCCGGGTAGCTGGGATCCGATCGATACTTTTCTTGTGACCTGGGGTGGAGTGGGCAGTCAGATTTTTGATGGGTTGACGATGCGCACCGCCGACATGAAACTCGTTCCCGGTTTGGCGACGTCCTGGGAAATCCTCGACAATAACGGACGGATTCGTTTCAAGCTGCGCGATAACGTCAAGTTTCATAATGGCGAGCCATTTAACGCCGATGCGGTGAAATTTACTTTTGACCGTCTGCTTGGACCAGAGGGCGGAAAAGGCCCTCAGCAATCCAACTACAACGCGATTAAAGAAGTCAAAGTAGTTGACCCGTTGACGGTCGATTTCCTTTTGTCTCGTCCTGATCCTGTCCTGCTCACCAAGCTAGCAGGGTATGGCGGCATGATTGTGCCTCCTAAATACCTCACCGAAAAAGGTGACGAATTTTTCAACGCGAATCCAGTTGGCACAGGACCATTCAAATTTGTCGACTACAAACCCAAAGTCAGCCTGACACTCGCTCGTAACGATAATTACTGGGATGGTGCGCCCAAGCTTGACGGACTGGTTTACAAATTTATCGCTGAAGCCGCCACGCAGGTTGCTGAATTACAGGCGGGTCGTCTTGATATTGCGACCACGATTCCTTTGAGTATGGTGGAGGTCGTTAACAAAGACCCGAAACTGCGTACCGCCAGTATCAATGGACCGACTACTCTGGCACTGCGCTACAACACGCGCGATGGCATCATGCAAGATGTCAATGTGCGTCGCGCGCTCACGATGGCGGTCGATCGCGACACAATCATCAAACAAATCATGCAGGGTCATGCTGAGCCCGTTGCCAGTTTTCAGGGCAAATTATCGTTTGGCTTTGACCCTTCGTTGAAAACCGTTGCCTTTGATCCAGCTGGTGCGAAGGCCTTGTTACAAAAGGCTGGCGTCAAACCCGGTACGCCGATTCAGATTGATTTCCGAGGTACGGATTCCAATTTCAGAGAAGTCGTCCAGGCTGTCGCAGGCTACTTGCAGGCGGTTGGCCTCAAACCAAATCTCAAAGGCTATGAGACGGCTGTATTGCTCAATGACATTATTCCAAATGGCAAGACCGGCGAAATGTGGCAAAACCAGTGGGGTGGCTGGACCTTTGATTTTGATAACACCGCCTACGCCATGTATCACAGTGGTCAAAAATGGAACCCCTATGACAAGGATGCCAAGCTTGATCAACTGCTCGATGCGCAACGCAATACCTACGATGCTGCTGAGCGGGAACGTATCCTGCGAGAGATTGCAAAATACGTCGCGGACCAAGCTCTTGAAATGCCGCTCTATAGTTTGAATACAATTTATGGCATTAACAAGCGGGTTAAAAACCTGACCTTGCCCGCCGACGGACGTTTCCGTTTTACACAGGAAACTATTGAGTAAGCTTGCTTGGCTAACTTTTTAATCAAAAGACTTTTACAAGCACTTTTTGTAATCGTCGTCGTCACACTACTCGTGTCCTGGGCTGTCAGGCTGACGGGTGATCCCTCCCTGATGCTGGCTCAAGGGGCGGGTAGTGTGACGGAAAAAGATCTGGAAAACATCCGGCAGCATCTCGGACTGAACCGACCTTTTCTGCAACAATATTCTGCTTTTATACAGGGAGTGCTGACTGGCGATTTTGGCCGAAGCTTTTTAGGTGGCACTCCGGTTGGCCGACTGATTGCCGATGCGCTGCCTGCGACCTTGCTCCTGACCTTTTGCTCTTTACTGATTTCTTTGCTCGTCTCTATTCCTCTTGGCATCCGTGCTGCGGTCAATCGAGGTGGCTGGTCGGATCAGTTAATCCGCATCGTTTCGCTCGTCGGTTTATCCTTCCCGAATTTCTGGCTGGCCATCATGCTGGTTCTGTTGTTTTCCATCGCCATGCCTTTGTTTCCACCCTCGGGTATGGATGGCGCTCTGAGTCTGGTGTTGCCCGCGCTTACGATGGGTATTATTTTGTCCGCGACCAATATTCGTCTGGTACGCACTTCCATGCTTGATATTTTGTCGACCCAGTATGTCATGGTTGCGCGCAGCAAAGGTCTGTCAGAAAACGTTGTGTTGTATCGACACGCTTTGCGTAATTGCGCCATCCCACTCATTACGTTTATTGGGTTGCAATTCGGCAGTCTGATCGGCGGTATTGTGGTGGTTGAAAAAGTCTTTAACTGGCCCGGTCTTGGCACGCTGGCCTTTGATGCGATCTCAGGGCGCGACTATCCCGTGCTGCAGGGCGCAGTGACTGTTCTGGCGTTACTCATCGTGACGGTAAATTTTTTAGTGGATGTAATCTATGGTTTGGTTGATCCACGTATTCGCGTGAATGGCTAAGCCGTTGGCTGACAATGCAGAAAAAACATCCACCCCTTGAATTATGGCTCGGCAGTTTTCTGTCAGGCTCGATCATGTTGCTGGTTTTATGCTCACCCTGGTTGTTCCCTGACGGTGGTGAATCAATGGATCTCGCGGCTCGACTGACACGACCGTTCACCACCTGGTCTCACCTTTTAGGTACAGATCCACTCGGGCGTGATGTGCTCTCGCGGGTCATTGTTGGCGGACGCGTCTCACTGCTGGTTGGCATCCTCTCAGTCATTGGGGCAGCCAGTATTGGAACAATGATAGGTTTGATTGCCGGCTATTACAGAGGTTTCTGGGAAATGTTTCTGATGCGCTGCGTGGACGTGCAGCTTGCTCTGCCTTTTATCCTGATCGCGATCACCTTCATTTCAATTCTCGGCGGCGGGCTTGGAAATATTATTTTCTTTATGGTGCTCTCCCAGTGGGTGCAGTACGCAAGACTGGTGAGAGGTCAGGTGCTGTCGTTGCGTGACCGCGAGTTTATCCAGGCAGCTCATGCCTTGGGAGCTCCGGATAGTTTGATTATTCGCCGGCATTTATTTCCAAATCTGCTTGGTCCTATCATCGTACTGACGACGCTCAATGTCGCGACCAATATTTTGCTCGAGAGTAGCTTGACCTTTCTTGGCATCGGTGTCGATCCGATGACGCCAAGTTGGGGCGGGATGCTGGCCGATGGCAGGACTTATCTGCAAACAGCCTGGTGGGTCAGTGTTTTTCCGGGGGTTGCGATCATGCTTTGCGTGCTGGGTCTTAATTTACTGGGTGACTGGTTACGTGACAAACTTGATCCGACGAATTAAGCCCGAGTCAGCCTTGTTACGAAAGGTATCTGAATGACAACTCAGTTTGAAAAAACGCTTGAATTAAGTTCTGCGAGATTACTGGCCGATCCAAGACTTGCAACCTGGACGGGTTGCAAGCTAAAGATATGGCTGTTTAATGATCTGGCGACACGCCAGTCCTTGAAAACTGCACTCAATGAACGCGGTATCGAGGCCGAAGTGCATTCTGCCTACAAACCTTTGCTGCATTTTTTTCTCGATGAGCCGCACTCAAACGATCTTAAGTACATTGAAATCCGCTATCCAGTTCACGCTGCTGCCGCGAAAAACAGATTTTTACTGGAAGCCTATCCACTAGCGCGCCTGTTGCATGGCAAGGCGTTGCGCTGGATTGCTCAAGAGCAACAGGATTCGCTAGATCCACTTCACTACGTGGTACGACTGACCAATCACTCTGGTCAGACCTCAGAGCATTTTGTTGAAGCTCCGAATCAGCTTTTTGTAGACCAACTTCAGCAAACAAGCCTTTGTCCCACGGGTTTGCTGAGTGTTACGAACAGTCAGACCGGGGCGTTAGTGCAAAGAGAGTTTTTCCAGACTGAAATTCAACTGGCATATCGGGAGGTTCTGCATTGGGTTGCGAACTACCCCTGGGGACACACAGAACCTTATTTTGAGCGACTGGTCATCCGTATCGACCTCCCGGGTGCTGAGTGCTTGGACTCCTCGGGTGTCATGATGAGCAGTACGCTCGAGGCGTTACATGAAGATTTGTATTTTTCAATCCTTGAGTTCTTTCAACACCACTCGGGTCGCCCCGCAGGTGACAGAGGATTGCAGCCAGGGCAGATTGTTCCTGATATTCGAATGGGTAGTGATTGCGTGCGGATAAAGATTTCATTGTTTAACCAGGGCGAGGAGCTACCGGGTTTGAATCATGTCCAAGACCAACAATTAAATACTGCCAACGTATTCGCTGGGGCCAGCAGTTTCGCTGCTTTAGAGACGCTTGACCGGCCACTTCGCGCAGAGGACGTCGACGCCTTGCTGGAAAAGATCGATGGAAATATTTTCGAGTCTTGCTCTCGTCAGGCAAGAGTATTAAAAGGCCTTGTGCGCAAAGGTAGTCATGCTGCGCTGGTGCTGACGGGGGGGCAACACGCTAATGAACCCTCTGGTGTTGTAGGTGCGTTGCGAGCAGGGCACTGGCTTGCCTCGATCCCGCAGGCGCATTTCGCACTGGTGCCTCTTGAAAATCCTGACGGCTATCAGCTGTATCGGGAGTATTGCACGCTGCACACTCAGCATTTGCATCATGCCGCGCGCTATACCGGCTTAGGTGATGATCTTGAGTACCGTGAGCATGCGCCATGGTATGAGACTGAGGCAAGAAGGCATGCCGTGACTGCGACCGGCGCACAATTGCATATGAGCCTGCACGGCTATCCCGCGCACGAATGGACGCGTCCATTCACAGGTTATATTCCCCGGGGTTTTGATCTCTGGAGCATCCCCAAGGGTTTCTTTTTGATTGTCCGCTATCAGTCGGCTTACAGACCTCAGGCCTATGCGTGGCTGGAGACCATTACGACTCAAATTGCCGGGATTCCGGGGCTCTCTGAATTTAATGCTGAACAACTAGAGGTCTACGCCACCCATGCGGGTGGCGTACCATTCGAAATTCATCATGGTATCGCTTGCCTGATGGTGCAAAACGATGCTCAACCTACAGGAATCAAGTTGGTAACAGAGTTTCCTGATGAGACGATTTCGGGTGCGTCGTTTCAGTTTGCACAACAGGTACAAACTGAAACGGTTCGCATTGCATCCGAGGCCTGGTGGGCCTTGAATCAACAGGCTTAGTGCTTGATACCGAGGACGGCGAGTGTTTCCCCATAACTCACTGCGCTGTCGCACAAATAAGCAACAACATCGTCAGGTTGCATATTTTCGAGAATCTGGACGACTTGCTCGATGATGTCCTCTGACTGGTTGACGGCTGCGACGTGCACTTGAACACCACTTTCAAAAACAGCAAGGGGGATGAGGCGTTCAACCACCGTAAAATCAGTCGCAGCGATGACGACATACGCTTTGACGTGCAGGTCTTCGGCGGTCACGTCCAACAGCACACCACCCTCAACGGTCTCAAGCATCTGGCTATGAATCATGAGGTCCATACGCTTAGGCTGCCTTGGCTGTGACGATTTTTTCTTCGAGCGCCTCAAGCAGACTCGTCAGCAATAAGTTGAGCTCAGCACACATCAGGGAGAAATCTCCATCGAACTTTTCACTTTCATTGGCTGGCATCTGGGTATCGTTTTCATCCAGGATATCAAGTGCGGCGACGCGTTTGATGTCGAGCGCTTCGTTCAAAACAAAAGAGACTCGATTATTGAACGTGAGGGCGAGTCTTGAGCATTGTTTGCCACCTTTGACGTGTTTTTGGATTTCATCGCTATCCAGCGCGTGTTTGACGTAGCGCACGACTGCAGCCTTGTCCCCGCCCGCACGTAATTCCGCGTCCTGATCGATGCTGAAATTCGCTGCGGCCTGACCGCTGATAAGCCAGTCAGTCATCGCGGCACCCGGACTAATTGTGACTTGCACGGGTTCAACAGGGAAGGGATAGATGGCTTTACCCAGTGCCGAAAGTATTTCCTCAGCTTTAGAGGTCGATGCCGTATCAATCACTAGCCAGTGGTGAACAGGATCGATCCAGACCCGCGTGTCACGCTGCAAACTGAAGGCTCGGGGCAGTAAAGCGCTGGTGACTTCTTCTTTGAGGTCGCGTAATTGCTTGCGGCCGGGTTTAAAACCTTGTTGCTCTTCAAGCTCCACTGCACGGACTTTGACGAACTGATTGATGACGGAAGCGGGCAGCAGTTTCTTTTCTGTGCGGTGAGCACAAAGAATCTGCCTGTCAACACTGTAGGCAAAACGAGCGTCTTGCTCGCGAGGAGCTACCCAGCCAACCGAGAGTGGTGCTGCTGCACCGACTGATACAAAAGCTTCTTTTGCGAGAAGGGCGTCGAGCTGATCTGGCGTTAGATTCCAGGAGGAGGCCAGACGATAAATTTTCAGATTCTTAAACCACATAAAACGCCCACAAAAAGAAGTCGATTCTAGCTGATGCAACTCTTTTAATGGGGCGGGCGCGCCAGATCATCCTGTCATGCCTTCAAAGCAGGTACGGATTAGCAAATCAATGATTTCATCATCCGTAAAAGCGCCGCCCATCTTGAGGAAATCTGCCACCGGATCGCAAGATCTCGCAAAAATGGTGTAGAGGATCACTTCGCCTGGTAAGGTCCTGGAAAGTGTTCCGTCTGCTTGTGCCTGTTCGATCCACGTGCCGAGGCGTTCGGTCAGTGCGCTGAGTTTTTCAATATATGGGGGGTAGGCTAGCAAGGCTTGCTGGATGCTTGAGCGCGTCGAGGGCAGGCGTGGCATCGTGCCTCCCAGATGTGTCCTGATCGCCCAGCTCACAATAGCTTTGAGTTTATCCATTGGTGGCAGCGCCTCTGGCAAACTCAGTGCGACTGCAATCGTTTGCTCCATCAGACGGGTCATGGAGGCGGCAGACAAAATCTCTTTGGACTCAAAGTGTTTATACAGACTCGCTTTAGCGATGCCAACCTCGGCTGCAACCTCGTCCATCGTCATGAGATCAAAGCCTTTTTTAGCTAATAGACCATTGACAGCATCAAGGATGGCATTCTCCCTGAACACGAGTTGTTGCTGCTTGAATGTCAGTTTTTTGGTTTCAGCGCTGAGCATTGAGGCGATCCATACAAAAAGATTGTGACTGATTAGTATATATTATTACTAATTAGTCGCAATTTGAACCGATTCGTGTAAAAATAAAGAATTAGCATTTAATGCGCGTGCGACAAATCAATTATTTAATACGCGTGCGACAAATCAAGATCAACCCTATTTTTTGACGATCTCTCCTTGAATACTTCACAAAACGAACTTCTGCCTGAAATGCTTCTCTCCGATTACCCAATCGCATGGAGATTGCTGGGGGAGGGCATTTTTACCTGGACGGTATTCAAGCTTTACCGGGCACGTTTGCTGGTCTCTGAGTCCGGATTTGACCAGAACAAGCCCTTTATTCTTGACCTTTGTTATTTAAGAACCTTGCCCGCTGAGATGATTGTGTCGGCATCCATGGAAGAGTTGAAACGATTGAGAAACCCTTCGCCAGAGATTCTGCAGAACTGGAAAGAGTCCTTAATGCGTATCGTGCCAGATGTTGGCTTGAATAACCGTTTGATTGGCTGCTTTATTCCGGGTCAAACTGTAAAGTTTTATTCTGAATCTGCGCTACTTGGGGAAGTAAGCGATCCGCACTTCGCGGAGGCTTTTGCAGCGATATGGCTGGATCCAGAGACACGCAGTCCGGCTTTGCGTCTAGCGCTGTTGGCAGGCGATAGCAGTGCAGTAGAACAAGGCGCATGAATGCAGACTCAGGCTATCCTTCCTTTGCAGGGCACAGACCTTGATCGACTGAGGCTCAAGCCCGCTAGCCGCATTGCGGTGATTGGTGCGGGTATCGCAGGTTTGTCCAGCGCCTGGTTACTGGCAGATCGCTATAACGTGAGCTTATTCGAAGCTGCCTCTTATTTTGGCGGGCATTCCAATACCGTTGATGTCTCGCTTGAGGGGATCACGAGTCCTGTTGATACGGGTTTTTTGGTTCATAACGATCTTACTTATCCGAATTTGATTCAACTCTTTGCCCATCTCGGAATTGCCGTACATGCGACGGATATGTCGTTTGGCGTTTCTATCGAGAAACCTGATATTGAGTGGGCTGGAACGAATCTTGATACGGTATTTGCGCAGCGCGCTAATTTGCTTCGCCCCAAATTTTTGACTATGTTGCGCGATATTTTGCGTTTTAATCGCAACGCAGAGCGCTATCTGGTTCAAGTGCGCAACACCTCTTGCACTTTGGCTCAGTTGCTGGAAACAGAACAATTCGGCAAAGCCATGCAGGACTGGTATTTGCTGCCGATGGCCGCAGCGATCTGGTCCTCAACGGTTAAAGACATACTGGACTTTCCTGCTGAAAACTTTCTCGCCTTTTGTTTAAACCACAGATTGTTGCAGATCGAAAATCGCCCGAAATGGAAAACAGTCCTGGGCGGCTCTCGCGAGTATGTCAAAGCCATGCTCAAAAAAATCCCGGATGCACGTCTGAATTGTCCGGTGCTCAAAGTGACAAGACAGTCTGGCTGCGTAATGGTCGAGTCCGTAAGAGGTATCGAACGCTTTGATGCGGTGATTTTTGCGTGTCACGCACCGACTGCGCTGCAGCTTCTGGATGTCACGTCAAACGAGCGTGAAATTCTGAGTGGCTTTCGCTACCAGCCAAACCGTGCCGTTTTGCATACTGACAGCAGTTTATTGCCCAGACGGAAAAAGGTATGGTCTGCCTGGAATTACATGACTGCCTCAGGCTCTGGTGCAGAGCGTCCCGTCGCCGTAAGCTATTTGCTGAATCAATTGCAACCCCTGCCTTTTAAAACGCCAGTCATCGTAACGCTCAATCCGCATCGTATGCCTGATTCGGCTCTAGTCCTTCAAGAGTTTGACTACGAGCATCCGATTCTTGATACGCAGGCCGCGCTTGCGCAAAGAAGGCTCAGCGAAATTCAGGGCAATCAAAATGCTTGGTTTTGTGGTGCCTGGGCAGGGTATGGTTTTCATGAAGATGGATTGAAAGCTGCTCTTCGTGTGCTGCGTGACTTTGCTGTGATACCTCCTTGGAACCCGGTCTATGACTGAGCGCGCCATCGAGCTGTGTCAGGGTCGAGTGATGCACAAGCGACTGCGTCCTTTTGTACACGCCTTTGCTTACCGAGTGTTTTGTTTACGACTGCGTATCGATCAGCCCGAGACCCTGCAGACTTTTAATTCGTGGCTGTTCGGTGTCGAACGCGCTCGTCCTGTGAGTTTCTGGTCGATCGATCATGGTAACCGCGATGGCTCTGATTTATATGAGTGGATTAAGACCAAACTCTCCGAGTCAGACCTGCATTTTGACGTCGGTGCGGTGACGCTTCAGTGTTTTCCGCGGGTATTGGGTTATGTTTTTAATCCTGTGAGTTTCTGGTTTGTGCATGATAAACATGGTGCGCTGCGTGTGTTACTTGCAGAGGTGAACAATACCTTTGGACAAAAACACCAGTACTTACTCAATGCGCAAACACTCGATCCAATTAGTGAGGACACAGAGCTCGAATGTCTGAAGGTGTTTCATGTCTCACCTTTCTGTGACGTTGCGGGTCGGTATCTTTTTAAATATAGTCGCAGGCAGACTTACCAGCGTTTATCGATCGATTATCTCGACACCCCTGAGCAGGTGGCCCCGCTTTTGAAAACAGCAATTGTGACGAACTCCGAGCCTTTGACAACAGCTCGACTATTTTCTTCCGTCGTCTTGATGCCCATGATGACAATCGGGGTAATGCTTCGCATACATCTTCAGGCATTTAAATTATGGCGTAAAGGAGCGCGTTATCGTTCTGTGCCTGCTTTGCCTGAACAAGAACTCACTACCGATAAAAGGGTTGAGCAATGAATCTGAACGGTCAGCCTGGACTGGCTTCACTGCAGGGTATGCCTTGGTCTGCGAGATTGTTTGTGAATTTGTTGAGTAAAATTTCAACAGGTTCCTTAACCCTCATTGATCCACAAGGCTCATCGGCAACGCTCGGCCGTTTGGGTGAGGCGCCGCATGCAGAACTGAAAATCCAGGACTGGCGCGCCGGTGGCTTGATTATGCGTCAAGGAGATATCGGTTTTGCCGAAGCGCTACGGCGCGGCTGGGTCGATTGTCACGATTTGCTGTCGCTTTTTACACTAGCAATGCGTAATGAAAAATTAAGTGATGCCGTCAACGGTCACTGGTGGGCCTTGCTCCTTAAACGCCTCAAACATTGGGTGCTACGCGATAACAGTCGACGCGGCAGCCGTAGAAATATTTTGAGTCATTACGACTTGGGCAATGATTTCTACCGCTTGTGGCTTGATCCCTCTATGAGTTACTCGTCTGGTATTTTCGATCAGGATCTCAAGCGCTCGCTTGAGCAGGCGCAGCTTGCCAAGTACAACCGCATCCTCGATCAGCTTGATGCTACGCCAGGCCAGACAATTCTTGAAATCGGTTGCGGTTGGGGTGGTTTTGCAGAGTGTGCCGCATTGCGCGGCCTCAATGTTGTCGGTATTACTTTGTCTGACGCTCAGTTAGCGTGGGCCAACACACGAATTCAAAACGCAGGTTTGGCCGAGCGGGTCAGTTTGCTGTTGCAGGATTACCGCGATGTGACAGGGACCTACGACCATATCGTTTCTATTGAAATGTTTGAAGCGGTCGGTTTACTGCACTGGCATAGTTATTTCCAGACCCTGGCGCGTTGCCTCAAGCCGGGTGGTCGTGTTGTGGTGCAGACAATCGATATCGCCGATTCGCATTTTGAGGTCTATCGAGACGGTACTGATTTTATTCAGCAGTATATTTTCCCCGGCGGAATGTTACCGAGCCCGAAACGCTTTGCGCATGAATGTGAGCGAGTCGGACTCTATTCGCAAGATGTGAAATCAATTGGTTTGGATTACGCAGAAACAATGAAGCGCTGGGCGCAGCAGTTTGAACAGCATATTTCCGCCATCAGGGAGCAAGGCTTTGATGAGCCTTTTATCCGCATATGGAGGATGTATCTCGCATATTGCGAAGCAGGATTTCGAGAGAGGCGTACCGACGTCAAACAATGGACTCTATGCGCAAAATCCTGACGATTGGCATGCTTGTGGCGCTCATGACCACTCGCGTCACCTGGGCGGTTGAGTCGCATCCCTTGATGCCAGGTGCCCTCGCTGTTGCACCTGCAGTCGAATTCACGCGCTTTGGTTTTTTGATATACAGCGCCCAACTTTGGGCCCCTGAAGGCCAATACCGGCAGGACTCCCCATTTGTTTTGTCCTTGACCTATGCACGCGATATCGGGCGTGAAAGACTTGTAGAGGCGAGCCTGGCAGAAATCAAAAAACTTGGTCATCCTGTTGAGCAGCACCCTCAATGGCAAGAGCGGCTTGCGGATGTCCTTACCGATGTCAAGCAAGGCGATACGCTCACTGGCGTATTTATGCCGGGTCAGGGAGCCGATTTTTTCTATCAGAACAATAAGACTGGAAAACTTGACGAGCCCTTGGCTGCACTTTTTTTCTCAATCTGGCTAGATGTACGAACTAGTGAGCCCGATTTGCGAAGCGCCCTGATAGGCCAAAAAAAATGAAAAGATTGAATCTGGCAGGTTACGCTGCGCTGAGCATGCCGATGGCGATGGCGATGTTGCCTATTTATATGATTTCACCAAAATTTTACGGTGATGCTTTAGGTGTCGATCTTGCTGCCCTTGGCGTTGTGCTGTTTCTCACACGTTTACTGGATACTGCGCAAGACCCGCTGATCGGTCGTCTGGTGGATATGCTCCAGAGAAAAAGTCATGGCTGGTCAGTTTTGATGGTGCTTTCGACTGGAGTCCTTGGCTTGGGCTTCGTCATGTTATTTGCTCCTCCACGCTGGAGTGAATCAGATTTGCTGTTGTGGCTTGCGATGTCCTTGATTATTGTCTACGCCGCCCATAGTCTGATCAATATCTGCTATCTGACCTGGGGTGCAAGGCTCACCGATGATGTCGATGCGCGCTCACGCGTCTCCGCCTGGCGCGAAGCTTTTGGATTGGTCGGTGTTGTGATCGCTTCTGTTCTGCCAAGTTTTTGGGTGAGCGACCTGGGCGCACGTGCTGGTTATCAGATTTTTTCCTGGGTATTTGTGGGTTTACTGGTTGTCGGTCTGATTGCGACCTTATGGCTTTCACCCAAACCACACATCGCGCTTGGCAAGGGACTGGAAGGTTGGCGTCATGCCCTGGCTCCTAAAAGTGTGCGTCGCGTCATGTGGTTTTATCTGTTTAATGCGATTGCCGTGGCCATCCCCGCAACGCTGGTGTTGTTTTATATCGATGATGTGGTGCAGATGCCAGAGCAGGCAGGTTGGTTTTTAGGTCTGTATTTCTTTTCAGGGATGTTGACTTTACCGCTCTGGGTTGCTCTTTCTGACAGAATGGGCAAAGCGCGGGCGTGGCTTGCCGGCACTTGTCTTGCGGTTTTAGCGTTGTTTTGCTCTGGCTGGGTTGGTGCCGGTGAGGGTTTGTTTTATGCCGCTGTTTGCCTTGTCGCGGGCGCCGCTCTTGGCGCCGATGTGGCATTACCACCAGCGATGCTAGCCGATGCGATTCCTAAAGGTCATCGTCAAAGTACAGGTTTGTATTTCGGTATCTGGGTCTTGATTGGAAAGTTTGCGCTCGCTGTCGCAGCTGGCATGGCGCTTCCAAGTTTGAAATTTTTTAACTATCAACCAGGCCAGCCAGCCAGCTCTGGTGCCCTGATTGTGCTCTATGTATTTTTGCCTATGATTTTCAAAGCGCTTGCGACTTTTGCATTACTGTCAAAATTCGAAGCCCAGTTTTTTTCCCGAGTTTTCTCCCGAAAGGCATCCTCATGAAACTTAGAACGCTATTTTCCTCGGCCATTGCAGCGCTGCTTGCTGCCTGTGGTCATGTGGACGTTGAGCATTACGCGCAGGAAAAACCAGCGCTTGAGATGTCGAGTTTTTTTAACGGTACCATCGATGCGTGGGGAATATTTCAAAAACGCAGCGGAGAAGTCGCCCGGCGTTTTCATGTTGAAATCCAGGCAAGCTGGAAATCTCCCAGCGAGGGAACACTTGACGAGCACTTTACCTATTCAGACGGTGAGAAACAACGCCGCGTCTGGACACTTAAACGCCAGCCCGATGGAACTTGGCAGGGCACCGCCGACGACGTAGTGGGTGTGGCAACGGGTCGTATCTCGGGCAATGCCTTGAGGTGGACCTATGTGTTGAGATTGCCGGTTGACGGACGCGAGTATCTCGTTAATTTTGATGACTGGATGTGGCAGATGGATGAGCAGTCCATGATGAACCGCTCGACCATGTCCAAATTTGGCATTGATCTGGGCGAGGTTACTTTATTTTTCCGTAAACGTGCCCAGGGTAGTCCGTCTTGATTAAATCGCTCAACCCACCGATCCGGGACTGGTCAGGAAAACGTATCTGGTTAATAGGCGCTTCAAGCGGGATCGGTGCTGCGTTAGCGCAGCGACTGCTCGCAGCCGGAGCCCGCGTTGTGGTATCGGCGCGCCGTGCCGAGCAGTTAAAGCTGCTCTGCGACGCAAACCCACGTGCGCACAGCGTCGCCTTTGATGTCACGGATTCGGCAGCCTGGCCGCAGGCCTTGGAGTCCGCGCTTGCGCATCTTGGAGGGCTCGATTTAGTCGTAATGGGTGCTGCGCGTTACGATCCAACGTATAGCTGGGAAATCGATTTGTCGCAGGTTGAAAAAAGTTTTGATGTCAATGTAGTCAGTATGTATCGTGGTATCAGCGTGATCGTGCCCGCATTGATTGCACAAGGCTGCGGTGGTATCGCGATGATCGCCAGTATTTCTGCATATACCGGTTTGCCAAGGGCTTTGATTTATGGAGCAACCAAAGCGGCTTTGAATAATCTGGCTCAGACCCTTTATTTTGAATTAGCTCCCAAAGGGCTGGCTGTTTATTTGATCAACCCTGGCTTTGTCCAAACCCCCATGACGGCTGTCAATGATTTTGAAATGCCTGGTCTCATGACACCAGAGCAAGCAGCCCAGGCGATCATGACCGGTTTTGAACAGGGACGTTTTGAAATACGTTTTCCTCGCGTATTTGCCAATACGTTGAGATGGATTGCGCGTCTGCCTGATCGTTTGAGGTTTGGTTTGCTGCATCGTCTGACGAAAATGTAAGGGAGCGTCATGAGCGAAAACCATATAGCCACAGATCTACCTGCTCGGTTTAAACAAATCTCCCTCTGGTTCGAGACTCTCACACCTGAATCGTTAAGCCAAATCAGCGCGATTTATAGTGCTGAGGCCACTTTTCGCGATCCCTTTAACAATCTCTCAGGCTTAGCGGGGGTGACAAGCGTTTATCAACATATGTTCGCTACGCTTGAAACCCCAAGGTTTGTTATTACTAATATTGTTAGTCAGGATCGGCAGGCTTTTATCTCCTGGGATTTCAATTTTCAACTGCGAACAAAAGCCTATCAGATTGTGGGCTGCACCCATTTTGTCCTGAACACAGAGGGCCTGATTTTGATCCATCGCGATTACTGGGATGCGGCTGAGGAACTCTACGAAAAAATTCCTCTGCTGGGAAGCTTGATGCGATTCATCAAACGCAAACTTGCCGTTCAGCTTTAAGTGTTTTGTGAGTATAAGTAATTAAATTTTGTGAGTACAAGCAGTTAAATTTTGTGATTACAAGAAATTAAATTTTGTGAGTTCAAGCACTTAAGCTCAGCGCTTAAGAAGCGGCAAGAGACACAAAAAAAAGCTCCCGAGGGAGCTTTAAAAAAGCCAGTTGGGGTGCAGCACTCCCAGCCGGCGGGGGAACTTGTTGTCTTAGTCGTGGATATCGACGTGACGTGTGTCTTTGATGAACAGCGTACCGATCACCAGTGTCATCACGGCAATGATGATTGGGTACCAGAGGCCGTCATAAATATTGCCTGTTGTGGCAACCACAGCGAACGCGACGGTAGGCAGGAATCCACCAAACCAGCCGTTACCAATGTGGTAGGGCAAGCTCATCGAGGTGTAGCGAATCTTGGTTGGGAACAACTCAACCAGCATCGCAGCGATCGGGCCATACACCATCGTGACCAGGATAACCAGAAATGTCAGTAGCACAACAACCATGACATTGTTGATTTTGGCTGTATCAGCACTTGCTGGGTAGCCTGCTGCGCGAATCGCAGTGGTCATTTCCTTTTCAAGCTTGGCACTTGCAGCTTTAAAGTCAGCTGACGACATTGCACCGCCTTCGAAAGAGCTGATTTCTGTTGAACCAATCTTTACTTTGGCAACAGTGCCGGCTGGTGCGATTTCGTTTTTGTAATTCACAGCATTTTTAGCCAGGAATGACTTCACGACATCGCAAGAGCTTGTGAACGCAGCGGTACCCACTGGGTTGAACTGGAATGAACACTTGCCTGGATCAGCGATGACCGAAACTGGTGCAGTAGCTTGCGCAGCTTCGAGAGCTGGGTTTGCATAATGCGTGATCGCCTTGAAAACAGGGAAGTAGGTCAGGGCAGCAATCAGACAACCAGCCATAATGATGACTTTGCGACCGATTTTGTCAGAGAGCATGCCAAAGATCACGAAGAAAGGCGTACCGATCAGCAACGCTGCTGCAATCAGGATGTTAGCCAGATTGCTATCCACTTTCAGTGTTTGTGTCAGGAAAAACAACGCATAAAACTGACCTGTGTACCAGACGACAGCCTGACCAGCGGTCAAACCAAACAATGCCAGCAGCACGATTTTGAGGTTGCTCCACTGACCAAATGATTCTCTCAAGGGTGCCTTGGAAGTTTTACCTTCCTCTTTCATGCGCTTGAATGCGGGTGACTCGTTCAGTTGCAGACGAATCCACACTGAAACACCCAGCAGCACAACTGAAACAAGGAAAGGAATACGCCAGCCCCAGAGTTTAAAGTCATCTTCACCAATTGCTGTACGCACACCCAGAATCACCAGCAACGACAGGAACAAGCCCAGTGTTGCAGTGGTTTGAATCCAGCTGGTGTAGGCGCCACGCTTGCCGTGAGGAGCGTGTTCAGCAACGTAGGTTGCAGCACCACCATACTCACCACCGAGAGCCAGACCTTGGGCCAGACGCAGGACGATTAGCAGTATAGGTGCTGTCATACCGATTGTGTCGTAGCTTGGCAAAATGCCGACAAAGAAGGTCGAGGCACCCATGATCAGAATAGTGATCAGGAAGGTGTGTTTACGACCAACCAAGTCACCCAGACGACCAAAGACAATCGCACCGAAGGGACGAACAGCAAAACCAGCAGCAAAAGCCATCAGCGCAAAAATGAATGCTGCAGTTGGGTTAACGGCCGAAAAGAAGTGCGTAGCAATAATGGCAGCGAGTGAGCCATACAAATAAAAGTCATACCACTCAAAAACGGTTCCGAGGGAGGAGGCGAAAATAACTTTTCGCTCTTCTTTGCTCATGGGGCGTGGCGCTGGATGCACCTTACCCGCTGTGGCTGTCGTCATGGATGTGTCTCCTGATTGAACGAACTGGCTAGTGATTATTTTTGTGAACTGATCAAAGACTGATCAGATCTGGCTAGCACTTTAGTGTTCGATGCTGACGGGGTTCTGACACAATACTTACGCGAAGCTTAATTTTGCGTGTTTCTTGCAGCTTACGTCGACTGCCTCTAGCTGAAAGGACTTAAAAAAGTCGGGGCTAGGTGTTTTCCCTTGTTTTCATGAGAGCGTTGCATACAAAGCAAGACCGTTGCTTGAAAACCACCTCCAAGACTTAAAGATCAAGAATTGGAAAGCGAATCTCGATGCGCGTCCCGACACTCTGATTTTGTTCTTTACGAGCATCCATGACATGGATGCTGGCGTGGTGACGCAACGCAATTTCACGCACAATCGCCAGACCGAGCCCACTGCCATCAGCACGGGTACCCAAGACACGATAAAAACGATCAAAAACACGTTCCCGTTCTTCTGGCGCAATGCCTGGGCCAGTGTCTTCCACCGCGAGTGAGATGTAGGTCAGATGTCTTTTCAAACTAACAGTCACTTGACCTGGAGCAGGGGTGTAACGCAGGGCGTTATCGATCAGATTGTTCAGCACCTCAGCCAGAAGCAATGGCTGACCGCGCACCATTTCGCGTTCTTCTGCTGCCTCCAGACCCAGATCGATTCCGATACTGATCGCCTGGTCGACCCACTCGAGCGTTTGTTCACGGGCGATAGCATTTAGATCAACATCGACCATGCCAACGCTACCCGGGTTTTCAGCATTGGCCATCAAGAGCAATTGATTGACCAGGCGGGTGGCGCGGATGGTCCCGGCAACGATATGTTTGAGACTGGCCTGAGTTTCATCGTTTGTAGCTTCGCGCATGGCGAGCTCCGCCTGTGTCCTTAATCCGGCCAGTGGCGTTTTGAGTTGATGCGCCGCATCGGCAACAAACCTTCTTTGCGTCAACACATTGGTCGAAAGGCGTTTGAGCAGATCGTTCATCGCTGCAATGAGAGGCGCTATTTCAGTCGGCGCGGCGTTCTCGTCGATGGATGACAGATCGTCCGGTCTGCGCGCTCTTAATCTGCTTTGCAAGGCATTGATGGGCGAGACACCACGCGACAAACCAAACCAGATTAGGAGTACGGCGATAGGCAAAACAAAAAACTGGGGCATGATCACCCCTTTGATGATGTCATTGGCCAGTTGCTTGCGCCGGTCGGTGCTTTCGGCGGCAACGAGTAAAACAGGACCTGTGTCTCTGAGAGAAAGATCGACCCAGGTATAGGCAAGCCGAATTTCAAAGTCCCGTAAGGATTCGTTCTGGAAATAGACGGTGTTGCTAGCGTGAATCGGTGTGTGATCCGGGGTGGGCAGTGACTGATCGCCTCCAAGATACTCACCGTGCGGGCCGATTGCTTTCCAGAAAACACCATCATTTTCCCGTGTTCTCAGAGCTAGTCTTGCAGGTGCAGACATTTTGAGTGTGATCAGACCATTCTCTATTTCTAATTGCTGCCCCAGTACTTCGAGCGCATTGGACAAGCTTTTGTCGTAGGGGATATTGGCCAGATTCTGTGCCACCACATAGGTGATGGCAACACTCATTGGCCAGAGCAGAAAGAGCGGGGCCAGCATCCAGTCAAGAATTTCACCGAGCAGCGAACGTCTGAGTGGCGCTGCGCCCTGGCCTTTAACGCCACCGTGCGTGATTTCGAGAGCTTCCTGATTGAGCGCTTGGTTCTTTGCAGCGTGCTCCGTTGCAGCGTGTTCCGTTGCAGCGTGCTCCGTTGCAGCGTGCTTTGTTGCACTTTGCTGAGTTGCACCGTGCCCTGAAATTGCCTGTGAGGCCTGTTGAGCCGGAGGCGGTTGTTTACGTTTGAGCAGACTGAGCACCGGTATCCCGTTCGAGGCAATAGCCTAGCCCTCTGACCGTTGCGATTTTGACGCCGCTAGGTTCTATTTTTTTACGCAGGCGATGAACATAAACCTCAATAGCATTGGAGCTGACTTCCTCACCCCACTCACACAGATGATCAACGATCTGGTTTTTGCTGACCATCCGGCCACTGCGCGTCAGCAGGATTTCAAGCAGACTCACTTCTCGTGCAGAGAGGTCAAGCGTCTGGTCATCGACCAGTGCCACACGACCGGTCTGATCAAAGACCAGACGCCCATGTCTGAGGATTGTCCCGCCACCGCCCGCACCACGTCGGGCAAGCGCACGTACCCGTGCCTCCAGCTCTGAAAGTGAAAAGGGTTTGGCCATATAGTCATCGGCGCCCAGATCGAGGCCTTTGACACGCTGCTCGATACTGTCGGCAGCGGTAAGGATCAGGACCGGCAAGCGCGAGTTGCGTGCGCGTAAGCGACTCAGCACATCATGGCCGGACATTTTTGGCAAACCGATATCCAGAATCAGCAGGTCAAACTCCTGAGCGATCAGGGCGGAGTCCGCAGCAACCCCATCACTGACCGCATCGACCGCATAGCCATTATTTCTGAGCGAGCGGGTCAGGCCATCAGCCAGAATGCTGTCGTCTTCGGCAATCAGGATACGCATGAGAAAGGTCAACTAGGAAAATAAAGCCGGAAATATCCAGCGAATATGGCTATTCTGTCACGATGCTTACATCTTGCCTATGAACTGCAGACTGAATAAGGATAAACCCCATGTGTGACAAAAAAGCTTGCACTGTTTATTTATACAGTATAATCTGATGCAATAATTTGAAAGTCATTAATACCGCCAAACATTAAAGGATCACACATGGACGATAAAACCCTCAAGGCCGGCTCTTCCGAAAAAGGCAAAGCACTCGCAGCTGCACTTTCTCAGATTGAAAAGCAGTTCGGCAAAGGGTCGATCATGCGTTACGGCGATAACGAGGTCGAGCACGATATCCAGGTTGTCTCAACCGGTTCGCTGGGGCTGGATATTGCTTTGGGCGTTGGTGGTCTGCCACGTGGCCGTGTGGTCGAGATCTATGGTCCGGAGTCTTCAGGTAAAACCACACTGACATTGCAGGTCATTGCTGAGATGCAAAAAGTCGGTGGCACTTGCGCCTTTATCGATGCCGAGCACGCTCTGGATGTGCAATACGCATCCAAACTCGGCGTCAATCTCACTGATTTGCTGATTTCTCAGCCAGATACTGGTGAGCAGGCGTTAGAGATTACTGATGCGCTTGTGCGCTCCGGTTCGGTGGACTTAATTGTGATTGACTCGGTCGCCGCTCTGGTACCCAAGGCCGAAATCGAAGGCGAAATGGGCGACTCGTTACCCGGTCTGCAGGCTCGTCTGATGAGCCAGGCTTTACGCAAGCTCACCGCCAGCATCAAGCGTACCAATTGCATGGTGATCTTTATTAACCAGATTCGTATGAAAATCGGCGTGATGTTTGGTAACCCCGAGACAACGACCGGCGGAAATGCCTTGAAATTTTATTCTTCAGTCCGTTTGGATATCCGCCGCATTGGCGCGATCAAAAAAGGCGAAGAGGTTGTCGGTAATGAAACACGCGTCAAGGTTGTCAAAAACAAAATTGCGCCTCCCTTCAAACAAGCCGAATTCGACATCATGTATGGCGCAGGTATTTCCCGTGAGGGCGAAATCATTGATCTGGGTGTTACAGCAGGTATCGTGGATAAAGCAGGTGCCTGGTTTAGTTATAACGGTGAGCGTATTGGTCAGGGCAAGGACAATGTTCGCGAGTATCTCCGTGAGCGTCCTGCGATGGCTATCGAGATCGAAAATCGCGTACGTGAAAAACTAGGCGTCGCACCACGCGCTGGAGGCGCACCTGCTGCGGTTGTCAGTGCTGCTGCGAGTAAATCTGCAAAGGCCTCGAAGTCCGCACCCACTGTTGCCGAGACACCTGATGAAGACGAACTTTGAGCGATGGGTCTATAAATAAGTGAGCGGTTTTAATTCAGGTTTTACGTCATCCTCAGAGGAGGATGACGAGGATTTTGTTCCAGGTTCCGGAGCAAAAAAACGGCCCGACCTTTCCCTCAAAGCCCGGGCCGTTAGTTTATTGTCCCGTCGTGAGTACAGCAGGGCAGAGCTTTTACGGAAATTATCACCCCATGCTGACACCCCCGAAGTCCTCGAGGCCTTGCTCGATGATTTGGCGAAAGAGGGTTGGCAGTCAGACGACCGGGTGATTCAGAGTGTGGTCCACCGTAAATCCCCCCTCCATGGTTCGCTACGCATTGCCCAGGAATTAAAGCAAAAAGGAATGAATGACCAGCAGGTTGCTGAAATTCGTGATCAACTAAAAAATTCTGAGTTTGAACGGGCGCAACTAGTGTGGACAAAAAAGTTTGGCGCTTCCAGCATATCTATGACGCGTTCTTCGGACCCTAGTGCGAGCACCAATCACTCTGCCAGCACCCAGACTCCTGCAGAGTACGCACGCCAGGCAAGATTTTTAGCAGCTCGCGGCTTTTCCCACGACATCGTTCGTAGGGTTTTGAAAGCTTCCGTTCAGACCGAGCATCAAGATATTCTTGATCCTGACGACCTTTAATGCGGCTTTTCCTCAGTTTTAATCAGGCTGCGCTATACTGCTACGCTTTGTTGCGCCGTGTCATAACACCTATAAAATCCTATGCCTCTCCCAGAGCCAACCTGTCCACGTAAACCGATGCACAATCGTTCGTATCAGGTGCATTCTTTTGAACGCGAAGACGGTAACTGGGATATTGAGGCCGAATTAATAGACAGCAAGGCCTACGATTTCACACGACGCAGCGGTGAGGTTCGCCATGCGGGTGAGGCGTTTCACCATATGCACATGCGCGTGACAATCGATAAAACTTTCACTATTCTAGATGCGGTCGTTGCCTATGATGCGGCACCGTTTGGCGAGGTCTGTACCTCGATTTCTGACGAATACAAAGACCTGATCGGCATGAATCTGCTCAAGGGTTTTCGTCAACAGGTTAAAGAAAGATTTGCTCGGACTGCCGGCTGTACGCACATGAGTGAGCTTGCTGCGGTATTGCCAACCGCGGCAGTGCAAACCATGACACGTCGCTCAGGGGCGAGTGATCCAGCTAGAAAACCTTTCCACCTTGACGGCTGCCGAGCCTGGCGCCTCGATGGAGAGATTACGAAAGAGCATTATCCGCAATGGTATGTATTACCTGGCAAGACAAAATCTTCGACTACTGGCTAGATGTTCACCATGCAGTCAGTTCCTTTTTAAGTACTTTTCTGAAATGACAGGAGCCCCATGAAAATCCACGAGTATCAAGGCAAGGAACTACTTAGACAATTCGGTGTTGTCGTGCCACGTGGCATTCCAGTGTTCAGCGTCGAAGACGCTGTTGCTGCTGCCGAAAAACTGGGCGGCCCGGTTTGGGTTGTGAAAGCACAGATCCACGCAGGTGGCCGCGGTAAAGGCGGTGGCGTGAAAGTTGCAAAGTCTCTCGACGAGGTGCGTAAGTACGCATCCGAGATTCTTGGCATGCAACTGATCACTCATCAGACCGGACCCGAAGGTCAGAAGGTTCGTCGCCTGCTGATCGAAGAGGGCGCTGACATCAAAAAAGAATACTACGTTGGTATCGTGACAGATCGTGGTACTCAGCGCGTGTGCGTGATGGCCTCGAGCGAAGGTGGCATGGATGTCGAAGAAGTCGCCGAACATCATCCCGAGAAAATCCTCAAGGTATTTGTCGATCCTGCCAAAGGGCTGACTGATGCAGAAGCCACAGACCTGGCTCGCGGCATCGGTGTGCCTGAAGCGTCGGTCTCAAAAGCCGTCGCAGAGTTTCAGAAACTCTACAAAGCCTACTGGGATACTGACTCCTCACTGGCTGAGATCAACCCTCTGGTGTTGACTGGCAAAGGTGACATTATTGCGCTTGACGCAAAATTCAATTTCGACAGCAACGCGTTGTTCCGTCATCCAGAAATCGTTGCGTACCGCGATCTGGACGAAGAAGACCCCGCAGAAATCGAAGCCAGCAAGCATGAGCTTGCCTATATCCAGCTCGATGGCAATATCGCATGTTTGGTCAATGGTGCCGGCCTGGCCATGGCAACCATGGACACAATCAAGCTGTTTGGCGGCGAGCCAGCCAACTTCCTGGACGTCGGCGGTAGTGCCACAGCAGAGCGTGTAACAGAAGCTTTCAAAATTATGTTGGCCAACAAGAGCGTTAAAGCGATTCTGGTTAATATTTTTGGTGGCATTATGCGTTGCGATGTCATTGCACAAGGCGTGATAACCGCTTGCAAAGCGGTCAATCTCTCCGTGCCACTCGTGGTCCGCATGAAAGGAACCAACGAAGAGCTGGGCAAGAAAATGCTGGCTGAGTCCGGCTTGCCTATCATTAGCGCTGACACGATGGCTGAAGCTGCCACCCGTGTTGTTGCTGCGGCCAAATAATTCGCCAGGGATTTATATATGTCGATTCTGATCAACAAAAATACAAAAGTCATCACCCAGGGTATCACTGGTAAAACAGGCCAGTTCCATACTCGCACTTCGCGTGAGTATGCGAATGGTCGCGAGGCCTTCGTAGCAGGTGTCCACCCTAAAAAGGCTGGTGAAAACTTCGAAGGCATACCGATTTTTGCCTCTGTTAAAGACGCGAAAGCTGAGACAGGTGCGACGGTTTCCGTTATTTACGTACCGCCAGCAGGCGCTGCAGCAGCAATTTGGGAAGGCATTGAAGCCGAACTCGAATTGGTGATCTGCATTACCGAAGGCATACCTGTGCGTGATTTGCTCGAAATCAAAGACCGCATGGCTAAAATGAACAGCAAAACTTTGCTGCTCGGACCAAACTGCCCTGGCTTGATTACCCCCGAGGAAATCAAGATCGGCATCATGCCAGGTCATATTCATCGCAAAGGTCGTATTGGTATCGTCAGCCGTTCAGGTACGCTCACTTACGAAGCAGTGGCTCAGGTCACCGAACTCGGTATGGGGCAGTCCAGCGCCGTCGGCATTGGTGGTGATCCAATTAATGGTCTGAAGCATATTGACGTGCTCAAGATGTTTAATGAAGATCCAGAAACCGATGCAGTCATCATGATCGGTGAGATTGGCGGACCTGACGAAGTCAATGCCGCCCTATGGGCCAAAGACAACATGAAAAAGCCTATGGTCGGCTTTATCGCTGGTGTTACAGCACCTGCTGGTAAGCGCATGGGTCATGCAGGTGCCTTGATTTCAGGCGGTGCTGATACGGCGGACGCAAAACTTGAAATCATGGAAGCTTGCGGCATCCGTACGACTAAGAATCCTTCGGAAATGGCTAAGCTGCTCAAGTCAGTTCTGTAAGTTTCATTGAGATTTGTCAAACGCCGGCATGTATCCTGTGCCGGCGTTTTTCATGTTCCGATGTAACCTGAGCGCTTACATTTTAGGAGTCTTATCTATGCAATCTTCAAAACAATCGCAACGCGGCTGGACAATCCTGCAGCGCTTGGGAATTCTGGCTGTGATCGGTATCGTGTTGACTGTGATTTTGAACTATTTCAGGTAATTATTTACGTGACGCAACAACGCAAACTTGTCATCGCTACACGCGCGAGCCGCCTGGCTCTCTGGCAGGCTGAATATGTACAGGCACGGTTACTGGAAATTTATCCGCAGCTGCGGGTCGAGTTGTTAAAGCTCAGTACCCGTGGTGATGAAATTCTTGATCGCAGCTTGTCCAAAGTCGGTGGCAAGGGGCTTTTTGTCAAGGAACTCGAAAACGCTTTGCTCGACGGGCGTGCGGATCTTGCCGTACATTCTTTGAAAGATGTCCCCGTTGATATGCAGGCACCTTTTGAGCTCTCGACCATCATGGAGCGCGCCGATTGCCGCGATGCATTTGTTTCCAACGACTTTGCCTCTTTAGCTGAATTGCCACAAGGAGCTGTGGTGGGTACCTCGAGCTTGCGTCGTGAGGCTCAATTACGCGCACGGTTTCCACATCTGAACATTGAACCTTTGCGCGGTAATCTTGACACGCGCCTGGGTAAACTTGATAGCGGTCAATACGCGGCGATCATTCTTGCTGTTGCAGGTCTGGAACGCCTGGGTCTTGCGCACCGCATTCGCTCTCATATTTCCGTTGAGGACTCTTTGCCTGCGGCCGGTCAGGGTGCGCTGGGTATAGAGATTTTGCAGAGACGTTCGGATTTGCTCGCGCTGCTCACCCCCTTGTCCTGTCCTGCAACGACTGCGTGCGCGCTTGCCGAGCGTGCTGTATCCCGAGCGTTAGGTGGCTCATGTCAGGTGCCTTTGGCTGCCTTTGCCGAGGTTTCTGTGGAAAATATTCATATTCGCGCGCTTGTTGCCAGTCCTGATGGTAAGACTATTTATCGGGCGCAAGCTCAAGGTCTAATTCCGGATGCTCTGACACTCGGTATAGGGGTGGCCGAACAGTTGATGGCCCAAGGTGCAGGCGATATTCTTTCCGCTTTATCAGTACAGAGCTAGGGCGCTGCCATGAGCTCTCCAGCACCGCCAATTGCCGTGTTGACGCGACCACAAGGGCTTAATGAGGCTCTCGCACGCGCACTCTCGGATGATGGTTGGGGTGTGACGATCGCCCCAGCGCTTCAGATTAAGCCTCACGAGCTCGGAACCGGTGAGCGAGTCCCTAGTCCAGCTGATTTTGATTTGATTGTCTTTGTGAGCGGAAATGCCGTAGCGGGTTACGCGAGCCAGCTAGATGATGATTTTGACTGGCCTGACTCAACTTCTGCTGCCTGCGTCGGGATCGCAACCGCACAAAGCGTACGAGAAAATTTTGGCGCTACACGAAAGGTTTTGCATCCTGCCGCAAACGATATCCAGGACTCAGAGTCATTGTGGCAGGTAATTTCCGCGCAAGCGTCGTTGCCTCGTCGCGTATTGATTTTGCGTGGTCAGGACGGACGTGACTGGCTGGCAGAGCAATTCCGGGCGCGCGGTGTTTCGGTGCACGTACATGTCGCTTATTGTCGCGAACCTGCAACATGGTCAACGGCATTAAAAAATCAGATTGCAAAGTGGATTGCCACGCACACGCAGGTCACCTGGCTAATAACCAGTCAACACGGGATTCAGTCTGTGACAGACCAGCTTGAGCGAGCAGGGTGGTCTGATTGGGCGTCTCGCTGTAGTTTCATAGTGACCCATCCAAGGCTCGTCGAGCCACTACGTCAACAGTTAGGTGCTGGTGGCGCAAGCACTTGTATTGAGCTTGCGCGAGGTGATTTAGCCTCTCTGGTGTCATGTTTTCAGAAAATTAGGCAAAATCTGCACCAGAATTAACCAAAATCATCTTCAGAATGCATGGTTTGCACCGTTTTTAAAGGGCAACGACTACAATTCAAATATGACTGAAAATCAAAATCCTGCCCCGATCGTTGTCCTAGACCCGCCCGTTAAATCCCGTCCTCGCAAGTCGGGTCCTTCCTGGTCGGTGACGCTTTCCATCGTGCTGCTCCTGCTGGTCGTGTTGCTTGGCGCTGGAGCCTGGTTTCAGCAAACAAGATTCAATAACACAGGTCGTGAGCTTGCAACGCAGCTTCAGGCTTTCAGCCTCGCTCTGACTCAAGCCCAGCGCGAGTCCAAACAAGCACTTGCACTCGCTGAGTCTCATACGGTGCGTATCGGTCAGCTTGAGCAATCTTTACGCGAATCACAAAATCAGTTTGCTGCGCTTGAGTCCGCCTGGGAAACCTTTAACAAAGGCATGGAAGACACCATATTAGCCAATGATCTTGAGCGTTTGCTGACCCTGGCGAGCCAACAGTTACGACTCGCGGGTAATGTGAATAACGCTATCGTGGCACTGGAGACTGCGCTGTCGACCCTGGTTCGTGCCGAACGTCCTGCCTTCGCCGCTTTGCAACGTGCGATCAATACCGATCTGGATCGCTTGCGTGCGCAACCTTTGATTGATGTGCCGGTTCTCTCTGGTCGTCTGGATAATCTGATGAGCTTGGTCGCACGCGCACCATTACTGATTCCTGATTCTGCCGCACCGCGTATTGCTGATATCGTTGCACCGGTTGCTCAAACCAGTGCCACAGTGAATGTTTCGGCGCAAATCAAACCTGCTGGCTCTGAGCAGGCTCCCGCTACTGATCCCTCGCTTTCGATTACCGAACTGGAGTGGTGGAGTCAGGCCTGGTCGCGAATGATTATCTCGCTCAAGCAAAGCTCGAAAACTGTTGCTGCAGCGATTGCGCGTGAGCTCTCCTCTGTAGTGAGTATTCAACGTGTCAGTGATGCGAACGCTTTGTTGATGTCTCCCGAACAAGGTGCTCAGTTACGTGCCAACTTACGTACCCGACTGTTGACTGCGCAAATGGCATTGCTGATGCACCAGCCCGCTGTTTGGCGTACAGAGCTTGCTGCTGTTGAATCCTCGTTGCTCGAGCGTTTTGATCCGAAATCAGTCGATACCATTGCTGCGACGCGTCTGGTTAAAGAGTTGGCTGCAGTGCCTGTATCTTTGAGCTTGCCAGATATCGTCGATAGCATTGCCGCACTCGAATCCGTGCGTTTGTCAGAAACGACGTCCAACAAAAACGGAAACTGAGCATGCGTACCTGGTTCTGGACTTTGCTGCTTTTTACCCTCGCAGTTGTTCTGGCGGTTTTGCTTCGCGAAAATAGTGGCAATGTGCTGATCCTGGTCAACACCTGGCGAATTCAGGTATCACTCGCTTTCGCAGTGCTCGTGCTGGTGTGTGGTTTTATTGCCCTCTACATTGGGCTCAGGTTTCTTGCCTGGTTCACGGGTATACCAGAACGTATTCGTCACTGGAATCAACGTCGTGTTGTGAAACGCGATCATGAATTGCTCGAGCAGGGTTGGACCGAGTTGCTCGAAGGTCGTTACTCCCATGCCGAAAAAGATCTGACAAAATTACTCGATCGTTCGCACGATTCAAACCGGCAGGTACTTGCGGCGTTATCAGCCGCTCGCGCGGCCCATGCTCTGGGCGAATACGCACGTCGAGATCAGTTGTTACTGACTGCACGCGAAAAAGCCGGACTGGGTGATAGCCCCTTGAAAGAAGCCGTAGCGACCGCAGCTGCTGATTTGTTTCTGGATCAGGGCTTGGCTCAACAGGCATTGGATGAGCTTTTGCCTCTTCAGCAGGCCGGAGCTCGCCACGTCCATACCCTGCGTTTGTTGTTGCGCGCCTACCGCCAGCTGAACCGTCACGATCAAGTATTTGTTCTAGCCCGCACACTCAAAAGACGCGGTGCTTTGCACGATAATGAATCGCGTCAAATCATAGAGGTCGCGGCTGCGGCGCGCTTGCGTGAAACGCTTGAAAATGGTTCGTGGTCGCAAGTTTGGAAAGATCTTAAATCTGAAGAACGCATCTTGCCTGAGGTTGCTTTGGCTGGTGCGGCTGCGCACGAAGCTGCAGGCAAATTTGACGACTCCTCCCGCATACTCGAACAAGCGATCGCTGCCAGACTCGACCCAAGATTACTCGCAGCGTACTCGCGTGCTGATTCGACGCAAATTACGCACCGGTTGCAGAAAGCCGAGTCCTGGCTCAATCGTCATCCGAATAATCCTGATTTACTGACTACTATAGGTAATCTCTGTCTTGCTGGCCAGATCTGGGGACAGGCCGAGCAATATCTTTCGCGCAGTGTCACTCAACGTACCGATGCGCGCGTCCATGCTTTGCTGGGCAGCTTATACGATAAGCTTGGCCGTCAAGATGAAGCCGCAACTCAATGGCGTCTTGCAACAGCTGTAGGAACAGCAATCCCTGTTCTTGCGCAGGATGCTTACTTGCCTCCAGCCGAAATGGAGTCTGATCCTGGTGTTTTTCACGCAGAGGGTTTGGCCTATTTCTCCGAAACAGGTTTTCCAGTTGACTGGAATAAAGACGTGTCTACTTCGCAAGCAACGCCTGGTATTGAGGAATTCAAACCCAAAGCGACCCATGAGCTTGACGAATATTTTGACAGTGCTCCTATCCCCGGGATTGGCGAGCTTGCCAAGGCCCGCGCCGACGAGGTTAAATCTTCATCCGAGCTTAAATCTCCAGCTAAATAAATAGATCTGCAGACGCTTGACTCGATTGCTGGTGTGAGTAGCAAGCTCTTGTTTACCTTTTTTATCTGAATAATTTCATCAGGATCTGATCATGGCTGATTATGTTGTCACTCCCCCCGCTCAAGTAGGCTTACCGATTGTTGGTAGCGCTCAGCTTTTTCCGGTGCGTCGCGTATATTGCGTCGGACGCAATTATGCCGAGCATGCTAAAGAAATGGGCTTTACTGGACGTGAAGATCCGTTTTTCTTTTGCAAGCCTGCAGATGCTTTGGTCTCTGTCCCGGCAGGTCAAGTTGGCAACATGCGTTACCCCTCTAAAACCTCAAACCTGCATTTCGAGATGGAGTTGGTCGTTGCCCTGTCTAAAGGCGGTTCTGATATCCCTGTTGATCGTGCGAATGACTGCATCTTTGGCTATGCGCTTGGTCTGGATATGACACGCCGTGATTTGCAAAATGAATGCAAAAAACAGGGACGTCCCTGGGAAATTGGTAAGGGCTTTGATGAGTCAGGACCGATTGGTCCCATCCATCCTCGTGCTGTGACTGGAACACTGTCGCAAGGCAATATAAGTCTGGATGTGAATGGTGCGACACGTCAGACCAGCGATTTATCGCAAATGATCTGGAATATTCCGGAAACCATCTCTTACCTGTCTGGCTTGTTTGAGCTGGCTCCCGGAGATCTTATTTTTACTGGTACACCCGAAGGTGTTGGTGCTGTCGTTAAAGGCGACAAGCTAGTCGGTAAAGTCGCAGGACTCGGTGAGTTCGAAGTGCATATTATTTAATATCCCTGACATAATCTGGAGCAGGGTGCAAGCGATCGCGAGCACCTGCTTTGAGCAACTGGCTGGGTACTTCGTGCCCGATCAAGCCGGGTAACTGCGCTGCAACGCCAATCAATTTTGCCAGCTTGATATTCGTATCAAAACCCTCTAATTCCAGCATGTGCACCATGTCCTCTGTGCAAGCATTACCACTGGCGCCAGGCGCGTAAGGGCAGCCACCAATACCACCGAGTGAGGCGTCAAAGCGGTCGATTCCAGCACTGATTGCAGCCAGCACATTTGGCTGTGCCATGGAGCGCGTGTTGTGAAAGTGCAGGGTAAACGTCATCTCGGGAAAAAGCGATTTGGCGCGCGCCGCCATTGAACGCACTTGCGATGGGTAGGCCATGCCCGTGGTGTCACAGAGGGTTGCGCGCATCACCCCAAGTGCTGCAAAACGCTCAAGCCAGCGCATCACCTCGTCCTCAGAGACATCGCCCTCCATCGGACAACCAAAACTTGTAGACAGTGAAATGTTTGTCGCAACGCGGCTACCCGACACTGCGGCAACGACTTGTTCTAGTTGCGCGAATGATTGTTCGCGCGTCATGCGTAAATTTGCGCGGTTGTGTGTCTCACTCATTGACATGACCAGATTGGCCTCATCGATTCCGCAACTGAGCGCGCGCTCAGCACCACGAACGTTCGGGACGAGGACCGTGTATTCGACATCCGGATTGCGTGTGATCTCGTGCATCACCATTTCCGCATCCCGCAGCGCTGGAATTGCTTTTGGAGAGGTAAAAGAGGTGACCTCGATTTTTGCGAAACCGCAGTCGCTTAGACTATTGATAATACGAATTTTGTCTTCTGTTTCTATGAATTGCGCTTCGTTTTGAAATCCATCGCGCGTGGCGACTTCCTGCATGAAGATGCGCTGGCGTGTTGAGCTGGCGTTAGTGTTCATTTTTTTGTTCCGCTTTTAGGTGATTTTTCGTGCTTTCCAGTCTGACTGTGTCGCCGCGTCAATACCGAGTTCAGTGAGAATTTCTGTGTTGTGCTGACCGAGGGTTGGTGCCTCGCGGATAATCTGTCCAGGCGTCTGGCTTAGTTTCGGGACAATGCCGGGGACTTGAACGACCGAACCATCGGGTAATTTCGCCTCAAGAATCATCTCGCGCGCCTGATAATGTGGGTCTTGTGCGATATCGGCCGCGTCGTAGACTTTTCCAGCGGGCACACCGGCCTCTGTCATGGTGGCGAGTACTTCCTCAAGCGTGTGCTCAGCTGTATAGGCATTGATCTGTGCGTCGATGAATTCCGCGTGTTCAGCACGACCAGCATTGACTGCAAATCTGGGATCGTTGGCCAGATCAGTGCGGTTAATTTTTTCCATTAAGCGCTTGAAAATGCTGTCGCCATTGCCGGCGATCAATGCATATTTGCCATCTTTACAAAGGTAGGCGTTTGAGGGTGCGATGCCAGGCAGGCTTGAACCAGCCGGCTCTCTGACCACACCGAATTTTGAGTATTCCGGCAACAGACTTTCCATCATGTTAAAGACGGATTCGTAGAGTGCGACGTCGACCTCCTGACCCTCGCCACCTTGTTGCTCACGATGACGCAGAGCCATCATGACGCCAATGACGGCTTGTAGCCCAGACAAGGTATCGCCGATCGAGACGCCGACGCGTACTGGTGGGCGCCCTGGTTCGCCACTCAGGTGCCGCAGGCCACCCATTGCTTCGCCAATCACACCGAAGCCTGGACGATCCCGATAGGGTCCAGTCTGACCATAACCAGAAACTCTGACCATAATCAGTTTAGGGTTGAGCGCATGGAGTTCTTTAAAACCAAGACCCCATTTTTCCATTGCACCGGGACGAAAATTTTCGATCAGGATGTCGGCATCGAGCGCTAGCTTGCGTACGACCTCCTGACCTTCTTTTTGTCTAAGATCAAGCGACAGGGAGCGTTTGTTTCTGGCGTGTGCGGCCCACCAAACCGATGTTCCCTCGTGAAGCAAGCGCCAGTTGCGAAGTTGATCCCCGGTTTCCGGTGGCTCGACCTTGATAACATCCGCTCCAAAATCCGCCAGGATTCTAGTGGCGAAGGGTCCCGCGATGAGTTGCCCGAGTTCAAGAACACGCAAGCCAGACAGGGGAAGGGAAGTCATAGAAAATTCATCTATAAAATTTAGCAATACGTAATCATAAACGCATAGCTTTGAGTGTTTTGGTTTCAGCCAGAATCATTTGTGCCATTTCATGACGCCGGTGGACTGGCATTCTCGGGCGGGAGGACAAAATGCTCAGACCGATCAGGCCAAGACCCTCGAGATCGAAGGCTACGCCAGCACCTGAGACGCTTGGTTCCGATGCAAGTGAATAACCAAGTTTGCGGGTACGCTCGATCGCTCGGTGTATTTTCAAAGGACTGAAACGGTGTTCAGAGTAGGTGGCTTGGTGACGTTGCAGATGCGCCTCTAGCAATTTGTCTGGCAGCGCAGCGAGGAGCGCCATACTGCCTGTCCCCAGACCGAGTAAGCGTGTCGTGCCCACAAGAGCAGAGTATGCAGGGATGGCTAGAGAACCTTGTTCCAGATGCAGTGTGTAGCTCATATCGCCCATGCGACAGATCAGAAATACATTATCAGCGCTAAGACGGGCGAGTGTTTTCATAATCGGGGTCAGACGCTCAACGACAGGGGGCAGTTCGCAAGCCTGTAGGCCCATTCCCATAGCGCGAAGTCCTAGCCTCCAGTGAGACGTTGTGGCCTCGGTATGGACGATGTAAAGCTTCCTCTCCAGAAAAGTCAGCATTCTGTGTACTGTGGTGCGATCCAGGTTGGTTAATTCCTGAAGCGCAGTTTGCGAAATCGAGGCGCTGTGATGCGCAGCGATTAGCTCGAGTAACTCGAACACGCGTGACAGACTTTGAACACCCTGTATGTTTTGTCTCATTGTTATATATAGCTAAAAATAATTGAGTTCATAGTGTGTGTGGATTTATCGAATCGTTTGTTTTTGCTACAAGGGGTATATGTCAGATCTCTAACAGGCAAAGTTGTAAAGAATTTATTGTGCACATTATGCACACATATATCCATCTCTGTTGCATCTCTATTAGCTTTTGAATCAAATAACATCCTAACGAACACTTTATAAGTTGACTCAGGATGCAGAAGTTTGACTCCGCGTTGGATGTGTCGAGTGCGCTTGCTCAAGAACAATCCGAGTTCATGTCGGGATTGGTGAATGCCTGGCGAAACATCGAAGCCAGAGCTCGGCTAGCCTCAGAGGCGAGTCGCCACGCTTTTACTAAAAGAAATGCTTTGTTGCCACGCGAACGTTTAGGTGCTTTGCTTGATCCAGCCAGTTCCTTTTTACCGCTCGCCTCGATGGCTGGTTATCTGATGGATGATCCGGATCCAGAAACAAGTGTTCCTGGCGGTTCGCAGGTCGCAGGGATCGGCTTTGTCTCGGGCGTGCGGTGCATGGTGATCGTGACGGACTCAGCCATTCAAGCAGGTGCGATGACTGAGGCGGGTAATCTGAAACTGATGCGTTGTCAGGAAATCGCCCTCGAAAACAAACTGCCGTTTATTCATCTGGTTGAGTCGGCAGGGGCGAATTTACGCAAATATCGTGTTGATAAATTTATACGTGGTGGAGGGATTTTTTATAACCTGGCTAAATTATCCGCCGCAGGTATTCCCGTCATTACTTCGGTTCACGGCTCTTCAACAGCGGGTGGTGCCTATATGCCTGGGCTTTCTGATTACGTTGTGATGGTTCGGGATCGGGCGCGCGCCTTTCTTGCGGGACCTCCTTTATTGAAAGTCGCGACCGGTGAAATCGCCAGTGCCGAGGAGTTGGGCGGCGCAGCGATGCATGCCAGCGTCAGTGGTTTGGCAGAGTATGTGGCAAACGATGATCGCCATGCGATTGCGATCGTGCGCGATATCGTTGCGACTCTGGACTGGAATCGGGATATACCCGCGCAGCGAGGGACGGCTGTCGCAAGTCCACAAACAGTCCAACCTCCGGCCTATCCCGCTCAGGAGCTGCATGCGGTGATGCCGGTTGTGAGCCGCAAACCTGTTGATATGCGAGAGGTCGTAGCACGACTTGTCGATGGCTCGGCCTGGCTTGATTTCAAAGCTGACTATGGCCCCGCTACGATTTGTGGACATGCCCGTATTGATGGACATGCGGTTGGATTTATTACAAACAACGGTCCACTCGATCCTGCTGGTGCAACCAAGGCGAGTCAGTTTATCCAGTTGTGTAATCAGTCGCGTTTACCAATTGTGTATTTGCAAAACACCACAGGCTTTATTGTTGGTCGTGACTCGGAAGAAGCGGGCATGATCAAGCATGGCTCAAAAATGATTCAGGCTTTATCCAATGCGAGCGTGCCTCAGATTACGATTTACTGCGGTGCTTCGTATGGTGCGGGTAACTATGGCATGTGTGGGCGCGGTTTTCATCCGCGATTTTGTTTCTCCTGGCCCAACGCGCGCACCTCGGTCATGGGCGCTGAACAAGCCGCAGGAACTCTGGACATCGTTGCGCGCGAGCAGGCCGAACGCAAAGGAACCGCTGTGGACGAGGCTGTTTTAAAGATACAAAAACAGGAAATCATCGACAATTTTGAAAGGCAGTCCAGTGCGCTTGTGACGAGTGGATTGCTGCTTGACGATGGCGTGATTGATCCGGCCGATACACGTGCTGTATTGGCTTTCGTGCTCGCGACTTGCCGTGAGGCAGAGCGCCGTATCACTCAGCCGATCCAGTTTGGTGTCGCTAGATTTTAAAAAAAATCAGTCAACAGGTTTCAAAGGAATCGTTGCTATGCTTTATACCGCTGACCATATCAGCCTGATGGATACCGTCAGACGTTTTGTTTCTGAAGAAATCAATCCCTATGCGGATGAGTGGGAGGCCGCCGAGACGTTTCCCGCACACGAATTATTCAAAAAAATGGGTACGCTTGGTTTGCTCGGTGTTAACAAGCCTGTCGAGTATGGTGGTATGGGTCTTGATTTTTCCTATGCTCTGGCCATCGCTGAGGCCCTTGGTTACACCCACTCACAGGGCATTGGCATGGCGATCGGGGTGCAAACCGATATGGCAACCCCCGCCTTGGCTATTCATGGCTCAGACGCCTTACGCCGTGACTACCTCGCACCAGCTATTGCAGGTGATATGGTGGTTTCGATTGGTGTTTCAGAAGCCGGTGCCGGGTCTGACGTTGCCTCGCTTAAAACCTATGCCCGGCGCGATGGAGATGACTATGTGATCAACGGCTCAAAGATGTGGATCACCAACGGCACGCAGTCTGACTGGGTGTGTTTGTTGTGCAATACCTCAGAAGGTGCCTCACATAAAAACAAGTCTCTCATTATTGTGCCTCTGCGCGAGGGCAAAGGTCGTCCTAAAGGCGTCAGCATTCAGAAAATCAAAAAATTCGGTATGTGGAGTTCAGATACGGCACAGATTTTTCTCGATGATGTCAGAGTGCCTGTCTCGAATCGTATTGGCGAGGAGGGGATGGGTTTTATTTATCAGATGCAGCAGTTCCAGGAGGAACGTCTCAATGGTGCTGCCCGCAGGCTGGCTGCGGGTGACTTGATCGCTGAGACCGCAGACTATTTGCGCAGCAGGACCGCTTTTGGCAAGCCCTTGCTGGAGAACCAGTTCATTCAATACAAGCTTGCTGAATTAAAAACTGAACTTGAGGCCTTACGGGGTCTGACCTATATGGCCACACAGACCTATATCAAGGGGCAAGACGTCACCGAGCTGGCTTCGATGGCGAAGCTCAAAGCAGGTCGCTTGTCGCGTGATATCGCTGACTGGTGTATGCAGTTTCAGGGAGGGATGGGCTATACCTGGGATAACCGGGCTTCTCGTGCTTATCGCGACTATCGTCTTGGCTCAATCGGTGGAGGTGCCGATGAGGTGATGATGATGGTGATTGCAAAAAAAATGGGCTTGATGGAATAAATGAAAATGCAAGATCAGACACAATCAATTTTGACTACTCGACTGCATGACGTATTGTTTGTTACTTTAAATCGTCCCGCAACGCGGCATGCTCTAGCCTCCGATATGGTGCAAGGACTGGAGGACATCTCTGACCTCGCGCATGGCGACACGAAACTACGGGCGATTGTTCTCAGGGGATCGAATCATTTTTTTTGTGCGGGAGGCGATGTTGGGAATTTTCAGTCACGACTCGAAGATACCGCGACAGATCATGACCCGGTTGCTTTGCGAAATCGTAAATTCGGTCATTTCATGGAGTCACTCGGGCAGATTCCGGTACCCGTGATTGCAATGGTTGAAGGCGCTGCGATGGGCGGAGGCATGGGGCTTGCCTGTATTTCAGATATTGTGCTTGCGACTGAGACGGCGAAATTTGTGTTGTCTGAAACCTCACTGGGCATTGTCCCCGCGCAAATCATGCCTTTTGTCGTGGAACGTATTGGTGGGCACGCTGCCAGGCGTATGGGTTTGACAGCAGAGCGTGTGTCGGGTTCTCTCGCTCTTGATCTGGGGTTGGTCGATGAGTTGGCTGCTGACTCTGAAGGTTTGGAAAAAATTCTCGCGCACTGGCTGACACAGATTTGTAAATGCGCACCCAACGCAAATCGCGTTATGAAAAAAATGGCGTTCTCGGCTGTATCTGAATTACGTGGTCCATTTCTGGATCAGGCAGCAGGGATCTTTGCTGCAACGATGCGTGATGAGGGCATGACGGGCATTGCCTGTTTTCGCGCGCGTGAGCCAGCACCTTGGTGTGTGACGTTCAGTGCACAAGATATTCGCGAGGTCTATCGCTCTCAGGGAATTACGTTGTTACCAGTATCACTTAAATCATGACCAAAGAATTTTCCTCAGACGCTTATCGACCTTTTAAACGTATCTTGATCGCTAATCGCGGTGAGATTGCCTGCCGTGTCATACGAGCCGCCCGTGCTGCGGGCTTGCAAACCGTTGCGGTGTATTCCGATCAGGATCGGGACAGTTTGCATGTCTCGATGGCTGATCAGGCCGTGCATATTGGCGCTTCGCAACCGGCTGCGTCTTATCTTAATATCGCCTCAATCTGTCAGGCCATAGTAACGAGCGGTGCCGACGCTGTGCATCCCGGGTACGGTTTTCTTGCAGAAAATGCGGAATTTGCACGAGCCGTATTGGCCTGTGGTGCAGTGTGGATTGGACCCACACCTGAGGCGATCCGGGCTATGGGTAACAAAGCACAGGCTAAACAGCTCATGCTCGCGGCCGGTGTGCGTTGTATCCCTGGTTACCAGGCAGAGGATCAGTCTGATACCAATCTGCTTTTGCAAGCTCAAGCACTTGGCTTTCCTCTGATGGTTAAAGCGGCAGCTGGAGGCGGTGGCCGCGGTATGCGTCTGGTCTCAGCTTTTGAGCATCTACCTGCTGCGCTTGAACGTGCCCGCATCGAGTCGATGCAAGCGTTTGGTTCTGCCGAGCTGATCCTCGAGCGTGCCTTGACGGGAGCGCGCCATGTAGAGATACAAATTGCGGGCGACGTGTATGGACAGGTCATACATTTTGGTGAGCGTGACTGCTCGGTGCAGCGCAGACATCAAAAAATTATTGAGGAAGCACCATCACCCGTTGTGGATGAGACATTGCGTGCGCGAATCGGGGCTATGGCTGTGCAGGCCGCTCGCTCTATTCACTATGTGGGTGTTGGCACAGTTGAATGTTTATTAACTGCTGACGGCGAGTTTTATTTCATGGAAATGAATACTCGCTTGCAAGTTGAGTATGCGGTGACTGAGGCAGTTTACGGCGTTGATCTGGTTGCTCTGCAATTTCAGCTGGCGAGCGGGCTTGCTTTACACCTGACTCAAGCACAGGTTCAACTCCAAGGCCATGCAATAGAGGCCAGATTGACGGCAGAAGATGTGGCTGCGGGATTTTTACCCCAGTCAGGTGTGATCGCACGTTGGTTCAGCCCTGAGCATCTTAAGGGTATTCGTATTGATCATTGTCTGCAGGACAACACAACGGTTTCACCTTATTACGATTCGATGATCGCAAAAATTATTGCCTTTGGTCAGAACAGAGAAGAGGCGCTTGCAAGATTGTCTGCGGCACTGAGACAAACCGTTGTGCTGGGTATTGCGACGAACCAGCCTTTCTTGCTTGCCTGCCTGGAGCACCCTGAGTTTATGACGGGTCAGGCAACGACTGCGTTTGTCGAGAGAAATCGCAGCAATGGTTTGCTCGAGGTCCAACCTCCGGATACTCAAACTATTTTATGGGCTGCCGTGGCAGCTCAAGGATTAAGCGATCGTTTTTTTTGTACTGACAATATTCAGACACAAGCTAAAGAGCGCGTGTTGAGCTCGGTGATCTCGAAAATTAGTTTGTTTGCGCAGTCATTACCTGTTGTTGAACAAGCACACGCAGCTCCACATGAAGCTCCACAAGCAGCTCCACAAGCAGCTCCACAAGCAGCTCCACAAGCAGCTCCACACGCAGCTCCACACGCACCAGCACTTGCAGTGGGTGTTGCCCAGCCGCAGCAACCTGAATCCTGGGTCGTCGCTTTACAGTTAAGAGCAGATGGCCTGCTCTACGGCACCATAGAGTCTGACAACACCTCAGAACCGCTCGTTTGGACACCGCTTACGCATAGACCGTTTCATTTTGCTTCAGCGTGCGGGGAGGGCGTCGTTCATGTTTTTGTCAAGGGTCGCGCCTGGAGTTTTAAACTCGCTGATCCCCAAGCCTTGGGCAATACTCAAAGCGCTAGTGGTTTGATACGCGCACCACTTGGCGCCAGAGTTGCTTCAGTCCTGATCTGTCAGGGTGACAACGTCAAGGCAGGCCAAACACTTGCTGTGCTTGAGGCAATGAAAATGGAGCACGCTGTCACGGCTCCCTTCGATGGCAAGATTGACACACTGAACGTACAGCCCGGCGCACAGGTTCGTGCTGGTGCGACACTCATGCAGGTGACAGCCTGAGCCTCGCTTAGCCTTTTAACCAGGGCCGGCTTGCATAGTGTTTTTGTTCAAACGCATCGATGTCCTTGACATAGCTTAAGGTCAGTGCGACTTCGTCCACACCTTTAAGCAGGCATTCGCGCCAGAAAGGATCGATATCGAAATGTATCGCTTTATCCATACCGGGCCAGCCTACTGTTTGGGCAGCAAGATCAATGGCGATTTGCAGTGTTTGACCTGTCGTTGCGGCAGTATCGGTAATCAGCTTGCGTAAATCCGAAAGTATCTGCGCATCGAGTCTGATCGGCAGCAAACCATTTTTCAGGCAATTGCTATAAAAAATGTCGCCAAAGCTTGGAGCCATGACTGCTCTGAAGCCAAAGTCAGCCAAGGTGTACACAGCGCCCTCACGCGAAGAGCCGCAGCCAAAATTATGATCAGCAACCAGAATCGTTGCCTGTTTGAATAAGTCTTGATTCAAAACAAAGGAGGTTGGCTGTTGGGTCTGGGCATCAATCCGCAAATCATGAAAAAGATACTCGCCATAACCTGCGGCGCGATTTTTTTTAAGAAAGCGTGCAGGGATAATCTGGTCTGTATCGACATTACGGCCTTCAAGAGCCGCGGCAACACCACTGACTTGAGTAAAAGGTTTCAAAATATTGGCTCCTGTTAAAGCTTGCGCACGTCAGTTAAGTAGCCAGTGATTGCTGCGGCGGCAGCCATGGCTGGGCTCACGAGGTGCGTACGCACGCCGATACCCTGACGTCCAACAAAATTGCGGTTGGAGGTAGAGGCCACTCTTTCTCCTGTATTGGCCAGATCACCATTAACACCCACGCACATGGAGCAACTCGGTAAGCGCCACTCGAGACCGGCCTCGATAAAGATCTTGTCCAGGCCCATGGCTTCGGCGGTTCGTTTCACGTCCATTGAACCTGGAACTACCATTCCGGGTATGACCGCTTTTTTGCCCTTTATCACTGAAGCGGCAGACAGCAGATCTGACAGCCTGCTATTAGTACAGGAGCCTATAAATATTCGATCGATTTTTATCTGCTCAAGCAAGGTTCCAGGCTCCAGCCCCATGTACTGCAGTGCAGCCTGAGCGGCTTGTCGAGTGTTAGCATCTGCCATCGTGGCGGGATCAGGCACACAGCCATCAATCGGCAGTGCGGCATCAGGGCTTATCCCCCAAGTGACTGTTGGAGCGATCTCGCTGGCATCAATATGCAATGTCCGATCGAAATGCGCGTCTGAATCTGAGGGTAGTTGGCGCCAGGCCGCAACAGCCTTATCCCAGTCGGCACCCGCTGGGGCGAACGGACGGCCTTTCAGATAGTCGAATACCCGTTGGTCCGGAGCGATGATGCCAAATCTGGCACCCGCTTCAATCGTCATATTGCACATCGTAAAGCGGTCATCGAGCTCAAGATGCTGTATGGCAGTACCTGCGTATTCAACGGCATAGCCCACCGCGCCATCGGTACCGAGTTTGGAGATGATGTGCAGGATGATATCTTTGCCCGACACTCCACTAGCTGGGCGTCCATCAATGACGACGCGCATGCTTTTGGGTTTGGTTTGCCAGAGCGTTTGCGTACTCATGACATGCATGCTTTCTGATTGCCCGACACCGAAAGCGATCGCACCTAGCGCTCCGTGCGTAGAGGTGTGGCTATCGCTGCACACGATTGTCGACCCAGGCAGCGAGATGCCTTGTTCGGGTCCGATTACGTGGACGATTCCCTGTTGCGGATGGCTCAGCCCAAAATGTGTGATGCCACTCCACGCCATGTTTTGATCAAACCGTGTGATCATCTCCTCGATCTCTGGTGTCGCGGAGTCGGATGCGAGTCGGCTGGTAGTGGGTACGTAGTGATCGGCAATACCAAAAATTTGTTTTGGATTTCTGAGCGTTAGCTTGCGTTCCCGTAATTGATTAAAGGCATGAAAAGAGCCCTCGTGAATCAGGTGACGGTCTATATAAAGAAGTGAAGGTCCCTCGTCTCGCGCAAGGACCAGATGCTGGTCCCAGACTTTTTCAAACAATGAGCGGGGTTGGTTTTTAGCTTGTTTATTTTCTGTAGTGTTCTCATTCATTTTGTGTTTTGTCTCATGAGTTCTTCAATTGTTTTATTTTTTTATTACCTGGAATTTCAATAGCCGCCTTTGATCGGACCATCGTCGGGCAGTGGCACATCGCTGACCGGATCGATATGTGTCAGTAAGTTAAGCACGCGATGCCTCTGCATGACTGCATGTCTGGCAGCCAGCCCTATGTCATGACCTTGTTCTACCGTCAGGTCAGCGGCCACCTCTATATGCGCATCGACCAGAATCATGTCACCCATTTTGCGCGTGCGAATATCATGCGCGCCCTCGACACCCGGTGTGGCGAGCAAGGTCTGTCTGATCGCTTCGACCTCCTTATCGTTTACACCGCGATCCATCAAGTCGTGGAAAGCGTCAGAGCCGAATTCCCAGCCCATTTTTCCGATCATCAGGCCCACGATCAGCGCGGCAATCGGGTCCATAATTGGGTGTCCCATCAGGTTGCCGATAATTCCAACCGAGACGACCAGCGACGAGGCCGCGTCGGAGCGCGCGTGCCAGGCGTTGGCAACCAGCATGCTGGATTTAACTTGTTTGGCCACGCGCAGCATATAGCGAAACAGAAACTCTTTAGCGATCAGTGCGATGAAGGCAATCCATAGGGCAGAGCTATGAACGCTGGGGATGGAGGAGGGGTCTTTTAGCTTTTCGAAAGCTGACCATAGCATGCCTATTGCAACAGCAAGTAGCAAACCACCCACGACCATCGAGGCGGCTGTTTCAAAACGCTGATGACCATAAGGATGATCTTCGTCTGCGTCTTTCTGGCTGTAGTGATTGGCGAATAAAACTACAAAATCTGAAACCAGGTCCGAGAGGGAGTGAATGCCATCAGCAATCAAGGCTTGTGAATGGGCGATCACACCAACAACGATCTGCAAGGCAGACATCACCACATTGACTGCGACACTGACAAGCGTACTTTTTTTAGCCGCCTGCGCACGCTCAGCTGGAGTGAACTCAGTATCCTCGCTGTCTTCGTGCAAATCGAGATCAGTATGGTTGTGATTATGCAAAGCGCTTCCTGATAAGTATCTTGTGACGACCTAGAACAAGATCGATGGAAAATTCACGATCGGTATTTGGCTATCCTTAAATCTTGTTCAAAGAACACTCATTTTAGTCTTCAGAGATGGCAATGCCGTGTCTGAATCCTCAAAAAAACGGTTTTTTTTAAAAACTTTCTTAATCTTACTGAAATCTCTGTGGACTGAAGGGCTTGATTGGTATCTCTGTTGGCTGTTGCGCCACGAGTTGCGCGACGAGCCGGCCCGTTCGTGCGGAACTAACTAAACCAACATGGCCATGGCCATAAGCATGAATGATGTCCTGACTTGAGGAGGCATAGCCAATGCAGGGCAGGCCGTCCGGAGTACTGGGGCGTCTGCCCATCCATAGCTTGATCCTCTCCGTTGGTAAATCTCGAGGTAATCCGGGATAGAGTGTCAGCAGATGATCTCGCAAGATTTCTGCGCGTCTCCAGTCCGGCGTGTCATCGGTCGCTGCAATTTCGACCTGTCCTGCGACGCGCAAGCCTTGCTGCATTGTATTAACAATGACCTTGCAGTCCGCAAACATAGTTGGTATGCGTGGGCTTGCCTCAGGGGACTCCACAATCGCGTGATAGCCACGCTCGGTCTCCAGACTAACCGAATCACCTGCTGCGCGGGCGAGCACTTTGGCGCGCGCACCGGCTGCGATGACAGCGCGCTCACACAATACTTCACCATGTTGCGTGCTCACAGCCTTGAGCCGGCCATTCTCTATCCTGAATCCTGTCGCCTGTGTCTGGATTAGCTGGGCGCCTTGCTCTTGCGCGTAGCGAATGAGTGCTGCGGTATAGGCACCGGGATTACGACAACTGCCTGTTTCAGGAACCAGAACACCAAAGGTATAGCGCGGGTCCAGATCGGGTTCAAGTGCGCGCAAGGCAGGCGCCTCCAGTTCTTGCCAGACGACACCTTCCTTTTTACGGATCGCCCAGGCACGGGCATCTTTTTTGAATTCCTCGCGCGAAGTAAATGCGTGCAAGAGCCCTCGCTGCTCGATGAGTTCGGCAACCCCCGCCTGTTCTGCCATCTCCTGATGTAAAGCGGGGGCTCCTTTGAGCAAGCTGCGCAGGCCTTGAGCGGTTCGTTCGACTTGTGGATAGGTCCAGGCCGCACTGAGATAGCGGATCAGCCAGGGCAGGGCCCGGGGAAAGTATTTCCAGCGCACTGCAAGCGGCCCCAAGGGGTCTGCCAGCCATTTTGGGACCTGCAGCCAGATCCCTGGCGAGGCCGGAGGCAGTACCGAGTGTGAGGAGAGCCAGCCAGCATTGCCATAGCTGGAGGCTTGCTGGTCGCCCGGTATGCCGGGCTCGATCAAGGTGACGCGATGACCAGCACGAATCAACTGATAGGCGCTGGCTGCACCAATAATACCGGCACCGATGATGACAACGTGGGTAGATTCAGGCATGGCATTCGCTTTAAACGTGAGAAATACAAATCAAAAGGTCATTTAAAATTCAACGCGAATAATTCAGCGCGATCAGGTTGGCTCTCCGTTATCATACTCATAGCCTCTTCGAATTTGTTTTTTTGGGATTCTTTTTATGAAAGCCGTTTTTATTGATGCCAATCCAACGCTTGCTGATGTCGCTGAGCGTTTGCATCGTGCCGATGATATCGCTCTGGTGGTTAATCGCCAGGCTGACATTACTCCCGAGCAAATCCCTGCAGTGATGCAGGACGCGGAAATTCTGATCGTCGACCATACCGCCGTGCCGCTCGACATAGCCAAACAGTGTCCGGGCTTAAAACACGTCGTGTTTCTAGGAACTGGGGCGCGCTCCTATATGGATCCCGAGGCCTTGGCCGAGATCGGCATCGAAGTCCACATCATCAAGGGCTATGGCGATACCGCAGTTGCTGAGTGCGCCTTTGCCCTGATGTGGGCGAGTGCGAAAGGCTTTGCTGCGATGGATCGTGGGATGCGTGCCGGTAACTGGTTGCGCACCGATGGTATTGAGTTGACAGGTAAAACGCTTGGCTTGATTGGTTTTGGCGGAATAGCTGGGGAAATGGCGCGGCTCGCACTTGGTGCTGGCATGCAGCTAATCGCCTGGAATCGTAGCCCTAAATCCTACCCCGGCGTAGAGTTTGTCGAGCTCGACGAGCTGCTTGCTCGCAGCAATGTGATTTCCGTGCATTTGTTGCTCAACGATGAAACACGGGGATTCCTGAATGCCGAGCGGATTGCCAAAATGCGCGATGGCGTTATTCTCATTAATACCGCCCGGGGTGCAGTGATCGATGAGCAAGCCATGATCGCTGCGCTCAAATCTAAAAAAATCGGTCACGCCGGTCTGGATGTTTTCGATATTGAGCCTTTACCGGCGGCTCATCCGTTGACGCTCATCGCAAATGTGACCCTGTCCGCGCACTCGGCTTTTCGTACACCCGAGGCTAGCGATAACCTGATTGAGGCCAGTCTGAATCATTGCCGCAGGATTTCCGGGCAAGGCCAGCAGAGTCGGTAATCGGGGCGCCAGTTCAGGATAGTGTGCTCAACCCCTTGAGCGCAACTATTTCACAGAGCAATACTCAGGATGCTAAACATGGTTTCAACCCTGCTTCATAGACTGAACAAATCATTATTTGTATTGTTGTCCGTCCTGAGTCTCTGTGCACATGCTCAGGATGACAAATGGCCAACCCGGGCGATTTCCATAACCGGGGGCTTTCCCAATGGCGCGGGAACTGATATCTACGCCCGCAAATTGGGTGAAGCGCTCACAGCGCTGTGGAATGTTCCTGTCGTGGTTGACAGTAAAACAGGGGCGGGTGGCAATATTGCCTCAGACGCGGTGGCAAGATCGGCTCCGGATGGTTATAGCTATTTGCTGGGGACTGCTGGCACGCACGCTATTAACGTGGCTCTTTACAAAAAACTGAATTTTGATGTTGAAAAGGACTTCACGAGAATAGCTTTACTTGGTGATGTACCCAATGTGTTACTGGTCAATTCAAAAAAGCACCCCGAGATTAAAACCTGTGCGGATTTGTTACGTCTCGCACGCGCCAAACCGGGTACTTTGAATTTCGCCTCAACAGGAAATGGCGCCTCTGGTCATTTGGCCGGGGCACAATTCGCTAACGCTGCCAATATTAATGTGGTGCACGTGCCGTATCGTGGGCAGGGGCCGGCGATGGCCGCCTTACTCGCAGGCGATGTTGAGTTCTTCTTTAATCAAAGTGCGCCAGCGATTAATGCTGTCCAAGGCGGCCAGGCGAGCGCCATAGCTGTCACCACGCGCAACCGCTTAAGTGCGCTGCCTGAGGTGCCCACTGTCGAGCAGGGCTGCGATTTACCTGGTTTTGAAAGTAGCACCTGGTATGGGTTGTTTGGCCCGGCTAACTTGCCGCCAGCCATAGCAAAAAAAATGAGCGATGCCGTGATTTCTATTATTTCAACGCCTGAGTTCAAGCAATGGCTAAGGGACACTCAAGGCATCACACCAGCGCTAGACTCAAGCCCGGCGGCCTTTGCCAAAATTCATCAGGCCGATATTTTGCGTTGGGCAGAGATTGTCAAGATGTCTGGTGCTCAGGTCGACTGATAAACCCGGAGCGACGTTAAGTTTTGATTCTCACGCACGGGTGGCTTTAGTACGCTGCATAAACTTCCAAGCGCACCTTTTTTTCATACTGCGACCATGAATAAAAAAATCAGGAGACACGCATGAAATCCTTGGCTTATCGGCTTTACGTGTTGGTAGTCTTTGTCTGGAGTGCAGCAGCATTGCCCGCTTGGGCGCAAGCGCCTGCAGCATATCCAGGCCGAACCGTCACCATTACAGTTCCTTTTCCTGCCGGGGGAGCGACTGATATCCTGACACGAGGGATCGCGCAGCGCCTCACTGAAAAATGGGGGCAAAGCGTGGTGGTCGACAACAAGCCCGGTGGAGCCTCTTTGATCGGTGCAGAGGCCGTGGCTCGCTCGGCACCCGATGGCTATCAGTTAATGCTGACGATTTCGACACTTATACAAGCGCCACACCTGCGCTCACAGAATACCTTTAATCCCGTGCAGGCTTTTTCACCAATTACCGAGGTCGCCCGTACCCCGCTGATTATGGTTGTGCATCCTGATGTGAAAGCCTCGACCCCAGCAGAACTCGTCACACTGGTAAAGTCTCAGCCGGGCAAGTTCTCCTACGGAACTTATGGCACTGGCTCCTCGGCACACTTGTATGGTTTTATATTCAATAAACAAACCGGGCTGGATATGGAGCATGTTGCCTACAAGGGCGAAGCGCCTTCGGTCAATGATTTGATTGGTGGCCAGATCCCAATTGTCATTATGTCCGGGGTTGGGGCTGTGCCAAACCTTAAAGCCGGAAAAATGAAAGCCCTGGCCGTAACCGGACCTTCGCGCGCGCCAATCTTTCCTGGAGTGCCAAGTTTCAAAGAGCTTGGTTATACCGGCATGGACGATGCCGGCTGGTTTGGCTTGTTTGCACCAGCAGGTACGCCAAAGTCTGTTGTAGACAAAATTTCGACCGATGTCAGGGCTGTACTGACTGAGTCTGCATTAAAAGAGCGCATGGCCGCATTGGGCCTGGAATTAACCGGTTCTTCACCAGAGGATTTCCAGCTAACAGTTGCCGCAGACTACAAGAAGTGGAGTGAAGTCGTCAAAGAGAGTGGTATTTCTGCGAATTGATCGCTACATGCATTACAAGTTTTGTTGTTTGCCTGTTCTGTTACATAAAATTTGTTTTAGAATCTACGCATGTTTCCAAGCCAACTTCTCCAAAAAATTAGTTCTTTCCTCAAGCTCGCAACCCCTGTTGCTCTGGCATGTTCGGTCACAGCTTGTATGGTCGGTCCTGATTTCACAAAACCCTCCGCGAAACTACAGGAGGAGTACGCAAAAGCGTCTCAGACCGAGTTTACCGAGGCGTTCAACAGCCCGAGCGATAAGCTTTTAAATCCGGTCGCTTGGTGGACCAGCTTCAAAGATCCCACGCTTAATCAGTTATTGACTCGTGCGGCGAAAGAAAATCTGACCTTACAGAGTGCCGCACTGCGTATATTTCAGGCTCGAGCCCAGCTTGGCGTAGCGGATGCGACCTTATTGCCCTCGATCAATTTGCAGGGTTCGTCAACTCAGAATAATGTCCCCGCCCAAGGCATCGCTTCGATATTTGGCTCGGGCGTATCGGTTACCAATAACGCTTTAGTCACTGCGAGCTGGGAGATTGATTTCTGGGGTAAATACCGCAGAGGCATTGAAAGCACACTTTCAACCTACGTCTCGACGGTTGCAACGTATTACTCGGCGGATGTTTCCCTCGCGGCTGACGTTGCCAATACCTACATCAATGTCCGTAATTACGAGACCTTAATAGACGTCGCAAAAACAAACCTTGCTCTCCAGGCGGAAAGTTTGAGGATCGCCAACTCAAGGTTTAAAAATGGCTCGACGTCGCTGCTTGACCTGAATCAGGCGCAGGCTCAATACGAACAAACCAAATCACAAATACCCGGGTTGATTGCCAGTGTTAAAAAATATCACTATGCAATGAGTATTTTGCTTGGTGAAACGCCCGATTATTACGAAAAGAATTTTGGTCAGACCAAAGGCACGTTAGTCTCGCCTGCTGAGCTCGATGTGGGGATCCCCAAAGACCTCTTGCGCAGACGCCCCGATGTTTTGCAGGCAGAATTCGATGCCGCCGCGCAGTCTGCCCTGATTGGTGTCAACGTTGCTAATCTCTATCCAAGTTTTTCTCTGAGCGGCTATTTTGGTTTTCAGACCATCACACCGAGCGGTAGTTCGCAACAGAGTCTGTTTTCCTGGGATAACAAAACCACCTCGCTTTCTGGTGGCTTTGCCTTCCCCTTGTTTTATCGCGGGGCGATCGTCGATCAGATACGTGTTCAGGATGCCGTTTTTCAACAAAGTGTCCTGAATTACCAGAATAAAGTTCTCAACGCCCAAAAAGAAGTGCAAGAGGCACTTATTACGATCTCCACTACGCGCAGCGCCACGATCGATCTAAAAAAGGCGGTCATCGCAGCGCAGTCCGCCGCGGATCTTGCCTTACAGCGCTACAAAGCCGGTCAAACCGACTACAACACTGTGATCGTTGCGCAGCAGCAGTTATTGTCGATCGAAAATACCGCAGTCCAGACAAGCACTAATACCTTGCTCGGATACGTCTCTGCATTTAAATCGCTTGGTGGTGGCTGGTCTGGCGAAATGAAAATACCAGCCTTGCCTGTTGCCATGGTCGAGCAAATGGAAAAACGTACTGATTGGGGCAAAGCATTAATGATTTCAAATGATCCGCGTTTAGTTCAGCCAAGTGAGAATAAGCAATGAGCAAGACCCACACAACCACGCTCATGAATAAAGCGATGCTAGCGTTTTTGCTTGCGGCAACCCTCGCTCTGCTCGGCTGCGAAAAAAAGGCTCCACCAGCTCCACCTGCGCCAGCCGTGACGGTTGCCAAGCCGCTGATTCAGGAAGTCCGGAATTACGAAATTTTCGATGGCAATGTTTCACCTTTGCTCACAGTTGACCTCAACGCCCGAGTGCCAGGTTATCTAACTAAAATTCTCTTCGAAGATGGCGCTTACGTTAAAAAAGATCAGTTGTTATTCGTCATCGAGCAAGATCAGTATCTTGAGCAAATCAAACTGAATCAGGCGATTTACGACGAAGCAAAAATCGAAGTCACACGCCAGAAAGCTTTGCTCAAGGACAATGCAACCTCGCAGGCTTCTGTGGATAAAGCGACCTCGTCCTTTCTGCAAGCAGACGCTAATCTGAAATTAGCCAAAATCAATTACGGTTACACGGAAATTCGCGCTCCGTTCGATGGACTGATGGGAAGACATCTGATCGATGTCGGAAACTATCTCGGAGCCACTGCAAACGGCGTGAAACTCGCAGTGATTCAGAAAATTAATCCTATCTACGTTTACTTTTTCATTAATGAACGCGACCTGCTCAAATATAAAAAACAGTATGTCGATGACAACAAGCAAAAACAGTTAGTCAACAAATTACCTGTTTTCGTGCAGTTGCAAGGTGAAGAAGGTTTCCCGCACGACGGTACGCTTGATTTTGCCGCGAATCTGCTGAGCACCAGCACTGGTTCTTTGCAATTACGCGCTGAACTGCCCAACCCGAAAATTAGTTTGTTGCCAGGCCTGTACGCAAAAGTGATGGCGCACTATGGTGACGCACGAAAGGCCGTGCTGATTCCAACCAAGGCTATTCAGACCGATCAGCAGGGACCCTATGTATTTGTGATGGACGAGAATAAAAAAATCGAACGTCGCAATCTCTCTCTCGGACAGAAATTCGCCCCACTGACTGAAGTAACAAAGGGACTTTCCGAGACTGACTCTGTCCTGATCAATGGTTTTATCAATGTTAGGACCGGACAGACTGTTAATCCGACCACCGCGACAATCGATCCCTTGCCTAAGCGCTAAATCGTAAAAGGCAAGAGGACTTATTATGCTTTCAAAATTTTTCATTGAACGCCCGGTACTCGGTAATGTGATCGCCTTGATCACGATGCTGATTGGCGCAGTCTCTATTTTTGGTTTACCGATTGCCCAGTATCCACAGATGACTCCACCTACTGTCCAGGTGACGACTACCTGGCCAGGTGCGAGTGCCAGTCTGGTGCAGCAGCTAGTTGCCAGCAACATCGAGAATCAGGTGAATGGCGTGGAAAACATGCTGTACATGGAATCTGATTCGACCAACGACGGACATTACACGCTGACAGTGACATTTCAGGTTGGTACAAACTCCGATATCGCCCAGGTTAACGTTCAGAACCGAGTTGCCATCGCGTTGCCATCCTTGCCCAGCGCGGTACAAAAGCAGGGTGTAACCACCAAAGTTCAATCGACTGCGATTCTGCAATTTGTCACGCTGACCTCGACTAACCCTGACCATGACGCGCTGTTTTTAAGTAATTTCGCCAATTTGCAATTACAAAACCGGCTGGCTCGAATCCCTGGTGTCGCTGCGGCGAACGTGTTTGGAGTGGGTAACTACAGCATGCGTGTCTGGCTTGACCCTGCGCAATTGAGTGCGCGGGGTTTGACACCTGCTGATATTTCTAATGCGATTAATCGTCAAAACGTCATGCTTGCAGCGGGCCAGATTGGCGCGCCTCCAGTGCCTAATGGTCAGGACTTTCAGTTAACACTTAACGTAATGAGTGCGCTGGACACACCTGAGCAGTTTGGACAAATTGTCGTTAAAACCAACGATCAGGGCGAGCTGACTCGCTTGAGGGATGTCGCACGCATCGAGTTGGGTAGCCAGAACTACAGCCAGTTTTTCAAGCTCGATACCAATCCTGCTGGTGGTATTGCAATTTATCAGCTGCCTTCAGCTAACGCGATCGACACTGCCAAGGCTGTGCGCGCCGAGATGGAGAAAATCTCCAAGACTTTCCCCAAAGAAATCACCTGGAAAATCCCTTTTGATACGACCATGTTCGTGACAGCGTCTATTAACGAGGTTTATCACACCTTGTTTGAGGCTGGTGTGCTGGTGTTGTTTGTCATTATGATCTTTTTGCAGGACTGGAGGGCAACACTTGTTCCTGCAACCACCGTACCAGTAACGATTATCGGTGCCTTCGCCTGTATGGCTGGAATGGGTTTTTCGATTAATTTGCTGACGCTGTTCGCGATTGTGCTGTGTATTGGTATCGTGGTCGATGATGCGATTGTGGTGGTGGAGGGCGTCGCTAAAAAAGTCGAGCATGGCGAGACACCGCGCCAAGGTGCGATTGATGCAATGACTGAACTGTTAGGCCCGATCATAGGTATCACTCTGGTATTGATGGCGGTATTTTTGCCCGCCTCCTTTATTTCAGGGATTACGGGTCAGATGTATCGTCAGTTCGCGCTGGTGATTGCCTCTACCGCCTTGATTAGCGGTATCAACGCCGTTACGCTCAAACCCACTCAGGCAGCCCAGTTCATTACACCTAAAGAGCCGGGTGCCAAGAAAAACTGGTTTTATACAAAGTTTGATTATTATTTTGAAGGCATCTCAAACTGGTATGCCGGCCTGATGCACAAACTGATGGATCACCGCAAACTGACGTCTCTGGTTGGCGGCTTACTGATTATCGGTGCGATTGTTGGTTTGATCTATACGCCAACAGGTTTTATTCCAAACGAAGATCAGGGCTACCTGATTGTTTCGTCGCAGTTGCCTGATGCTTCTTCTATCCAGCGAACTCAGGCTGGTATGGCGAGAGTTGCCCAAGTTATCAAGGACACACCCGGCGTTGATCAGGTCGTCTCGATCGGTGGCGTTAATGCCTTGAGTAACAACAGCTCACAATCCAACACGGGTGTCATGTATGTGATTCTTAAACCTTGGGAAGAACGCGGCAAGAATAAAGGTCAAGATCTCAGATCAATTTACATGGGATTGAGCGCTGGCCTGAAATCTATACAAGAAGTTCAGGCACAGGTGTTGCTCCCGCCAGCAATCCCTGGCCTGGGCTTGTCCGGTGGTTTTCAGTTGCAACTTAATTTGACCGATGGAAGCAACAATTACAACAAGCTTGCCGAGGTGACAGAGAAGTTTCTTGAGGAAGCCCGCAAACGACCTGAGGTCATGGTGGCCTTCTCACCTTTTAGAGACAGTGTGCCGCAGATCAAACTGGCCTTTAACTCTGCTCGTGCCGAGACACTCGGTGTTGCGCTCGGTGACGCTTATGATGTGCTGCAGGCCTCTGTGGGTTCGACCTACGTCAATCAGTTTTTCAAATACGGTCAGACCTATCAGGTCTACATCCAGGCGGATGGGAAAAACCGGGTCTCTGTCGACCAGATCAGTCGCCTGTATGTAAAGAATAAATCAGGCGATATGGTGCCTTTGGGCTCGTTTATCGATGTGTCCGAAACAACAGGCCCTGCAATTGCCTCGCAATACAATCTCTACCCGACTGCTGCCATTCTGGGGGCTTCAACGCCTGGCTATAGTTCTGGCCAAACCATTGCTACGCTCGAAGATGTGGCTCGCCTGACCTTACCCGATGGTTTCAGTTATTCCTGGACAGCGATGTCTTATCAAGAAAAACTGGTTGGTAACACGGTCGTTTTGGTGTTTGCACTGTCTATTCTTCTGGTCTATCTGGTGCTGGCCGGTCAGTATGAATCCTGGGTCGCTCCATTACCCGTGATTCTCGCTGTGCCACTTGCTTTGGTGGGTACTGTTCTCGCATTGCACTTGACTGGTTTGGATAACAATATCTATGTCCAGATTGGTTTGGTACTGATGATCGCGCTCGCCTCCAAGAATGCGATTTTGATTGTAGAAGTGGCGCTTGAGTCTAAAAAGGCCGGACTTAACCTAGTGGATGCTGCTTTGAAAGCCTCGCACGAACGATTCCGCCCGATCGTCATGACCTCCATCGCGTTTATTCTCGGTGTTGTGCCACTGCTGACCTCATCTGGAGCGGGTGCGGCCGCTCGTGTATCGATCGGCATCACTGTGTTTAGCGGCATGATCGCTTCGACTTGTCTGGCCGTGGCACTCGTACCCGTCTTCTTTGTACAGATTGAAGGGTTCTTCGCAGCCCGCGAGGAAAAGTCCGCCTTGAAAAAGGCACAAAAGAAAGCCGCCAGAGCGCAGGCTAATTCTTAAGTTATTTGCGAAACGAGTGCTCTAAAATTTTTTTCGATCGATACTCAAAAGACGCTCAAAAGACTCTCAAAAGACGCTCAAAAAAATACAGGCTTGATTTCAAGCCTGTATTTTTTGATGAACTGTCCTGGTAAGTAAACCCTGAGTCAATTAAAGATACCTGCTGATCGTA
>Ga0208105_1000043_pt1 | contig 60555 bp, 61 predicted proteins | sample CryBogCBE16Jul07_FD_184574 | JGI IMG/M metagenome (GOLD analysis project Ga0208105, IMG submission 184574) | Freshwater microbial communities from Crystal Bog, Wisconsin, USA - CBE16Jul07 (SPAdes) | ecosystem: Environmental > Aquatic > Freshwater > Lake | place: Crystal Bog, Wisconsin, USA... | reverse complement strand
ATCAACAATCACCACGGACTGGAGAACAGATATGGGGATCGCAGCAGAGTTCAAAGCCTTCGCGATGCGCGGCAATGTCGTCGATCTCGCGGTCGGCGTCATTATCGGTGGTGCCTTCGGAAAGATCGTGTCCTCTTGCGTCGAGGCGATTCTCATGCCGGTGATTGGACTGCTAACCGCGGGGTCCGATTTTTCCAAACTCGCACTCACGATAGGCCAAAATGCGAAGGGCGAGCCCGTCCTTTTGCGCTACGGAGCGTTCTGCCAGAGCGTATTGGACTTCCTCATCATCGCCTTCGTGCTGTTTCTGGCACTCAAGGCCATCAACCGCCTGCAAACGCCGCCTGCACCGGCGCCGGCCGCGGATCCGGTGCCCTCGAAGGAAGAGGTGCTCCTCACCGAAATCCGCGATCTGTTGGCGCGGCGCTGATCGTTGATGTCAGGCGGCGGTTGCCGCCGCCTGACACAACGCGGCGAGCGCCAGCACATCGGTTTCGCGGGTGTACTCCGCACCGATGGAGAGTCGGACGGCCCAGCGCCCCGCGATGATCGCCGGCGTCACATAGGCCTGTCCGGAATCGTTCAAGGCCTGCGCCCATCGGCGCGTATGCGCATCCAATGCCTCGCCCGTCAGGCCGGGCGGTTCGTGGCGAACGCACAGCGTCTGCAGGGTGAGCGGCGCGACGATCTGCCAAGCTGGGTCGGCGGTCAGACGCGCTTGTAACACCTGCGCCCAGCGCACATGCTCGCGCAGACGCGCGCGGACGCCGTCTATGCCCTGATCGCGCAGCGCAAACCAAATCTTCAGTGCCCGGAAGCGGCGACCCAATGGGATACCCCAATCGCGGTAATTGCGCACCTCGCGATCGACGGCGGTTTGCAGATAACTGGGATTGGTCGACATGACCCGCACCAAATGTTCCGGGTCGCGCACGAGATAAAGGCTGCAGTCAAACGCGACCGATAGCCACTTGTGGGGGTTCACCACGATGGAGTCTGCCGCTTCAATGCCTGCCCAGAGGTGACGATATTCTGGCAGGGCCATGGCAGATCCCCCCATCGCGCCATCGACGTGCAGCCACAGTCCCAACGGCTGAGTGATGGCAGCGATGGCATCGATCGGATCAAACGCAGTAACTGCCGTGGTGCCGGAGGTTGCCACTACGGCCGCTGGCCGCAGGCCCGCGGCACGGTCGGCGGAAATGGCGGCAGCGAGTGCGGACGGGTCCATCCGGAACTCCGCATCGACGGGCACGGCGCGAATGTGCTCACGCCCGAAGCCCGCCAACAGCGCCGCTTTTTCGACGGAGCTGTGCGATTGCGGCGAGGTATAGACGACGAGGGGCGCATCACCGCCTTGCAGGCCGGCCCGTGTCGCACCGTAGTGGGTGGCACGCTCACGGGCGCAGACCAATGCCACAAAACTGGCTGCCGATGCGGTGTCCTGCAGAACGCCGCTGAAGGACGATGGCAGCCCCAGCAGATCGCGCAGCCAGTCCGTCATCACCTGCTCAACCTCAGTCAATGCCGGACTTGCCTGCCAATTGAGTCCGATGGTCGAGAAGCCGCTCGAGACCATATCCGCTAACACCGACGTGAGTGAGCCACCGGCGGGGAAATAGCCGAAAAATCGCGGATGCTGCCAATGCGTCATGCCTGGTAAGACGATGCGCTGGAGATCAGCCAGCATCGCTTCAAACGATTCCGGGGCCGCCGGAGGTGCCGTTGGCAATTGCCGGACGATATCGCCGGGCTGCACACGCGCTTGCACGGGGAATTCGCCGCGCGAGAGGCGCTCGCGGTAGTCCGCAATCCAATCCACGAGCGCATGGCCTGCGATCCTAAATTCTTCCGGCGTCATAGCCCCTCCCAGCGTATTGGGGATCCATCTTAACCGAGTGGCTGCTATTCTCGTGTCCAGTCCATGACCTTGAGTACATCCGCATGACCGGTATCACGATTCTCGACGGTGGCACGGGCCGCGAACTGAAGCGCATCGGTGCCCCGTTTCGTCAGCCCGAGTGGTCGGCACTTGCGCTCATCGAAGCGCCGGAATACGTGACACGCGTGCACGAACGCTACGTCGACGCCGGTGCCGACGTCATCACGACCAATACCTACGCGATTGTGCCGTTCCACATCGGCGAGGAGCGCCACGCGCGCGATGGCGCGCGCCTCGCCCGATTGGCGGGACAACTGGCGCGAGACGTTGCGGATCGTGCCGGGCGATCGGTCGTTGTCGCCGGGTCTCTCCCGCCGGTCTGCGGCTCGTATCGGGCGGACCTTTTCGATGCCGCCGCAGCGCGTCCCCTCGTAGAATTGCTCGTCACTGCACTGCGCGACCACGTGGATCATTGGCAGGGTGAGACCCTCTCGGCGATTGAGGAAGCGCGCCTACTGCGAGAGGTGATCGGTCAGGACGGGAAACCGCTGTGGCTATCGTTCACGCTCTCTGACGACGGTACGTATGACGACGTGCCTCGGTTGCGGTCGGGTGAAACGGTGGCAGAAGCGATGATCGCGGCCCGAGAACTCGGTGCGAGTGCCGTTCTGTTCAACTGCAGTCAGCCGGAAGTCATGGCGGATGCCGTCTCCGTGGCTGTCGCCGCATCCCGTGGAGGGGCTGTCCCCTTCGCGGTGGGTGTCTATGCCAATGCCTTTCCACCGATGCGTAAAGACGCCACTGCCAACGAGACCGTGACTGAAATTCGCGCAGACTTGGATCCACCGGGCTATTTGAACTTTGCCCAGACTTGGGTCGCCCGCGGTGCAACGATCATCGGGGGTTGCTGCGGTATCGGTCCCGAGCACATCGCTGTCTTGCGCGCTTCGCTCTGACGCGCAGTACTCGCGCGCAATCCAAAGCTGAGGTAACGTCGGTACGTGCGTAGACGCCGCACGTAGGAGGTTGCCGTGATCGATCTGTTCACTGCTGCGACACCGAACGGCTGGAAGGTGTCGATTGCACTCGAAGAACTGGGCCTGCCATACACCGTGCATCCACTCGATCTCGGGTCTGGCGAGCAGAAAGCGCCGTGGTTTCTGAAGATCAACCCGAATGGCCGGATACCTGCCATCGTTGATCGAGGGAGCGACGACTATGCGGTCTTCGAATCGGGAGCGATCCTGATCTATCTGGCAGAACGGACCGGACGTCTGTTGCCCAAGGAGCCGAAAGACCGCTCGCGAGCGATCCAATGGCTGATGTTTCAAGTGGCCGGTGTGGGCCCGATGATGGGTCAGGCCAACCATTTCAGCCGTTACGCGCCAGAACCGATTCCGTATGCGATTGAACGGTACCGAAGCGAGTGTCGGCGCTTGTTCGACGTTCTGGAAAGGCGCCTGGCCCAAAGTGAGTACTTGGCTGGCCACGACTACACCATTGCTGATATCGCGCACTGGAGTTGGGTGCACTGCCATGGGGACGCTGGCGTCGGGATTGATGGCCTGCCGCACCTCAGCCGGTGGATCGATAGGATCGCCCAACGACCCGCCGTACAACGCGGTCGCGCGGTACCACCGCAGCGCTGATCGCTCCCCTCGGGGCGGTCACGGTACACTCTGGTATCGGCCTTGGGCCCGCAGGGAGCAGTGCGTATGACGAAGTTCGATCAGCGTTACGCGGCGGATGCGTTTTTTTACGGCACCGAGCCCAATCGACTCTTAGTAGAGGCGAGTGCGCTGCTGCCGCCAACGGCCGAGATCTTGTCGCTGGGTGAAGGCGAAGGTCGGAATGCCGTTTATCTAGCGAGTTTGGGCCACAGAGTGCATGCGCTTGATGAGAGTGCGGTCGGCCTCGCCAAAGCCGGACGTCTCGCGGCCGATCGCGGGGTCTCGATCACGACCGAATGCGTGGACCTCGCCCATTACGCCATCGAACGCGGCCGGTGGGACGTGATTGTGTCGATTTGGTGCCATGTCGACAGCGCGCTGCGCCGTCGATTGCACGCTGAGGCGGTGCGCGGGTTGCGTCCAGGCGGCGTGTACGTGCTCGAAGCTTATACCCCCGCGCAGATAGGTCGGGGTACCGGAGGGCCGTCCGATCCTGATTTGATGCCGACGGCAGCGCAATTGGACGCTGAACTCACCGGATTGGAGATCCTGCGCTCGGCAGAACTGGAGCGCGACGTCCATGAGGGTCAAGGGCATCGCGGCTATAGCGCGGTGGTCCAATGGATCGGGCGTCGCACGGTAGGAGCACGCTGATGGGAGTGGTGCTGACGTGGGTGGTTGGCATTGTGGTCGCCATTCTGGTCGCCCGATCGATACGCGGTATGCGTAGCCGGCGCCGTGTGCCCGCATTGCGGGCCGATGGCGCGACGATCGTCGATGTGCGGACGCCGGACGAATTCCGTGCGGGTCATGTTGACGGCAGCATTAACGCTCCGCTGGCGACATTACCCGACGGTCTCGAACGGGTGGATCGCAGTCGTCCGGTGATTGTCTGCTGTGCCTCGGGTGTGCGCAGCGAAGCGGCGGTCGGGCGCTTACGACGGGCGGGTTTTATCGATGTCGTCAATGGCGGCAGTTGGCGCGACCTGCGTTGAGGAGATAATCGTGACAAATGATCTGCGCGTATCGGTGGTGGGCTGCCATGCCGAGGGCGAGATTGGCGACGTGATCGTGTCGGGTCTACCAATACCCGACGGCCCGAGTGTCTATGCGCGCATGGATGCCTTTCGGTCGCGCCACGATGCGCTGCGACGCTTGCTGATCCTCGAGCCGCGCGGCAGTGTGGCTCGGCACGTTAACCTCCTCGTGCCCTCTTCGGATCCACGGTGTGTGGCCGGAGCCATCATCATGGAGCCCACTGAGTACGTCCCAAGCTCCGGATCGAATTTAATTTGCATCGCTACGGTCTTGCTTGAGACCGGTCGCGTGCCGATGCACGAGCCGATCACGCGTTTCTCGATCGAAGTGCCGGGCGGCGTGGTCGACGTCACGGCCACGTGCCAGAACGGCAAATGCGTGTCCGTCGAGATCGCGAATGTGGCGTCTTTCGTTGATCGGCTTGCCGCACCCTTGGAGGTGGCCGGTGTTGGCACCATAACCGTGGACGTGGCGTACGGCGGCATGTTCTACGCGCTGGTCGATGCGACACAGTTGGGTTTCCGGCTCGAGCCGCACGAAGCCCGTGATCTCGCCGTGTTGGGCGAGCGCGTCCGCCGCGCTGCACGTGAACAGTTCGACGTCGTGCACCCTGAGAATCCGGGTATACGTGGCGTGTCGATCGTGCAATTAAACGAGCCGTTCCAGGGGGCCGGCAAGGTCACGCGTAACACCTGCATTGTGGCGCCGGGCCGTTCGGACCGCAGCCCGACCGGTACGGGCACGTGTGCGCGCATGGCGGTGCTCCATGCGCGCGGGGAACTGCACGTCGGTGAAGGGCTCACGCACGCGTCGTTGATCGGCTCTCGTTTCGAGGGCCGTATTCTGGGTGAAACGCGCGTGGGCAATCGGCCCGCGATACTGCCGTCGATTCGCGGCCGAGGGTGGATTACCGGCTATCACGAGTACGTGCTGGATCCGACGGACCCGTTTCCTGCCGGTTATCTCCTAGCCGATACCTGGGGCGTGGGCGGCGATGCGACGCAGGACGGCTCAACCGGCTAAGGTCCCGACGGATGCAGCGCTGTTGCGACAAAGCGCACGATCTCTTGGGGCGGTAATGCGCCGGCTTGTCGGGCGATCTCCTGGCCGTTACGGAACAGCACGGTCGTCGGGATGCTGCGTATGCCGAGTCGGGCGCTGGTCGCGGTCGCGACGTCGCTGTTGACCTTGACGACGACAACTTGCCCGCTCCAGCGGGCTGCGGCCTCTGCCACGATCGGACCGTATTGCCGGCACGGTCCGCACCACGGGGCCCAGAAATCCACTAAGACGGGTAGGTCGTTGTGGCGTACGAAGGCCTCAAAGCCCCGATCGTCCAACTCAATTGGAGCCGACCGCAACAATGGGGTATGGCAGGCGGGGCACTGTGGGGCCTGATTCAGGCGGTCCGCCGGTACGCGTACGGCACGAAAACAGTCCGGGCAGGCTACGTGAAGTCGATCAGGCTCAGTCATGGCAAGATTCCTGCGAGGTGATTGGTTACCATGGGGTCATGCACATGAGTTTAAAGGACACCGTGCCGTCGGCGGCGGGCTGGGATCTCGATCCTGCGGCCCTGCTCGCGCTCAATGGCGAGGAAGAGCAGGCGACCTCACCGCTCACGGCCGAGGCGCTCGAGGCGCTGTTGCGGCAAGCGTTTTACGCCGGTGGTGTCGATGCGGGTCGTGAGGCGTTCCTGATCGCCTTCGATGCGCATGCCCGCTATGACAGCCCGAACTACCGGTGGTTTTGTGAGCGCAGTGCCGATTTTGTGTATATCGATCGAGTCATCGTCGCGAGTACCGCTCGCGGTCGCGGTCTTGCGCGCCGGCTCTACACCGAATTGGCGGACGCAGCGCGGCGCGCCGGGCACGCACAATTGGTTTGTGAAGTGAATCTCGATCCCCCCAATCCGGGTTCCGACGCCTTTCACGCCGCCCTCGGTTTCACGGTCGTCGGTCAAGGCTCGCCGATGCCGGGTAAGACCGTGCGTTATTGGTCGATGCCCCTCCGATGAAGGCCGGCTACGATGGACGTGGCGCAGTCGACGCGGCGCAACGCGCCGCGGTTGCCGCACACCTTCGTGCCGTGCTGCCGTCGACGTCGATACTCGCCACCGATGAAGCGGTCGCCCCTTACGAATGCGACGGTCTCAACCTTGAGCGCCAGCATCCGCTGCTGGTGGTCTTGCCGGCCAACGAGGCCGAAGTCGCGGCTGTGCTCAGCATCTGTCATCGACTGCGCGTGCCAGTGGTGGCGCGTGGTGCCGGGACCGGATTATCCGGCGGCGCCTTGCCGCATCGCGAAGCCGTGTTGCTCTCGCTCGCGCGCCTTGATCGCATCGTTCACATCGACCCAAAGGCGTGTACGGCCCGCGTGCAGTGCGGTGTGCGCAATCTCGCGATCAGCGAAGCGGCGGCGCCCTATGGTCTTTTTTATGCGCCGGACCCCTCGAGTCAGATTGCCTGCACGATTGGGGGCAACGTCGCCGAGAATGCCGGCGGAGTGCAGTGCTTGCGCTATGGGTTAACCGTTCACAACGTGCTCGGTGTGACTGCGTATACGGTGGCGGGCGAGCGCGTCGAACTCGGCGGCGCCGCGCTCGATGCCCCGGGCTTGGATCTCTTAGCGTTGACGGTGGGCTCTGAGGGGACGCTGTTGGTCGTCACCGAAGTCTTGGTCCGCCTGCTGCCCCGCGCGGAGACCCGCTGTTGTCTGATGGCCAGTTTTGCAAGCGTTGAGTCAGCCGGTCGAGCGGTCGCGGATCTGATCGCGGCGGGCTTCGTGCCCTCAGGCCTCGAGATGATGGATCAGGCGGCCACCCGAATGGTTGAGCCCTTTGTGCACGCCGGGTACGACCTTGAGGCCGCGGCGATCTTGCTGTGTGAGGCAGATGGTACCCCTACGGAAGTCGCTGAGCGCATCACCGCGATGCGCGCACAGCTGCAAGCCTCGGGGGCGACGCGCATCGCCGCCTCGCGGGACGAAGCGGAACGACTGCGGTTTTGGGCGGGGCGTAAGAACGCCTTCCCCGCAGCGGGCCGAGTATCGCCCGACTATTACTGCATGGACGGTACGATACCGCGTCGGCAACTGGGCACGGTACTGCGCGCGATTGCTGAGATGGAGACGCGGTACGGCCTCGGCTGCCCGAATGTGTTCCATGCCGGTGATGGCAATCTACATCCGTTGATCTTGTATGACGCTCAGGATCCCGACCAATTGGCGCGAGCCGAAGCCTTTGGTGATGAGATCCTGCGGACGTGTATCGCCGTCGGCGGTACGGTCACCGGTGAGCATGGCGTTGGACTGGAGAAAATAGATCATCTGTGCGTGCAGTTTGATGCGCCGACGCGGGCGAGTTTCGAGCGGCTGCGTGCTGCCTTCGACCCGTCGGGGTTGCTTAATCCCGGAAAAGCGATTCCGACGTTGCGTCGCTGTGTCGAGCACGGCCATACGCACGTGCACGCCGGTCACGTGGCCTTTCCCGAGTTGCCGAGATGGTGATCACCGTGGCAGCCGCCGAATTGGTGGAACGCGTTCGCGCCGCGGCGGCCGGTGGCACGCCGCTGTGTATAGAGGCGGGCGGTACGAAGTCGTTTTACGGGGGAACGGTGCATGCCGAACGACTCGACCCTCGGCCGTACCACGGCGTGATCGAGTACGAACCCTCGGAGCTGGTCATCACCGCGCGGGCGGGTACGCGGTTGGCCGACGTGGAGGCGTTACTCGCCTCGCAGGGACAGATGCTCGGCTTTGAACCCCCGCATTTTGGTGCGGCGGCGACCGTCGGTGGCATGGTTGCTGCCGGGCTTGCCGGACCGCGTCGTCTTGCGCACGGTGTGGGGACTGGGGCGGTTCGGGACAGTGTGCTCGGCGCACGCCTGATCGATGGCCGTGGCGACGTGCTGACCGTCGGCGGTCGAGTGGCCAAGAACGTGGCCGGTTACGACGTCTCTCGCGCGCTGGCGGGGTCGCTCGGTTCGTTGGGCGTCATCTTGGACGTGTCGCTCAAAGTCGTGCCGATGCCCTCCTGCGAAGTCACGCTGGTGCACCGGCAACCGGAGACGACGGCCTTGGCATGGATGACGAATTGGATGCGGTTGCCCTTACCGATCTCGGCGACCTCGTATGCGGACGGCGCCTTGCACGTGCGCCTCTCCGGTGGCGAAGCGGCAGTGCGCCACGCGGAACACACGGTGGGTGGGGATCGGCTGTCCCCCGCTGAGGCCACGACGCACTGGCATGCGGTGCGAGAACTCACCGGACTCGCGGATGCGGCGCGCCCGCTGTGGCGCTTAGGCCTGCCGGCGGACGTGCCCGCACTCACTGCTTGGGGGCCCATGCTGGTGGAATGGAGCGGCCAACGGCGTTGGGTCGTGACCGATGCACCGGCCACGGAGATACGCGAGACAGTGCGCCGCTTTGGCGGGCATGCGACCCGCTTCCGCGGTGGTGATCCGTCCATCCCAAGTTTCCCCGCGCAGTCGGCTGCCGTGGCGCGTCTTGAATGCGACTTACGCGCCGCATTTGACCCTCTGCACCTCTTCAACCCAGGACGATGGTATGCAGACCCGCCTGTCTGACGCGCACGCCGGTACTGCGGCGGGTCGTCGTGCGGAAACGCTGTTGCGCGCCTGTGTGCACTGCGGGTTCTGCAACGCGACGTGCCCGACCTATCGGCTGACTGGCGCGGAACTCGATGGCCCCCGCGGGCGGATCTATTTGACCAAACAGATCTTTGAAGGTGGGCCGGTGTCTGCGGTGACGCAGGCGCATTTGGACCGCTGTCTCGGCTGCCGGTCCTGTGAGACGACGTGTCCGTCCGGCGTGCAGTACACCGAGTTGCTCGAACTGGGGCGCAACGCCCTGCGCGAGCAACGCCCGCGCCCGTGGACGCAACGGGTCATGCGCGCGCTCCTGCGCGGTGTGCTGCTCGGACCGTGGTTTCGCCCACTCTATCGCGTTGCGCAACGACTTCGACCGCTGCTGCCGCGGCGATTGCGCGACTACGTGCGACCGTTTCAATCCCCGGCCGCGGTGGCGCCCACGCCCGGTATCCGCCGCGTCATCCTGCCGTCCGGGTGCGTGCAGCCGTCTGCCTTGCCGGGTATCGATGCCGCGTTTGTGCGCGTGTTGCAGACGTTAGGCGTCCAAGCGCTGCAGCCATCGGCGCGCTGCTGCGGTGCGCTGGCACACCACACCGACGACCCGTGCGGATCGCTTCAGACCGCGCGCCGCAATATCGATGCGTGGTGGCCGCTGATTGAGGACGGGGTCGAGGCGATCGTATGGACGGCGACGGCATGCACACTCGAAATCCGTGAGTACGGGGCCCGGCTCGCCGATGATCCTCGGTATGCCGAGCGCGCGCGGCGTGTCAGTGCGCTCGCCCGAGATCCCGGAGAATTTTTGTTGGGTGAACGCGAGCGCCTCGTTGCACGGTTGCGTGAGGCATCGACCTGTCGCGTCGCATTCCACGCACCGTGCACGCTGCAGCACGGTCTGAAGGGGGCTGCTGCCGTGGAGTCGGTGTTGGAGGCGTGTGGTGCGACCGTTTTGCCGGTGTTGGATCGCGCGCTGTGTTGTGGCTCGGCCGGCGCCTATGCGCTATTGCAGCCGGAGATCTCCGATCGATTGCGGCGCCTGAAGCTCGAACACTTAACCGCACTGTCGCCCGACGTGGTGCTCTCGGCGAATGTCGGCTGCTTACTGCACTTGTCGGCCGGTACGACGATCCCGCTGCGTCACTGGATCGAATGGGTCGACGAGCGACTGCAGACCTGACGGGGCCGCGAGCATTCCATTGGCGGCGGCATCCACTCTCCCAAGCCTACCGCCGGCTCACCCAGTCCCGGCCCGGCGTCCACGACGAACGGGCGACTCACGTTGGTCGAGGAGGATCCGCGCAGGTGCGGTATCGGGGTCCCCGTGGAGTGGGGCGGTGGAAGTGTGCGGCGTCGTCAGGCGACACAGCCCCATGAATCGCGTTAGGAACCTGTCCGACGGTGGTTTATCGTAGACGGCCTTGCGTCGGGCAAAGGCTGACGCAATCGTGAGCAGAGGGGGAAGATTCTATGAAGTATCGAGCGAGTGGCCGCGTCAAACCTTTCGGGTTGGCTGCGATGACGGCTCTTATGGCGTTGTGTGGCGGGGCGGCGTCGCTGGGACAGACCGTGCACACGGCGTTGTGGCCCGAAGTTCACCCAGCACCACTCGTGGATCTTGCCACCGAGGCGCGAATCGCCGCGCTCGTAAAGCGTATGTCGCTCGAGGAAAAGGTCGGACAGACAATCCAGACTGACATCAGTTCGGTCACGCCGGCGGACCTGCGGCAGTACCCGCTGGGCTCCGTGCTTGCCGGCGGTGACTCGGGCCCTGAGGGGGATGAGCGCGCCAAGCCGGCCGAGTGGTTGCGCCTTGCGCGCGCATTCCACGCCGTTGCGTTGGAACACCGTCCGGGCCATGAGCCGATCCCCGTGATGTTTGGGATCGACGCTGTGCACGGACACAACAACGTGGTGGGCGCGGAACTGTTTCCGCACAACATCGGTTTGGGCGCCGCCCACGAGCCGGATCTTGCGCGCCGCATCGGCGAGGCGACGGCGCAAGAAGTGGCGACGACCGGCATCGATTACGCGTTTGCACCCACGATTGCGGTGCCGCAGGACGTACGCTGGGGACGTACCTACGAAGGGTTCTCCTCCGATCCGCAGGTGGTGGCGCAATACGCTGCCGCCGCTGTGCTCGGCCTACAGGGCCCGAACGGAATGCCGCATCGCCTGGCCAGTGGGCACGTCGCGGCGAGCATTAAACACTTCCTCGGCGATGGCGGTACGACGCTCGGCGAAGATCAAGGCAATACGGAGGTCTCCGAAGAGACGTTGATCCGCACGCACGCACAAGGTTATGCGGCGGGTATTGAGGCAGGGGCACTCACCGTCATGGCGTCCTACAGCGCCTGGAATGGCCAGAAGATGCACGGCGCGAAAGCGTTGCTGACCGATGTCTTGAAAGGTCGGATGGGTTTTCAGGGTTTCGTGATCGGTGACTACAACGCGCATGCCCAGTTACCCGGTTGCACGAAAGAGCATTGCCCTGATGCGCTCAATGCGGGACTCGATATGTACATGGCCCCGCTCGCTTGGCGCGATCTGTACGCGAGTCTGATCGCCGATGTGAAAGCCGGGCGGATTTCGATGGCGCGCCTCGATGACGCGGTCACCCGCATTCTGCGTGTAAAGTTTGCGCTCGGCATGTTTGATGCAGATCGCCCGCTCGAAGGGCATTTCGAACACCTAGCCTCGGCCGAGCACCGCGCTCTGGCGCGCGAAGCGGTGCGCAAGTCGCTCGTGCTCCTCAAGAACGATGGCGTCTTGCCCATTCGAGCCAATGCCAAGGTGGTCATTGGTGGTCCGCATGCAGGCAGTCTGGCCGTTCAGACCGGCGGCTGGACGATCTCCTGGCAGGGCGATGACACGCGTACGAGTGATTTTCCCGACGCGGAGCTCGCTGCCCACGCGATCAGAGCGGCGATTCGAGACGGCGGCGGTCGCGTGCTTCAAGAGACCGATGATCTCGTGAAAGACAAGCCCGATGTGGCGATCGTCTTTATCGGTGCTCGTCCCTACGCGGAGATGTTCGGCGATATCAAACTGCCGATCTACAACGAACGGACCGGATTGCGCGCGTTGAACGCGTTTAAGCGGATGGGTATCCCGACGGTGACGGTTTTCCTGTCCGGGCGACCGCTGTGGACGAATCCGGAGATCAATGCGAGCAATGCCTTCGTGGCCGCGTGGTTGCCCGGATCGGAAGGCGGCGGTATCGCCGATGTGTTGATCGGCGATGCGAACGGCAAGCCGCGGTTTGATTTTGCCGGTCGGCTGTCGTTTCCTTGGCCCCGTTCAGCGCTCCTGCCGCCCTACGCGGCACACGGCGCGACGGAATTTCCGATCGGTTTCGGGAGCAGTTATGCGATGCCGGTGCACACGCCGCACCTGAGCGAACGGCTCGATGGCGCCGACGAGCCCTCTGCGCCGCCTGTGCGGAACCGCTAAACAAAAAGGCCCCGGGAACACGGTCCCCGGGGCCTTGGTTTGGACGGGAAGCGCTTACTTCGCGTCGCCGACGCTCAAGAGTTCCACGTCGAAAATCAGCAGCGAGCCCGGCGGGATCTTGCCCTGACCCGAATCGCCATAGGCGAGATCGGCCGGAATGAACAGCTGCCACTTGGCGCCCGGCTTCATCAGCGGCAGGGCTTCCTGCCAGCCCTTGATGACGCCGTTCACTGGGAACGTCGCTGGTTGACCGCGATCGTAGGAACTGTCGAAGACGGTGCCGTCGAGCAACTTGCCACGGTACTGAACCGTGACCGTGTCGGTAGGCTGCGGGGAGTTCGCCCCCGTCTTGCCGGCGTCCACGATCTTGTACTGCAGGCCACTGGCGGTCTGCACGACGCCATCGGCCTTCGCATTCTTGGCGAGGAACTCCGCAGCGGCCTGCTTGGCTTTCGCCGCACCGGCTGAGCGCAAGTCCGTCATGTACTTGTTGATCCGTTCGCGATCTTCCGCGCTCGTCGCTTTGCCGGCGAGACCGTCTTGGAGGCCCTTAGCAAGCACGGCGAAGTTGACGTTGGTAACGCCCGCTTTTTTCATGCTTTCGCCGACGGACAGGCCCATCGAGTACTCCGGTGAGGATTCGGCGGCAGCGTCTTTGGCCGGAGCCGCGCTGGTCGCTTTGTGATCGGCGCCTGCGGCCGCGGTGGGGGCGCCGTGGGCGGAGAGCGCCAGGCCGATGAGACCAGCGGCCAGCGGCAGGGAGCGTGTGAGATGTCGGTTCATGAGGATTCCGTGGTGTGAAGAAAAGTCGAGGCGGCCCGTTCCTGGGCACGACACCGATGCAGAGAGAGTCTTACATATTGTGATGACGAAAAATCTAGACGCAGTCCGCAGATTCGCCGGTTCTGCAGGTGGCGTAGACTGCCGGTGCGGTTGTGCTGTACCGAGTGGAGGTCGAATGTCGATTCCTTGGGATGCGTTGCGTGCGCACGTTGCCGCCGATGTATACAACCCATGGTCGGACCCGGACGACCTGGATTTGCCGGTTATAGAGGCCGGCCCGGCCGCGCGCCTGGAGCGCTTGCGCGCTCATTTCGCCGTCGATGCGCGTCTCATCTTGGTGGGTGAAGCGTCCGGCTACCAAGGCTGCCACTTCTCGGGCTTAGCCTTCACTAACGAGAAACTGCTCTTGGCCGGTGCCATCCCGCGAGTGCGCATCGCCGATCGGATCACCGCGCGACCACGCCCGTGGTGCGAGCCTTCGGCGACGGTCGTGTGGGGCGCCTTGCACGCTCACGGGCTCGCGGAGCACACCGTGCTGTGGAACTCGTATGCATGGCATCCGCACAAGCCGGGCAACCGATATTCGAACCGTACGCCCACGCGCACCGAATTGGAGAGCGGAAAAGCCGTGCTCGATGCCGTCCTAGACCACTTTGCCGACGCTCAGGTGGTTGCCGTGGGTCAGGTCTCAGGGCGCACGTTACGCTCACTGGGGCGCGAACCGGCGGCGGTCGTGCGGCATCCGGCGATGGGTGGAGCGACGGAGTTTCGGGCGGGGCTCGCAGCCTTAGCCCGGTCGCTTACGGGTTGAGCGTCGCCAACGCCGCAGTCAGCACGGCCGGGTACCACGACCAGCGACGCACTGCCGCGGGATTTTCGATGCGATGGACCTGTCGATGGAACACGGGGGCACCCGAGACAACATACAGAGCCCCGGCGGCGAGCGAAGCCGCGGCATGGCGTCGCGGTAGGTAACCCTTCGCGCCGTTGCGCAGCAGGTATTCAAGCGCCCAGTCAGCACAGGCCAGCGTTACTTTCGGCGATGGCGCTTGCGCAAAGCGTTCGGCGTGCCGGCGCCGAAATTCGTCGCCGTGATCGACGTAGACGTAGTGGCCGTCGAGTTGCGGATCCGCCTCGGGCATCGCGCTGACGAGGATCAGCTCGTCATCAAAGGCCGGCTGACTGACGAGACCTTCGCTGGCATGTGGCACGTAGTCGAAGGCCACGTCCACGAGGCCGATCTCGAGCCATCGCTTCAATTGACGGTGCTCGCCCGGCCACACCGCAACGGCGATCTCAGGTACCGCAGCGCGGGCTAGCTGCAACAGGCGCTCGCCAAAGCCGCGCCACAGATCGACGGCGAGCCCGATCGTGCAGGCGCTTCCCGCTCCCTCGGGCCGCGAGAGCTCGTCACCCGCTTGCCGAGCCAACTGCACCATCAGTTCCGCATAGCGTTGCAGCGTGAAACCCGCTGCCGTGAGCTCTACGCCAGACTTGCCGCGATGCAGCAGTCGCTGTCCGACCGACACTTCCAGCGACGCGAGGCGCGCTGTGACCGTTGAGGGGGTGACATGCAAACGACGCGATGCGGCGACGAGGCTTCCCGCATCGATGATCTCGAGGAATGTCCGTAGTTCATCCAGATGCATGTCAGCACCCGAGTTGTCGGCGCAGATCGAGCAGGGTGCCTTGGATGTGTGCGCTCAGTCGTGCTTCCACGGCCTGGGCGTCGCGCCGCAGCCACGCATCGAGCAATTGGGCGTGTTCGTCCTGCGCGCGCGATCCGCGTCCGCTAGGTCGTAAATGTTGCACGACATAGCGCTCGGCCAAGAGCGTGAGACGTTCGATCAGTTGCCGGGTCAGGGGACGCTCATCAGGACGGATTAAGGCGAGGTGGAATTCTCGATTGCGAATCGCCGCGTCGGTCAGATCCCGGGTGCCTGCGGATTTAAGGGCGGCGTAAGCGGATTGAACCGCCCCTTGATCAAGCGTCGTCGCGCGCAACGCACCACGACCCGCACAGGCGGGCTCCACCGACAGGCGCAGCGCGTAAATATCCTCGGCTTCTGCCAGGGATAGGGGTCTGACGTACCAGCCACGATTCGGGAGGCTCACCACGAGGCCGTCCTGGGCCAAGCGTGACAACGCTTCGCGCACCGGGATTTTACTGACGCCCAATTCCTGCGCGATCGCGTCCTGACGGACGGGATCGTTGCCGGGCAATGAGCCGGCAACGATCCGCTCACGCAGGATCTCGAAGATGCGATCCGGGAGCGATCGGACGACGAGACTCACGAATTACAGCGCCGGACGTGTCGCTGCCGCTGCTTCGACCATGGCGATGACCTCAGCGCGTCGCTCGCCGACGAGTGGCATCCGTGGCGGCAGCACGCGTTCGGAGCCGCGCCCCATGACCTGTTCCGCCAACTTGATGGATTGGACGAGGTCGTGTTCGGCGTCGAGGTGGAGCAGTGGCATGAACCAGCGATAGATCTCCAGTGCTTTCGCCAGATCGCCCCGACGCAGCGCGGCGACCAAACCAACCGATTCCTTGGGGAAGGCATTGGTCAGGCCCGAGACCCAGCCGCGTGCACCCAGCATCATGCCCTCGAGGGCGACGTCATCGAGGCCGGCGAAGAGCACGTAGCGATGGCCCACCGCGTTGTACACGTCGGTGAACCGGCGCGGATCCGGCGCGGATTCTTTGAGCGCCACAATATTCTCGATGCTCGACAACTCGATGAGTGTCTGGGCATCAATCATCGTCCGGTAAGCCGGCGGATTGTTGTACAGCATGATCGGCAGCGAGGTCGCGTTCGCGACGCCGGCGAAGTGGGCGATGAGTTCATGACGCTTGGGTACATAGACCATCGGTGGCAGCAGCATGAAGCCATCGGCGCCTGCGGCTTCGGCCGCCTGCGCGTAGCGGATGGCACGACGGGTATCGTATTCGGAGACGCCGGTGAGCACCGGGACACGGCCCCGAACGACCTCCACGACCGCGGTGAGGACCGCGAGCTTCTCGTGGGCTTCCAGCGAGTTGTTTTCCCCAACGGTGCCGAGCGCAATGATGCCGTTGACGCCGTCGCGGATGAGATCGTCGACGACTCGCTGCGTGTTTGCGAGATCCACGCTCAGGTCTTCGTGCAACTGCGTTGTGACTGCCGGAAAGACGCCTGCCCAATCGATCTGCATGTCGGTGCTCCGCAAGGACGGTTAAAACGTATACGATATACGAATAAACGAGTCTTCGGGAGTCTCTCTCAATTCGATAAATTTGAATCGAAACGCTAATTATTTTCGTTTTTCGAATGCTCGCCGATCTGGCACGGTGTATTCGGCTGAAGGGGGGCTCCCATGGATTTCAATCATTTTCTGTCTGCGTACTACCCGGATCCGAGCTACGGTGGCGATCGGCTGTATGCCGACATGCTCGAGCAGGCGCGCCTCGTCGAGCGGGTGGGCTACCGCGGTGTCACGATCCCCGAACACCACCTGATCAACATCCTGCTCGTGCCGGATCCGCTGCAGTTGGCGGTCAAAGTGGCCAGTATCACCTCGACGCTGGAAGTGGTGACTTCGGTCTCGGTGCTGCCTATCCACGACATGCGCATCTTCGCCGGTCAGGTGGTGCAGGCCGACATCCTGTGCGAGGGGCGTTTGATCCTCGGGGTAGGGCGCGGCGCGTTTGCGTACGAGCTGGCGCGTCTGGGCAAACCCATCGAAGAATCGCGCCAACGTTTTGACGAGTCGCTCGACGTGCTTCAAGCATTGCTCGCGCGCGAGAACGTCGAATGGCACGGGACGTACTACGACTTCGCGCCGCTCACGGTCATGCCGCGTCCGGTGCGGCCGATCCAGATCATGTTAGCCGCGATGGTGCCGGAGGCGATTGAGGCGTCGGTGCGCCGCGGGTTTCACATCCAAACCACGCCGCTGAACGCGACCGTCGAAACCATGACCGCTCAGGTCGGAGCCTTCGCCCGCGGCAAGCACACACTCGGCGATGCCGGGCGGACTCTGCGACTCGCGCTGTCGCGGGTGTGCTGCGTGGCCAAAGACGACGCCGATGCGAAGGCGAAGCTCGCCTTGGCCCGCGGTTACTACGGTCGCTTCCACAACGTTTACACGGGGCCGGGTCGCGTGGACAGTGGCGTCATCGAACCGCTGCCGTTACAGCAGTCCGAGGAAGAGTTCCGCTCGAGCGTGCTAGTCTGCACGGCCTCTGAAATGATCGACCGCTTGGGGCTGTACGCTGAACTGGGGATCGACGACTTCATCATGAATCCGAATATTGGACACTCTCAGGCCGAGTCGCTGGACGCGATCGAGCGCTTTGCGAGCGACGTCATGCCGCACTTTCGTGTACCGAAGGCGCTGACGTGATCGCGCGCGATGACTTTATCCGCGCGATGCGGACCGTCGCGCACAGCGTCACTGTCGTCACGTCGGACGGCCCCGCCGGTCGTTGGGGCAGCACCGTCTCGGCCTTTACGTCCGTTTCTGCCGATCCGCCGTCGATACTGGTGTGCTTGAACGCGGAAAGCCGGATCGCGGCAACCGTCAAAGCAAACGGACGCTATGCGGTGAACGTGTTGCGTGAAGGGGAGAGTACGCTGGCTGACCGCTTCGCCGGTCGCGGTGTTGCGCCCGATACGGATCGCTTCGACGGTGTCGACCTCGTCGACGGCGCGGAGCAACCGTCCCTAGCGGCGGCGCATACCGTCTTCGTCTGTGCTGTCCAAGACATCGTACCGTGCGGCTCGCACTGGATTGTGATCGGCGCTGTGGAGGCTGCGATCTCGGGCGCCGCTCGGCCGCTCGCCTATTTAGACGGCGCCTACGTGGCTGTGATTCCTCAAGCTTAAGGAGACGTCCATGCCGATCATCACGGTAGAACTGTTTAAAGGTCGCACGCGGGAACAGAAACGCGAACTGGTGCAGGCGCTCACAGAGACGTACGTGCGCGTCCTCGGCGGGCGGCCTGAATCGGTGACGATCATCCTCTCGGACGTGGCCAAAGAGGACTGGGCCGTCGCCGGCGAGTTGATGGTCGATAAATACCCGGACTGAGCCTATGACAGCCATTCAATCGGCATATTCCGTCGAGGGCAGCGGTCCGCCGTTGTTTTTGATTCACGGCATTGGTGCGTCACGGCACAGTTGGGACGGTCTCGTGCAACGACTGGCGCCGCACTATCGGTGCATCGGCTACGACCTCCGCGGTCACGGGAAGTCGCCGACACCCACCCCGCCGTACACCCTCGATGACCTGGTCGACGACCTTGAGGCGCTCCGGGCGGAACTGGGTATCGAGAAGGCCCACTTCGCAGGACACTCCCTGGGCGGCATGATTGGTCCGCGCTATGCCCAGCGATACCCGAATCGGGTGCTGTCACTTGGGCTGTACAGCACCGCGGCCTTCCGCACCGACGACGATGCCGCGAAAGTACGCGGAGTGGTGACGGCTATGCGCCAAAAGGGGATAGAACCGGTTTTGGCCGCGCTCAAAGACCGCTGGTTCACCCCAGAGTTTGCTGCGCGCTGTCCGGAGGTCATTGAGCGCCGGATGCGGCAGGTGATCGATACCGCCCCCGACGTCTTTCTGTCGGTCTTCGATATTTACGCCGAGACCGAGATGGCGCTTTGGCTGCACGAGGTCAAGCATCCGTGCCTCGTCCTCACCGGCGAGAACGACGGCGGCTGTAATCCGCGTCTCAACCGCGCCATCGCCGATGCCTTGGACGACGCTGAGCTCGTGATCCTGCCGATACTCCGCCATGCCATCTTGCTCGAGGACCCGGCGAGTGTCGCCGGGCCGGTTCTCGACTTCCTGCGTCGCCACTCCTGAGGGTGGATATCGGGCGGATCAGCGATCCGCCCCCATCTCCTTGAGCAAGCGATAGACGTAGTCGAGGCTTTCATCAAACGCGCGTACGCCGATGCGCTCGTCTCGGCCGTGCGCGCGGTTCTCGCCGTTCTCCATCCACAGTCCACCGACGTCATAACTCGGAATGCCGGCGTTACGCGTTTGCCGATCGTCGCTGAAGCCGGTTGCCATGGAGGGCACGAGGGCTACCCCCGGCCACAGCGAGTGCACCACCCCCGCGATGCGCTCCATGACGGCGGGCGTCGGCATGGATTCGGGGCTGACGATTGGCGTGGCATCCGGTTGAATGCGAATGCGCGGCTCGCCGATCACGCTTTCGAGTGTTGCCTGGACATGGTCGGCGGTGTCCCCGGGCATCATCCGACACTGCACAGTCGCTTTAGCGCGTTGCGGCAGCGCATTCTCCGCGTGGCCCCCACTGATCAGCGTGGCCACGCAGGTGGTGCGCAACTGTGCATTGAGAAAGACCGATGACGAGAGATGTTCGACCGCGGATGCCGAGTCGACGGAACGTGCGACCGTGCGGAGGTCGTCGCTCATCGCGCCGGGCTCCAGATCCGCCATGGCGTTGAAATAGGCGCGTGTGGTTGCCGTCGTCACGGCGGGGAATTGATACGCCTCGAGGCGCCCGAGTGCCTGCGCGAGCCGGTAGATCGGATTATCCGGACCCGGCAACGAGCCATGTCCACCGGGTGCCGTCGTTTCCAGTGTGTAGGTGACGTACGTCTTTTCGCTGGTGCCGACTTCGTAGAACGTCCGCCGGCCGTGATCGAGCCCACCACCGCCCCCATCGAGGTTGTAGGCGACGGTGGCGTCGATGAGCTCGCGATGCGTTCTGAGAAGAAATGCAGGTCCGTTAGCGTCGCCGCCGGCTTCCTCGTCGGCCGTGAAGGCGACGATCACGTCGTGATCCGGTTGCCACCCCTCGCGACGCAATCGAAGCAGCGCGGCAGCCATCGCGGCATCACCGGCCTTCATGTCTTCGGTACCGCGGCCGTAGAACCAGCCGTCACGCTCCGTGAGTTCAAAGGGCGGGACCGTCCAGTCCTCGGCGTGGGCCGCGACGACATCGAGATGGCCCATGAACAGGACGGCCGGCGCCGTCGACTTGCCGCGGACCCGTACCACGAGGTTCGCACTGCGCGGGTACGCGGGGGGTGCGACCTCGGTGAGCTCCGTGTCGCTGAAGCCGCCTCGGCGTAACCGGTCGGCCAAGGTATGCACCGCCAATGCCGTGCCCTTGTCGTGTTCCGTATTCGTGCTCACGAGCTCCCGCAGGATGTCCCGACCGAGACGAACCTCATCGGGCGGAGGCAACGGACCTGGATCTGCGGTGGCTAGACCCACGACACTCGACAACAGCAGACCGACCAGCGAGACGATAGTGCGCATGAGGCCTCCGACACAGAGGCCTCAAGCCTAGCAAGATCGGAGCTCGGAATCCGTCAGTGACTGTAGGTTTGCGACGTTGTATCGCCGCCGCGTCCGGTCCAGTTCGTGTGGAACACCTCGCCACCGGGACGGTCGACGCGCTCATACGTGTGCGCGCCGAAGTAATCCCGCTGCGCCTGCAGCAGATTGGCGGGCAACCGAGCGGAGCGATAGCCGTCCCAATAGGCCATGGCCGCGGATAAACAGGGCACCGGGATCCCCAACGACACGGCGGTCGCGACGACTTGGCGCAGCGCGCCTTGGCGGGACACCACCGCGTCGCGGAAGAAGGGATCAAGCAGCAGATTGACGAGGTTAGGATCCCGATCAAAGGCATTCTTGATATCGCCGAGAAACGCCGATCGGATGATGCAACCGCCACGCCAGGTCAACGCGATGCCACCAAAGTTGAGCGACCACCCGAGGGACTGGCCCGCGGAGCGCATCAATTGATAGCCCTGCGCATACGAGATGATCTTCGCGGCGTACAACGCGTCGCGCAGGCCCGTAATGAGAGCGTCTCGATTACCGTCATAGGCCCGCGTCTCGCCACCCAATGTAGCGGCGGCCGCGAGTCGCTCGTCTTTTGCCGCCGACAGGCAACGCGCAAATACGGACTCGGCAATGAGCGTCAGCGGCGAACCTTCCTCAAGCGCGGAGACCACGGTCCACTTGCCGGTGCCCTTCTGGCCTGCTTTGTCGAGAATCACGTCAATCGTTTCCGTGCCATCACCGTCTACGTAGGCGAGGATGTCTCGGGTGATTTCGATCAAATAGCTATCCAGTTCGCCGCGGTTCCACTCAGCGAAAATCTCCGCCATCGCCGGGTTCGAGAGTCCAAGACCACGCTTCAGCACGTCGTAGACTTCGCAGATGAGCTGCATGTCGCCGTACTCAATGCCGTTGTGAATCATCTTCACGAAATGACCGGCCCCACCGTCACCCATCCAGTCGCAGCACGGCTCTCCCGCAGGAGTCCGCGCGCAAATGGCCTGAAAAATCGGTTGGATATGAGGCCACGCGGCGGCGCTGCCGCCCGGCATTAACGAGGGCCCCTTCAGCGCCCCTTCTTCGCCGCCGGACACGCCGGAACCGACGTAGAGGAGACCCTTAGCTTCGACCGACTGTACGCGTCGGGCGGTGTCGGTGTAGAGACTGTTGCCACCGTCGATGAGAATATCGCCGGGAGAGAGCAGTGGGGCGAGTTGTTCAATCAATTCGTCGACCGCTTTGCCCGCCTTGACCAACATGACGATGCGTCGAGGGGTACTCAAGGAGTCGACGAAGTGCTGCAACGTGGTGGCACCAACGAAGCGCTTGCCATGCGCGCGACCGGCTAAAAAGTGCTGGACTCGTTCCGCCGTCCGGTTATAGACACACACGGAGAAGCCGCGACTCTCCATGTTCAACGCTAAGTTTTCGCCCATTACCGCCAGCCCAATCAAACCAACGTCACACTGCATAATTGGATCCTTAACCGTGAGCGGTACCGGCGCCCGTCGGCGACAGCGCAGGTGTGAAGAATAGCGTGAGCGGAAGGGTTTGTGAGGATCGCGCCAGTATGGCGTTTAACGGTCAATTACCCCGATGCCGAGGGCGCCTCCGGTGGGGCGGTTTGCAGTGCCGCTAAAACGAATTGCAAATGGGCCTCGGCATAGCGGTCTAGATTCATTGGGCGACGGTCACCGAACATGAGTTGCCAGTTCGAAAACGCGACGCATGGAGCCAGTAACAGTTGCGGGAATTCCTCCGCTGAGGTACGCCGGAACTCGCCGGTAGCGACTCCTCGCCAGAGAATCATTCGGAAGGTGGCTGTGCCTTTGGCGATCACTTCGTCGTGATAGAAGTCTCCGAGATCCGGGAAGCGACGGCCTTCCGCGACGAGGAGACGAACCAATTCGCGACGCAGGTCATCGGTTGTCATCTCGCGGTAGATCTCGGCGAGTACCGTGCGGAGTAATTCCGTCGCCGACCCCTCGGCGACGATCACTGTTTCCTGAATACGCGCCAACACTGGGTGGATGACGGACCGCACAGCCGCCTTAAACAGGGTCGCCTTATCCGAGTAGTAGAGGTAGAGCGTGCCTTTCGCGACGCCCGCGCGGTGAGCGATATCATCGAGGCGCGCGTTTTCGAACCCTGACGCCGCAAATTCTGCGATCGCGGACTGCAGGATGACGGCCTCACGTTCACGCTGGCGGGCCGTGCGAGCGTGAGAGCTGTCATGGTTGTCACATAAATGTTCGGCATTATCGTCTGACATAAACTGTACAAAAACCGAGAATGACTTGACAGTCATTTTTAAGCATATTTACTATACGCGCAAGTCATACCGACTTTCCGGAACTACCAGATGAGCAGTGTGTATCGCCTGACGATGGTGACTCTGGCGGCTGCGTGGGTTTGTGCCTGCACCCCATTGACGACCGTGGAATTGCCCGCGCCCGAGCAAGACCCGATTTTGGCTCGAACGGCCGCCTCTTGGCCGAAAGTCGATGCGGTAGGGCCTATTTCTATCGGTTGGTCACAGTTCGATGACCCGGCGCTGACGGCACTGATCTCGAAAGTCTTGGCGGCCAACCCGTCGTTGGCGACAGCGCGCGCGCATGCCCGCGCAGTGGCGGCCCTTGCTGACGGCCAGCGCAGCACGCTTGGCCCGCAACTGGGCGTCAGAGCCGACGCCGGTCGTGAGCAGATCAGTGCCAATGGCATGTTCCCCAAGCCCTTTGGCGGACAGACCTTTTCGCTGATCGAGGTGGCGAGTTCGCTCAGCTACCACTTGGACCTGTCGGGCATCGCCCACGCTCACGCGAGCGCGGCACGAGCCGAGGCACAGGCGGCATCGGAGGACTCGGAACGGCTCGCCGACACCTTGAGTGCGGCTGCTGCGCGCCTCTACTACGGCCTAGCCGCCGCGATGGCCGATCGGACCGAGTTGCAACGCCAGCAGGACATAGTTGAGCGGACTCGTTTGCTAGACGGGACGCGAGCTCACGTCGGACTGGAGACATCCGTCGTCGCGCATCGATCGGCGGCTACGGCGGAATCGTTTCGGGAGCAGCTCATTCAGAATGAGGAGACGGTCTCCCGTACGCGTCAGATGCTCGCAGCGTTAGTTGGTGAAGGGCCTGATGCGATGTTAGATTTCACCCCGACGAGTCTTCGGGCAAATCCTCCCATCGCTTTGCCAAAAGACATAAGGGTCGGTCTATTGGGCCGTCGCGCGGATGTCCGCGCTGCTCGGAGCCGCGTCGAAGCCGCCGCCTTCGACCGGACGGCTGCGCAACGGGCCTACGTGCCGGACGTTGATTTCGCCGCACTTCTCGGCCTGCAGTCCCGCTCAGGTGGCACCCTGTTCAGCGCCGGCAGTCGCGAATGGTCCGCCGTGCCAGCGCTCTCATTACCCGTGTTTGACGGTGGTTTACGCCGATCTGCGATTGCGTCGCAGATTGCCCAATACGAGGCAGCCCGCGCTGATTACGAACGCCTCGTAGTAGCGGCGGTCGACGACGTCAGCCGCGCCTTGACTGGCCGCGCAGCAGCGACTGCTGCGCTTGCGGTCGCTCAAACCTCCGAGGCGGAGGAAGCCGCTGCGGTGGGCAGCATCGAGCGACGCGTCCGTGCGGGAATTTCGCCAGAGGCGGAGCTGCTCGCGGCCAAAAATCGCCTGATTGAGCGCAATCGGGAGGTCCTCCGTCTCATCGAACGCTCCCGCTCACTCGATGTCGATCTCATTGAAGCACTCGGTGGAATGCCCCGAGAGGAAAAGCAACCATGAACACGCCGTCCAACACCGAAGCAAAGTCGTCGACACGTCGACGACTTCTCTCGATCCTCGCCTTACTCGTACTGACTATTCTTGGGCTACTGGGGTTGCGCTGGACGCTACATGGTCGATTCCATGTGGAGACAGACGACGCTTCAGTCGCCGGTGATATCGTCGCTGTGACGCCGCAAGTGGCGGGAACGGTGTCGAAGATTCTGGTCGAGGATACGCTGGTCGTTCATGCGGGCGATCCACTCGTCATCCTTGATGCGACGGACTTGAAACTAGCAAGAGAGCGCGCCGAAGCAGAATTGCTGCGCACCCTGCGCGAAGTACGGGCGCTGTACGCGCAAACGGATTCGATGGTTGCCGATGCCGCTTCGGCGCGGGCCGACCTCTCGGTCGCCGAAATTGATCGGGATCGTGCGATAGCCGACCTGTCACGGCGTCGGCAGGCCGGCGTGGACGGCGGTGTCATGGGCGAAGAGTTGGCTCACGCAGAGGAGGCGCGCAATTCGGCAGAAGCGCGGGTAGTGGCCGCCGCACGTCGCTCAGATGCCGCAGGACAACGGCTTAAGGCGCAAGCCGCCAATACGGCCGGTGTGGACGTCGTTCATCATCCACGCGTCCTCGCCGCGGCGGCCGCCCTGCGTCAGGCGATCATTAACGAAGGACGGGCCACGGTGCGCGCGCCGATTGACGGTCAGATTGCGCGTCGGGCAGTGACGAGCGGCGCCTTTGTGGGGGTCGGTGCGCCGTTGATGTCGATTGTTCCGCTGACCCAAGTTTGGGTGGAAGCGGACTTCAAGGAAGCACAACTGACCGATGTCCGCATCGGCCAGCCGGTAGAGCTGCATTCGGACCTCTACGGTACATCCGTAGTGTTTCATGGGCGTGTGGCCGGTCTGGACGCGGGTACGGGCTCTGCGTTCGCACTGTTGCCTGCTCAAAATGCCACCGGTAATTGGATCAAGGTGGTCCAACGCGTGCCGGTTCGAATTGCATTGGATCCCAAAGAGGTGGCGGAACACCCGCTGCGCGTCGGTTTGTCGATGACGGCGGATATAGACCTGCATCCCTTGGACGCGGCCGCCGTTCCCGCCTCTGCCCCGGTCGCCGCGTCCGCCGGCTACGAGCGGTTGGATGCGGAGGCAGACGAGCGCGTTGCGGCATTGCTTGCACAGTCGCCTGTTATGCCGTCGACCCCGGGCCTGCATAAGCCATCCGCGGCTCACCACCAGTCGGTCAGCCGGCCGTGAGCGACGCGGCGGCGCATGGTCCTTTAGAGGGTTCGGCGCGGTTTTACGCGACGTTCTTTCTTGCGCTCGCGAATTTTATGGTCGTGTTGGACATGACCATCGCCAATGTGTCCGTGCCACACATCGCCGGTAGTCTGGCGGTGAGTCCAAGTCAGGGCACGTGGGTGATCACTTCCTATGCGGTGGCCGAAGCCATCATCGTGCCGTTGACCGGATGGCTGACGCGTCGGGTCGGCACGGTGCGTCTCTTTGTTTTCGCGATACTCGGGTTCATCGCCGCGTCGCTGTTGTGCGCTTTTTCGAGCAGTCTGGCCATGCTCGTGACCGCCCGTGTGATCCAGGGCCTGTGCGGCGGGCCGATCATGCCGTTGTCGCAGACGCTGCTACTGGGCAGCTATCCCCGTGGCAAGACGGGGCCGGCTCTGGCGGCGTGGGCGATGACCACTTTGCTGGCGCCGATTGCGGGTCCAGTGCTCGGCGGTTGGATAGCCGACAACTTGGCGTGGCAGTGGATTTTCTACATCAACATTCCGGTTGGCCTGGCTTGCGCCTTCTTGGTTTGGGGAATCTACCGCACACGAGAGACCGCCCGTAGCAATGACCCGGTGGACGGCGTGGGTCTGGGACTGTTGGTGCTCTGGGTTGGCGCGCTGCAGTTGGTGCTCGATAAAGGGCGAGAGCTGGATTGGTTCGGGTCCAATCTCATTGTGGCGTTGACGTGTATCGCTGCAGTGGGTTTCGTTGCGTTTCTCATATGGGAACTGACAGCAGAACATCCGGTCGTGGATCTGTCGCTATTCGCCAATCGCGGGTTTGCCGCGGCAGTGGTTGGCATGAGCACCATCTTTGGTGTGTTTTTCGGTTACGTCGTCTTGATGCCGTTGTGGTTACAGTCATTCAAAGGCTACACGGCGATGCAGGCGGGTCTTGCCATTGCACCCATGGGCGTCTTGTCGATCTTGATGTCGCCCGTGATCGCGATGACGTTGCAGCGGGTGGATCCGCGCCGCTACGCGACTTTCTCGGTCTGTGTGTTCGCGTCGGTATATCTGTGGCGCTCGCAGATGGCACCGGATGTTACGTTCTCGGATATCTGGATACCGCAGTTGGTTGTCGGTCTCGGCATGTCGACGATGTTTTTGCCGATGACCTCACTCGCAATGGCCGAAGTGCCGAGCGCACAGATCGCAACCGCTTCCGGCTTGCAGAACTTTGTCCGTACGCTGTTTGGTGCGTTCGGCACCGCAATCGCGGCGAATTATTGGGACAACGGCATCACGCGCCATCATGCGGCGCTCGTGGAGACCGTACACAACGGCGCTGTCGCTGTGCCTCGCTCAATGAGTCTCCTCGAACGGATCAGCGGCTCACACCAAGGCGCATTGGCGCTCGTCGATTACACGATCAATCAGCAGGCGGCCGTCCTCGCTTTTCGGGATTTCTGCGCCCGGGCGGCGGTCGTGGTGTTGCTGCTCTCGCCGCTGATTTGGCTCACACACCGACCGAAGCAACCGATCGATACCTCGCAAGCGCATTGACGCTGTAGAGATACGGCGCACGCCCTATGCGTGCGCCGTGCGCTGCACCGTAACGGTTACGCCCGCGTAAGACGCTTCAGGGGCAACTCTCGAATCCGCTGACCGGTCAACGCATACAGCGCGTTGGCGACGGCCGGCGCGAGCGGCGGTGTGCCCGGTTCACCGATGCCCGTCGGGGCCTCGTGACTGTCCACAAGATGGACTTCAATGGTCGGTGCCGCTGGCATCCGCACGATCGGGTAACTGTCGAAATTGCCCTGTTCGATGCGGCCGGCGTTGAGTGTGATTTCACCGTAGAGCGCAGCTGAGAGCCCGTAGATCACGGCACTTTGGACCTGGCGCCGAACAATCGCCGGATTGACGATTTTGCCGCAATCGACCGCCGCTACGACTTTGTGTACGCGCGGAGTGCCGTCGTCCGCCAAGGAGACCTCGACCACTTCGGCGACGTAGCTTGAGAAGCTCTCGGCCACCGCGATTCCGCGCGCATGTCCTTTCGGCAGCGGCTGATCCCAGCCGGCTTTCTGCGCGGCCAGATCCAGCACGGCCAGTAGTCGTGGTTGCTCGGCGAGCAGTGCCCGCCGGTACGCGTAGGGATCCTGCTGGGCGGCGTGCGCCAACTCGTCCACGAAACTTTCCGCGAAAAAGGTGTTCTGCGAACACCCGACGCTGCGCCAGAACCAGACGCCCGGTCCGTTGCGGTATTCGGACCATTCCACGCGCAGGCCCGGTGTACGGTACGGCCAAGACGCCAGTCCCTCCACGGCCTGCCCATCGACGTCGTCTGCCTTGCCCATGCCCGACGCTCGGGTGATCGATGCACACACGGCGCGCGCGACAAACGATTGGGGATGACCTTGTTCGTCCAACGACGCGCTCAGGCGCGCCAGTGCGGCCGGGCGGTAGTACTGACCGCGCATATCGTCCTCACGCGTGTACACCACCTTGATCGGCTTGCCGGTCAGCTTCGATGTTTCGACGGCGGCTATCACAAAGTCCGGACAGAAGCGCCGCCCGAAACCACCCCCCAGGAACGTTTGGTGCACGTCCACCTGCTCGGGCTTGAGGCCCAACACGCCGGCGATGACCGCCCGGTTCACGCCCGGTGCTTGCGTGGGCGCATGAATCTCACACCGATCCGCCTGCACGTATGCGGTCGCGTTCATCGGCTCCATGCAGGCATGCGCCAGGTAGGGGGCAGCGTACACACTCTCAAGACGCGGGCCGCGACCGTCGGTGATCGTGCCACTCTCACGGGCAACCCGCGACTCCGTCGCATCGAGTAACTGGGTCATTTCTGCGCGAATGGCGTCGCTGGAGACGGTCGAACCTGCTGATTCGTCCCATACAATGCGCAGGGCGTCGCGACCCTTGCTGGCCGCGTAAAAGTTGTCGGCGACCACGGCAATGCCGCTGCTGATAGCGACCGCGTCGTGTACGCCTTTGACGGCCTTGCAGGCCGTCGCATCAAACGACACAAGGCGCGCCCCAAGCGACGGCGGGCGTGCAACCACGGCCGTTTTCAGTCCCGGATAATCCACGTCGAGTCCGAACAGCGCGGCCCCGCGGACCTTAGACCGAGTGTCTGTGCGGGCAATGTCGTGGCCGATCAATCGGAATTGGGACTCGGACTTGAGCGACGGAGACGCCGGTGGCGTCAAGGTGACCGCTTCGGCGACCAGGTCCCCGTAGGGCAGGCGCTGGCCGGACGGTCCGATAACCACGCCGGTCTCGGTCGAGCAGTCACTGGGTGCCACGCCCCAACGGTGCGCGGCAGCTTCGATCAGCATTGCACGGGCGGAGGCCCCAGCGATTCGCAGCGGCGTATAGAACGCGCGCACGGAGCTGGAGCCGCCGGTGCCTTGCATGTGAAAGAGCGGATGGTTGTACTTCGGATCGACGGGTGCTTGTTCGACGAGCACGCGCGACCAGTCGGCATCCAATTCCTCAGCGAGGATCATCGGCAACGCGGTGCGGACGCCCTGACCCATCTCGGCCATTGAGACGACGAGTGTGACCGCGCCGTCCGGCGCAATGCGAATGAACGCATTGGGTGCAAAGGACGCCGACGCCGGTGCGGGAGCACCTTCGGCGAGCGCTGGCATTTGTAATGCGACGATCAGTCCGCCGGCGCTGGCCAAGGAGCCGCGCAAAAAATCCCGCCGGTGCATCTGAGGGGAATTCATATTAGCGTCCCTTTGACAGTTGACCGGCTGCCGTGTGAATGGCGGCGCGGATATCGTTATACGTACCACAGCGGCACAGATTGCCGGCCATCGCGTTATCAATGTCCGCGTCCGTCGGGTGCGGGTTCCGCGCGAGCAACGCGGCGGCGCTCATAATTTGGCCGGACTGACAGTAGCCGCACTGCGGAACCTCATGCTGAACCCACGCGCGCTGCACGGCGTGCTCCCCTTGCGCATGCAAGCCTTCGATCGTGGTGATCTTCTGACCGGCTGCGGCGGAAACCGGCAAGATGCAACTGCGTACCGCTTCGCCATTCAGGTGCACCGTACACGCGCCGCACAGTGCCTGCCCGCAACCGTATTTTGTTCCGGTGAGCTTTAGGTGATCGCGCAAGACCCACAGCAAGGGCGTATCGGGATCCAAGTCCACCTGCTGCAGGTGCCCGTTAATGGTCAGCGAAATCATGAAATCTCCTCAATGCAATCGAGTCACAGGGTTCACTCAGGCGATTCAGGCGTCGCCGAGAAGGTGGGTCGAATCAATTCGTCGGGAACGATGAGCCGGCTGGGTAAACCGGCCATGGCGGCGCGTTCTGCCGCGCTCCAGCCCGTATCCGTCGTGGAAAGCGTGGTGTATTCCTCATCCCAGGGCAATACCGCATAGCGAACGTCTCCGACGGTATGCCGCAAGGGCGTGACCGTGGGGACGGTCTGCCCACGCACGGAGTCGATGAAGACTCGGCTGTCGGGAAACTGCGCGAGCCGCAGTCGCAGATGCTGCAGCATAAAGTGGGTGACCGGGGCAGCTTTGAGGCCTGATCGGTCTTCGTCGGCCAAATTCACCCACTGAAATGCATCGGCTTCACCGGCATCGAGGGAGGGCTGTTGACCGTTCGGGGCATGCGCCAGATAAAAATCGGTGTCGAAGCGTTGTGCCACGTCATCCGGGGGTAACCAGCGTGTCCAATACGCCAAAGCTTCCCACTGCGGCCGTGCCTTTTCAGCCGTCATGAGTGCCTCGAATGCGCCGGCGTCACGCCCGATGGCCACGCGCCAGTCTGCCGAGTGGCGGTGGTAGCGCTCCGGCAACGCCGGGTCGCCACTGACGGCGTAGAGCAGTCCGCACTCTTCGAACGTTTCGCGCACCGCTGCGAGCAGCGAGGGTAAGTGATCGGGAATTTCGACAGTCCGCGCCTCACCCGCGTAGAGATCCGGGCCGTCATCGTCGTCCGCCGCTGCGCGCAGCCACGCCGCATAAGTGCGATCCGCCGGGTCCACCTTGCCCCCGGGGAACACCCAGTAGCCGCCGAACGCCGTCAGCGAAGCGCGGCGCCGCAGCATCAGCACCTCCGGCCCCTGCGCACCCTCGCGAAGGATGAGGACCGTTGCCGCGGCGACCGCGATCGAAGGGCGCTGAGGGGATGGATCCGGGGAAACGCTCATCCGTGGAAATTACCATACCGATGCGCCCGCACGATGACATCCGGCGCTACACTTTCGCGTGCTGCAGTTGACTCAGAGTGTGCCCGTGAGCGCGATGCCTGACCCGACGTATGACCTCCCGTGTCCGTTCGTACAGGACCGCATCGTGCAGTCGCACGAAATCGACGAGTACCAACACGTCAATAACACCCACTACGTCCGGTGGTTGGACGATGCCGCGTGGGGACATTCTGCGGCGCTCGGCCTACCGGTCGATGCGTGTGTGGGCTTGGATCGCGGCATGGCCGTGGTTCGTACGGTCATTGTCTACCTGCGTCCCGGCCTCCTCGGCGAGTCACTGCAAGTGGCGACGTGGCTCCTACCCGGGGTTTCCCGAGTCCGCGTCCGCCGGCGCTTTCAGGTAGTACGGCCGGCCGATGGCCAGACCTTGGCGCGCGCCGAGGTCGAATATGCCTGCATTGAACTCTCGAGTGGCCGACCGGCCCGTTGGCCCCGGGCGTTTCACGACTCGTACGCCGTGCTGCCCGAAGTGAGCGCGGCGGTCGAACGGCTAGCGCCGTTATGAGTCGCTCTGCCAGTCGGCGTCTGGCCGCGGCCGCTGTCTTGGGTAAAGCGCTGGTGATCGTCACCGTCCTGTACTGGACGGTGACGATCCAGACTCGTTAGGGTGTGTTCGGCGCGGAATACTTGAACGGCTCGGTGATCTCCGGCTTCGTCGGCAACGGTTTCCGCGGCATCGGGTAGTCGGCATTGGCTGCGTCCAACAGCAAGGTCGCGAGGACGACCGCCGCCTGTCGCAGATCATCCGGTCGCAGGTGATCGAAGGTATCCAAATTGGAGTGGTGGACGCGCGTGCTGTAATCGAGAGGGTCCTGCACGAACTGGAAGGCCGGCAAACCCAAGCGGTTAAAGAGTACGTGATCGGTGCCGCCGGTGGGTGACGCGACAACCGACGCCGCATTGAGGCTCGCGAGAGGCCCGAGCCATTCGCGCAGCAGATGGGTGGCCCCAAAGTTGCCTTCTGCGTGGATACCCCGAATCTTGCCGGAACCGTTGTCGATGTTGAAATACGCGGCCAGATCCTGATACCCCGGCAACGGCTCAACGGCGCTGCCGTCCCAGAAGCGATACGCGCCGCCGAGCGCTGCGAGCGGATTGCTGGGGCGCGGCCAGTGGGCAAGGTGCTGTTCAATGTAATTTGCCGAGCCGTGCAGACCCTGTTCTTCGCCCGACCAGAGCGCGAACCGAATGGTGCGCTTGGGCGTAATGTTGAGGCTGGCGAGGATGCGCGCGGCTTCCATGACCACCGCCGAGCCCGCCCCGTTGTCGGCGGCACCGTCCGCGGCAACCCAGCTGTCCAAGTGCGCGCCGGCCATCACGTACCCGGCCTTGGCATCACGGCCCGGCAGATCCGCGATGATGTTGTACGCGTGGGTGTCGGTGTCGTCGTAGTGGACGAGACTGTTGATCGCGAGCGTGACGGGACCTTTCTTCGCTAAACGCGCGAGGCGTCGATAGTCCTCCGCGCTGATTTCGACGCCCGGAAGTATCGGCGTATGACCAACCTGGTAGCGATAGCCCTCTCCGTGCACGAGTGAGCCGGGGCGGACCGACATGCGGGCCCAAGCCAACGCGCCTTCCTCGGCTAAGAAGGCATCCATTTTTTCGGCGAAATAGAAGCGATCGAGAGACTGGCTGAGGGCGTGCTCGTCGGTGTGTGGCAACTCGTAGCGATCCTGGCGTGCCAGGTCCGTCTCGTTCAGACGCTGGAACGGCGCCTCGGTATCGTCCTTGGGATCGTCGGGCTGCGAGACCAACACAATCTTGCCCTTGAGTTGCCCTTTGTATTGGGCCAGGTCGCGCTCGTTGCGCATCGGTGCGACGACGATCGGGGCGCTCAGCGTCCCGTTGGTCGCCGGGGTCCACGCGACGGGGATTGAGCGCAGCGTGATGGGCCGCGGCGTCAGCATTTGCGTGGACGCGGATTCAATCCACCAGCCGCGACCGAAGTCGAAGCCTTCCGGATGGACGTTTTTCAGCCCCGCGCGATGAAACTCGTATTGAGTCCATCGTTCGGCTTCGCGCATGGCCGGCGAGTTGGTCATGCGGCCACCAATGTTGTCGCTGAGATACTCGACGTAGTTGATGACTTGGCCGTGATTGAAACCCGCGTCCGCGATGCGTTCCATGGTCTGGGAATCGACCGGCGGTACTGCGAGAGCGGCATGACTGACAAGGCTAAGCAGCCCGAGCAGGGCGAGACGACGCAGAAGCATGGGATGTACCGAGTGGAGGAAAGACCCGGATGCTACGGGTCGTCCCGGCCCGTGCCAAGAGGGCGGATGACGACCGTCTAGTGGTGCAGGCCCTTGTAGATCAGTTGCAGCGATACGGCGAAGAGCGCCACCAGCAAAAAGCGGTAATAGGTCTGCTCCGCCACCTTGCGAACCACAATTTTTCCGACTTGAGTGCCGATCAGCGCCGGAAGGCACAGGGCGAGAGACAGACGCAAGTTTCCGGTCGAGAACTGGCCCAGTGCCCAGTAGGGGATGAGTTTGATGGCGTTGACGGCGGCAAAGGTGATAGCGCTCGTCCCAGCGTAAATCACTTTCGGTAAGCGTTGCGGTTGCACGTAGACCTGAAAGGCCGGCGCGCCGGCGTGGGAGACGAAACTGGCGAACCCCATGACGAGACCCCACAGTGTGCCGCGCGCTACGCTGCCTGGGACGGGTGTCCCTTGAAGGTGCATCTTGCGGCGCAACGTATTCGCGCAGAAAGACAGGCCGATGAGACCCACCAGCACTTCAATCTCACGATCGGAGACGCTCGCCGCGAAATACCACGCCAAACCGATGCCCACGGTTGCCGCGGGGATCAGGATTTTCAGATTGCGTGCGCTGTATTCGTGTCGGTACAGATACAAGGCAAAGAGATCCGAGAACACGAACACCGGCAACAAGATAGCGGCACCGCGCACGGGCGACATCACCAACGCCATCAGGGGTACGCCAAAGGTTCCCATCGACGCGAGCCCGCCCTTGCCAAGGCCCACGGCAAAGGCAGCCAGTGTGCTTGCGAAGATCAGGCTCACATCACCCGTCACGACCGACACCTCCGCATGGACGCGTCGTGCGTACGCCGCCCATCAGGGGCGACTCCATCGGCGGACGGGTCATTCGCGGGACTCCAGATAGACGGCGAAGGTACCGAGCCAGTGGCCGCCCTCGTAGTGCTCCCCCGTGACGGCCGGCAGACCCGCCATGGCGTGCGCTTGCGCCGCTGACAACAACCCGGCGCGGCGGCGATCCGTCATGGGCAAGGCGCTGGCAATGCCACGCAACATCCACGCCCGACTCAAATTCAGGCCGTCCAGATGGGCGAGCTTTGGGTCGGCGCGGTCAGTGACTACCGCAGGTGTCAGCAGATCCGGCTGCCCGGCCTTCGGCAGAAAGCGGGTCAGCCACTGGGCAAAGTCCTTCGCCGGCAAGACTCGACGCATGAAATCCGCCTCACCCAAGCACGGCGAGAGAAAGTCCTCACCGGAGGGCTCATACGCCAACGGGCAGCCTGTATCGGTTTGATAGAAGCGATGCGCGGCATCGCGCAGGAGTGCCTGCACGTCGCGGCGTTGGGCGACCTCTGCCCAATCCCAAATCAGACCGAACGAGAACGCGGTTTGGTTGTGTTCGCCAATGCGTATCGGATAGTGCAGTTTGGGTAACCACGTGGTCAGTCGTTCGACGGCCACGGTCTCGAGCGGCGTCAGAGCGCGGACCCATCGGCGGGCATCGGGGTCGTCCCATTGTCGCAATTCGCTCATGAGCGTCAGTAACCAAGCGAGACCGTACGGCCGCTCGAAGGAGGCGCGATTGGGTTGCGCAAAATAAGCCACTTCCTGGGCCACCCGCTCGGCGGCAAAGTGGTCGTTCAGGCGCGCACGGGCAGCGGAGGCCCAATCGGCGGTGGGATGCAGCTTCAGCAAGCGGACGAGAAGCCAATGGCCGTGCACGGCCGAGTGCCAGTCGAGGCAGCCGTAGAAGGCCGGATGCAGCGTGGCGGGAGGCAACAGGTCGGCATCGTTGCCGACTGCCAACGAGAGGTGGTTGGGATATTCCTGCTGTGTGCACGTGAGTGCTAAGCGAGCGTAGCCGTTGGTGTCCAAGCCGACGATGGGCGGCGTTGCAGAGGCGGCGAGCGGCGCCGCGAGCAGAACGAACAACAGAGCACGGCGGCGCATCACAAGCCTCCCTTTCGGAGACCAAATCATAGCCTCACGGCGCGGCGGACGCAGGAAAGCGGTGCCAAAGGTCCGCAGACGGTGGCGGCAACGGTCCGTCCAGTCGGTGGGCGTGATCGCTGAGATGTTCCTCGGCGGCGCCGAGGACCGTGCTGTAGACCGACCGGCACACGGCGAAGGCAGCCGTTCCCGACCAATGTGCCGGCAGCAGCGCTGACGGAAGCATGGGGTCCCGCAGATGGATGCGGCGGTATTCGTGCACCAGCAACGTGCGTATGACGAACGCGAGTTCCGGTGTGAGCTGCGCGGGGTCGTGAAGCGCGGCGTCGATCGGTGCGAACGAATCGCAGAAGCGACGGTAGCGTTCCGCGAGCGTGGACAGATCCCATGCCCGGGCGACCAACGAGGCGGGGGCTGCCCCGGCCATCAGTTGCGAGCCGAAGATCAGCGCGTCGTCGATACCGTGTCCTGCCAGATACTCGGTGACTTCGTCCGGCGTGATGCGGGGGTGAGCAAATACGCCGGGATCCAATTCCCCGAAGCCCTCGAGTCGCAACAATTCGCGCAGACGCGTCCGGACCCCCGATTCCGCGGGCGGCAGAACCACCAGTGTCCAGTGATCACCCGCGGCCTCGTGCGGCCCGCTGTAAATACGCCGAGTGGCGTCGGCAAAGCGGCGTAACCCCGCTGCGGATAAGCAGTATTCCGACAGTCGACCGTGCCGGCGCGCGGTCAGCCAACCGTCGATGGCGAGACGTCCGACAGAGGTGCGTACCAGTCGATCGGTCAGGCCGAAGGGTGCGACAAGCGGGATCAAGCTGCCGAGCGTAATCGCGGCCCCGCGAGGCGCCAACGCATCGCCAAAAACGGTGACGATCAGCGAGCCGCCACGCAGCGGTCGCTGGGCGCGAAAGCGGTCCAGTAGGCGGGCGGTGGATAGCAGCAAGGTCATCGAGGCACTCCCAGAGAGACCGTATTGTGACACGGAAAAAGTTGATCAACGATAAAATGCGTGTCACGATCCTTGCGTGGTGATCCAGCGCGTCCGCGCGGGCATCCGCTCTGCGTAGGGGGAAACTGGTGTACACACAAGGGCTGAACGAATCGCCGGTGCGTGCGACGGACGCCGTGGGTGATAGCGAGCGTCTGCGACGATTTGAAGCGCGTATCGACGCCGAAGAGAAAATCGAACCGAAGGACTGGATGCCCGATGCCTATCGGCAAACGCTCATTCGGCAGATCTCCCAGCACGCGCACTCTGAGATCGTCGGCATGCTGCCGGAGGGCAACTGGATTTCCCGTGCCCCCTCGCTGATGCGCAAGTCGGTCCTGATTGCCAAAGTGCAGGACGAGGGTGGCCATGGCGCGTATCTCTACAGCGCGGCGGAAACGCTCGGTATCTCCCGCGCAGAGCTGATCGATCAGCTGTTGGCCGGGCGCGCCAAGTACTCATCCATCTTTAATTATCCGACGCCGACCTGGGCGGACACGGCCGCGATCGGCTGGCTCGTTGACGGCGCCGCGATCATGAACCAGATCCCGCTCTGTCGCTGTTCCTATGGCCCCTACGCGCGAGCCATGGTGCGGGTCTGTAAGGAAGAGAGTTTCCATCAACGGCAGGGCTATCACGCCATGTTGGCGCTCGCCCGTGGCACGCCCGCGCAACGGCGGATGGCGCAGGATGCGCTGAATCGCTGGTGGTGGCCGTCCCTGATGATGTTCGGACCTCCGGACGGCGCGTCGCAACACACAGCGCTGTCAGTGCGTTGGAAGATCAAGCGCTTCACGAACGATGAACTGCGGCAAAAGTTTGTCGATTTCACCGTGCCGCAGGCGGAATTCTTAGGCTTGACGGTGCCGGACCCGCTGCTGGCCTTAGGGGATGACGGTCATTACCGAACCGGCCCGCTGGATTGGAATGAGTTCAATGCGGTACTGAAGGGTAACGGCCCGTGCAATGCGGAACGGTTGAGCGAACGTCGTGCGGCGCACGCCGACGGTGCTTGGGTGCGCGAAGCCGCGCTGGCGCATGCCGCCAAGCAGTCGGCGCGGGCGGTGGCTTAGCAACTCTGGAGACGTCACTCTCATGACCACGAAAATGGACTGGCCGCTGTACGAGATCTTTGTGCGCGCCAAGAGCGGATTGGATCACAAGCACGTCGGCAGTTTGCACGCCGCCGACGCCGCCATGGCGATTGAGCACGCGCGCGACCTCTACACGCGCCGACAGGAAGGCGTGAGCCTGTGGGTCGTGAAGTCGAGCGATATCACGGCGTCCGACCCGGCGGAGTCGGATGCCTTGTTCGAACCGGCCATCGACAAGGTCTATCGGCATCCGACGTTTTACGACATTCCCAAAGAGGTCGAAACGCTGTGAGCGCAGGCACTGCTGGCGATGTGGCGACGTCGACGCACACCTATGTCGTCCGTCTTGCGGACACGGCCCTCGTCCTCGCGCAACGTCTCTCGGCGTGGATAGGTCACGCACCGGCCATCGAAGAAGATCTGGGGCTGGCCAATGTGTCGCTCGATCTGCTGGGCCAGGCGCGGCTTCTCTACGGGTATGCTTCGGAACTCGAAGGCGCGGGCCGGACCGAGGACGACTACGCCTATCTGCGGGAACAGTGCGATTTCTTGAACGCGTCGATGGCGGAGTTGCCCAACGGGGATTTCGGGATGACGATCGCGCGACAATGCCTGATGGATGCGTGGCGGATCGAACTGTACGAACGGTTGACGGAGTCGACCGATCCCAAGCTGGCGGCAATCGCTGCAAAGTCGCTCAAAGAGATTCGCTACCACTGGCGCTACAGCGCCGCCTGGCTGATACGGCTCGGCGATGGAACGGCGGAGAGTCATGAGCGGGTGACGACGGCGCTCGCGACGCTGTGGCCGTATGTTTACGAGTGGTTTGCCGAGGACGACATCGAGCGGGAGCTGGCGGCTGCTGGAGTGGCGCCGAGCGTGGCTGCGGTGAAGGAGGCTTTCGAGGCGCGTCTCAACCCGGTATTGACCGAGGCGACCCTCGGCCGGCCGGTGGATGTGACGTACCGTTGGTTCGGCAAACGCGCGCAGCACACGGAGCATCTAGGCCGACTGCTCGGGGACATGCAGTCCTTGCATCGTGCGCATCCCGGGGCGACCTGGTGACGGACGATCCGACGATGGCCGCGATCTGGTCGGTACTGCGCGCGGTGCCAGACCCGGAGATACCGGTGCTCTCGTTGGTGGATCTGGGTGTCATCCGCGATGTCCGTCTGGCCGACGGGGTAGTGCACGTTGGGATCGCGCCAACGTATACGGGATGTCCGGCGACGCTTGTGATCAAATCGGATGTCGCAGCGGCGCTTACGCAAGCGGGCTTTGCCGCTCGCGTACACGACGTGCTCTCGCCACCGTGGACCAGTGCGTGGATCACCCCCGAGGGCTGCGAGAAATTGCGCCAGTACGGCATCGCGCCCCCCGAATTCCCCGTCGACAGTGTCGCTGCGTTGACCGGACGTCTTATGGCGGCCGCGTGTCCGCGCTGCGGCAGTCGCGACACAGAAGTGGTGTCGGAATTTGGGTCGACGCCCTGTAAGGCGTTGCACCGCTGTCTCGTGTGTCTTGAACCCTTTGATCGTTTTAAGTGCATTTGAGAGCGCGTATGTCCAGTTACCTTCCCTTGACTCTGGTCCGTCGCGAAATCATCGCGGAAGACGCCTTCGCCATTGAGCTGGCAGCGCCCCACGACGCATCCGACCTGTTCGTCTTTGAGGGGGGGCAGCATCTGCCGCTGCGCGCCATGGTTGATGGTGTGGATGTGCGGCGTACCTACTCCATCGTCTCCAAGCCCGGCGGTCCACTCGTCTTAGGTATACGTCGACAGGGGACGATGTCCGAGTACCTCGCCACTGTGCCGGTCGGGTCGGCGATCGAGGCGATGCCGCCGATGGGGCGCTTCCGCGCTGCGATTGATCCGTCGCAACCCCGGACGCATGTCGCTATCGCGGCAGGCTCGGGTATCACCCCCATCCTGTCCATCGTGCGCAGCGTCCTCGCCGAGGAGCCGGACGCACGCGTGGTGCTCTACTACGGCAATCGAACGCTGTCGCGCACCATGTTTGCCGACGCGATTCTGAGTTTAAAAAACCAGTACCTCGACCGATTCACCGTGCATTTTCTGATGAGCCAGGAGGAGCAGGAGATCGATCGTCAGTACGGCCGTCTGAATGCGGACACCGTGAAGTCGTTGGTGTCTGCTGACCTCGACCCTGCGGCTGTCGACGAGTGGTATCTGTGTGGCCCGGCCACGATGGTGGCCGATGTGACGGCGATGCTGCGTGCGCTGCCGGTGGCCGGTCGTATCCACAGCGAACGCTTCGGTGCGACTCGGCAGCCCATCGCGGTGCCGGTGAAGGAAGCGGTGCCGTCGGCCGACAGCGTGGAGGTCACGGTGACCGTGGACGGTCGTCAGCGTCGATTTACCATGGCGGCGGAGGGCGTAGTGCTGGATGCGGCGGAGGCGGCTGGCCTGCGCTTGCCGTATTCGTGCCGCGCTGGGATCTGTTCCACGTGCCGGGCCCAAGTCACGCACGGCCGTGTGGCGATGGACCGGAATCAGGCGCTTGAAGACTGGGAAGTCGAGGCGGGCTACATACTGTGTTGTCAGGCGCGCCCACTCACCGCGTCTGTGCACATTACCTACGACGACGTCTGAGGTTCGCTCATGGCCTACGAATCCATTCTGTACGCGTGTGATGGTGGCATAGCCCGCATCACCTTCAACCGCCCGGATCGCCTGAACGCCTTCACCGCAGCCATGCACGGCGAAGTGCGCGACGCGTTGTCTCGGTTAGGCGCTGACTCCGCTCGCGTGTTGGTGTTGACGGGCGCAGGGCGCGGCTTCTGCGCCGGTCAGGATCTGAACGATCGCGCGGTCGCGCCGGGCAGCGCGGCGGTGGATCTTGGCGATTCGATTGAGCGGCATTACGCGCCGCTCGTGATGACCCTACGTCAGCTACCGATGCCGGTGATCGCGGCCGTGAATGGCGTCGCCGCGGGCGCCGGTGCCAATTTGGCGCTCGCCTGTGACCTTGTGATCGCGGCGCGGTCGGCGTCGTTCATTCAGTCTTTCGCGAAACTCGGCCTGGTCCCGGATTGCGGCGGGACGTGGACGCTCCCGCGCGTCGTCGGTCAGGCTCGTGCCCTCGGGCTCGCGTTGCTCGGTGACAAGCTGAGCGCCGAGCAGGCGGCCGCGTGGGGCATGATCTGGCAGTGCGTGGAGGACAGTGCACTCACGTCCACCGTCGATGAGCTTGCGCAGCGCTTGGCGAGTGCGCCGACGCTGGGGCTCGCGCGCACCAAAGACGCCATCTACGGGGCGGGGTCGCGTACGCTGGCTGAACAGTTGCTCGTCGAGCGCGATTTGCAGCGCACGCTCGGGTACAGCGAGGACTACGCAGAAGGCGTGGCCGCCTTCAAAGACAAGCGCGCACCGCAGTTCCGCGGTCGCTGATTGACGCGCAGTGAGTACAAGGGGGGTCGTATGTCGGTAGACGCACAGCATCTGGCTGAGCAGTCGGTCGCGGCTCTGTACGAGCCGGACCGGGCGAGCCAGTCGTTGGGTATCACGATTGTGTCCATCGCCCCAGGGGCAGTCTCGGTCGCCATGACCGTCCGTGATTCGATGCTTAACGGCTTTGGGATCTGCCACGGTGGATTCCTTTTCACCCTCGCCGACAGCGCCTTCGCCTTCTCCTGCAATTCGGCGGGCGAGACGACCGTGGCGGCGAGCGGCCAAATTGAATTCCTGGAAGCCGCCCGGTTAGGTGATTCGTTGGTCGCCTCGGGTCGACGTCTGTGGGAACGCGGTCGCCAAGGCATTTACACGGTCGACATCACGCGGGGTGACGGGGCGCTGGTGGCGCTGTTCCGCGGTCGGTCCCATAAAATCGGCAAGACGCAACCCGCAGGGTGAGAGTGACGCTATGAAACACGCCTTTATTTGTGACGCGATCCGTACGCCGATCGGCCGCTACGGCGGTGCGCTGTCCTCGGTGCGCGCGGACGATCTCGGCGCGGTGCCGCTGCGCGCACTCATGGCGCGTCATCCGACGCTCGATTGGGACCGCCTCGACGACGTGGTGTACGGCTGCGCCAATCAAGCCGGTGAGGACAACCGTAACGTGGCGCGCATGTCGGCGCTGCTCGCCGGTCTGCCGCTCTCGGCCGGTGGTGTCACGCTGAATCGCTTGTGTGGGTCTGGCCTCGATGCGGTCGCCAGTGCCGCCCGGCAGATACAGGTGGGCGATGCTGAGTTGGTGATTGCCGGCGGTGTGGAAAGCATGAGCCGAGCGCCGTTTGTGGTCGCCAAGGCGGAAAGCCCGTTCGCGCGTGATCCGCAGATGTACGACACGACGATCGGTTGGCGTTTTGTGAACCGGTTAATGAAGGCCCAGTACGGCATTGATTCGATGCCGGAGACGGCCGAGAACGTGGCGGCTGAATACGGCATTTCGCGAGCGGATCAGGACGCCTTTGCGCTGCGCAGCCAGCAGCGCGCGCTACGCGCACAAGCTTCCGGTCGATTCGCTGAAGAGATCGTCCCGGTCACCATCCCGGCCCGCAAAGGCGACCCGATCGTCGTGAGTCAGGACGAGCACCCTCGTCAGACGACTCTCGAGTCATTGGCCAAACTGGGTACACCGTTCCGCGAAGGCGGCAGTGTGACAGCCGGCAACGCGTCGGGTGTCAATGACGGCGCGGCGGCGCTGATCATCGCGAGCGAAGCGGCGGTCGAGCGCTTCGGTCTGACGCCGCGGGCGCGCGTCGTGGGCACGGCGGTTGCGGGTATTGCACCGCGGATCATGGGGATGGGTCCGGCACCGGCCACCGAAAAGTTGCTGGCACGGTTGGGCCTCACGGTGAGTCAACTGGACGTCATCGAGTTGAACGAAGCGTTCGCCGCGCAAGGCCTTGCGGTGATGCGCCGACTGGGTTTGTCGGACGATGCGGAGCACGTCAATCCGAACGGCGGAGCGATCGCGCTCGGGCATCCGCTCGGCATGAGCGGCGCGCGCCTTGCAACGACCGCAATGCTCGAGTTGCGTCAGCGTGCGGGCCGCTATGCGCTGTGCACCATGTGCATTGGTGTCGGCCAAGGTATCGCGCTTGTGCTGGAGCGCATCGGATGACCGTACGCGATTTACACAGCTACATCCGCGGGTCCTGGTGGCGCGGGACGGGTTCGGCGACCGTGCTTCGCGATGCGAGCACCGGTGAGGGCGTGGCCACGGTGGTGGCCGACGGTCTGCCGGCCGAGTCGGTGTTGGCCTACGCGCGCACCGTGGGCGGGCCTGCCTTGAGGAGCCTCTCCTTTACCGATCGTGCGGCGATGCTGCGAACGGTGGGCAAACAACTGATGGCGTTGAAGGAGGAGTTTTACGAACTCTCCTATGCAACGGGCGCAACGCGCGCCGACGGCTGGGTCGATATCGAAGGCGGAATAGGTACCCTGCTCACATTCGCCAGTCGCGGCGCCCGCGAATTGCCAAACGCCCGCTGGTTACTAGACGGCGAGGCGGAACGTCTCTCTAAGCACGGCACCTTTGTCGGTCAGCACGTGCACGTGCCGATGATGGGCGCTGCGCTGCAGATCAACGCCTTTAATTTCCCCGTCTGGGGGATGCTCGAAAAAATGGCGCCGGCGATCTTGGCCGGCATGCCGGTCATCGTGAAGCCGGCGACCACCACCGCGTATCTGACCGAGGCCGTGTTCCGCCGTATCGTCGAAATGCAGGTGCTCCCGCCGGGCGCGGTGCAACTCATCATCGGGTCGGTGGGGGATCTCTTCGATCATCTGACTTGTCAGGACGTGGTGTCGTTCACGGGTTCCGCGGCGACCGCATCCCGACTGCGCAGTCACCCGCAGGTCCTCGCGCAGTCCGTGCGCTTCATGGCGGAAACCGATTCGCTCAATTCGGCGGTGCTCGGCCCTGATGCAGTCCCAGGCACGCCGGAGTTTGAGGCGTACATCCAGGAAGTGGTGCGTGAGATGACGGTGAAGGCGGGGCAAAAGTGCACCGCTATTCGCAAAATCATTGTGCCGATCGCGACGAGCGATGCGGTGCAGGACGCACTGCGCGCGCAGTTGAGCGCCATCACTGTCGGCGATCCGCGATCGGCGGACGTCCGTATGGGGCCGTTAGCGAGTCAGTCGCAGCGCGCGGAGGTCGAGCGTGCGTTAGGGTTGCTCAGCCTGGAGGCGCGGCGGGTCACCGACGCGTCGAACGCGGACCTGCCGGCCGCCGGCGCGTTCATGCGGCCGGTGGTGTTGGCGCACCCGGCGCCGATGACCGCGACGCAAGTGCACGTCACCGAAGCCTTTGGACCCGTCGCCACGGTGCTTCCCTACGGTTCGCTTGATGAGGCGATCACACTCGCGCAGCGTGGCGAGGGTAGCCTTGTGAGTTCGGTGTTCACCGCCGACGATGCCGTGGCGGAATCGTTGGTCTTGGGGCTTGCGCCGTACCACGGGCGTCTACTCATCGCCAATCGCCATTGTCAGCGTGAATCCACCGGCCACGGTTCGCCGCTTGCCACATTGGTTCATGGGGGTCCCGGTCGCGCCGGCGGCTCGGAGGAGATGGGCGGGATGCGGGGTGTGTTGCACTACCTGCAACGCGTCGCCTTGCAAGGCTCACCGGACACACTGACGCGGCTCGGCGGTCGATACATCCGCGGGGCTGCGACTCCTACGACAACGGTCCACCCGTTCCGTAAGCCGTTTCACGAGCTCGCCATCGGTGACACCTTCGTCTCGGGCGAGCGGGAGATCACCATCGCCGACATCGAGGCCTTCGCGGCCTTGTCGGGCGACCATTTCTACGCGCACATGTCCGAGGAAGAGGCGGCTCGAAATCCGCTGTTTGGCGGCCGCGTCGCCCACGGGTATTTTTTGATCAGCGCGGCCGCGGGCCTCTTTGTGGACCCGGACTATGGCCCGGTACTCGGCAACTACGGTCTCGATGCCCTGCGCTTTGTGAAGCCCGCCAAACCGGGCGATCGCATGCGCGTACGCCTTACGTGCAAGCAGAAATCCTTGCGGGCCGATAAAGGCTGGGGCGAGGTGCGCTGGGACACGGAAATCACCAATCAAGAACACGACACGATCGCCTCGTACGATGTACTGACGATGGTGAGCGTCCATGCGGTGCCCGATCGGGCCGAATAAGACACGACAGACGAGGGGGGTGGAATGCAACACGGAGCACGGGCGGGTCTTGAATCGATCGAGACGGCGAGCCGCGACGAAATCACCGCGCTGCAGCTGGAGCGTTTGAAGTGGTCGCTCAGTCATGCGTACCGAAACGTGGAACATTACCGCAAGATTTTCGACGCGGCCGGTGTGCATCCGGACGAGGTGACCTCGTTAAGTGACCTGGCGAAATTCCCGTTCTTATTGAAGAGCGATCTGCGCGACCATTACCCGTTCGGTCTTTTCGCCGTGCCGCGCGAACAGATTGCCCGAATTCACGCCTCGTCGGGCACGACCGGAAAGCCGACGGTAGTGGGTTACACCAAGCGAGACATCGACACGTGGGCGCAGTTGGTCGCGCGGTCGATTTATGCCGCAGGGGGCCGAGCCGGCGACATCGTCCACGTGGCGTATGGGTACGGCCTGTTCACGGGCGGCTTGGGTGCCCATTACGGTGCGGAGCGGCTCGGCTGTGCCGTGGTGCCGATGTCCGGTGGGCAGACCGAAAAGCAGGTCCAGTTGATCATCGATTTCAAGCCGCGCGTGATCATGGTGACGCCGTCCTACATGCTGACCATCGCGGAGGAGTTTGAGCGCCGCGGATTGGACGCGCGCGGTTGCTCGCTCGAAGTGGGTATTTTTGGGGCAGAACCGTGGACCGGGGCCATGCGCGACGCCATCGAGCAGCGCATGGGCATCGACGCAGTCGACATTTACGGTCTGTCCGAAGTCATGGGGCCAGGGGTTGCTAACGAGTGTGTGGAGACCAAGGACGGGTTGTGTCTCTGGGAGGACCATTTTTATCCCGAGATCATCGACCCCGAGACAGGCGAGGTGTTGCCGGACGGCATCGAAGGCGAGTTGGTGCTGACGTCGTTGACCAAAGAAGCCTTCCCCGTGATCCGCTACCGCACGCGCGACCGCACCCGACTCCTACCGCCGACGGCGCGCTCGTTCCGCCGTCTGGGTCGGATCAACGGACGCACCGACGACATGTTGATCATTCGCGGCGTGAACGTGTTCCCCTCGCAGATCGAAGAGATTCTGCTCAATCAACGCGTGTTCCTACCGAATTACCTGCTGGAGGTGGATCGGGAGGGTCATCTGGACACGTTGACCGTCAAGGTCGAGTGGCCATCGGCGCCCGTCAACCCGGGCGTCACGCCGGAGTCGGCGGCGCGCGAGTTGGCGCATCACGTCAAGTCCTCGGTCGGCATCAGTGTCGCCGTGGACATCGTCGGTGCCGGCACGTTGGAACGCTCCGTCGGCAAGGCCCGTCGCGTGATCGACCGTCGACCGAAGGGCTAAACCCGACGGTCGGACGGCGTCCGCGCACGGTCAGTGCGCGGTCAGGTAATCGACGGCGACGGAGGCCATGGCACGCACGCCGATCACCATCGCGCTTTCGTTGACGGTGAAATTCGGCGAGTGGTTGGCCGGAGCGTGGGCCGGATCCACCTCGGGCGGGTTGACGCCGAGCGTGAAGAAGAAGCCCGGCACTTGCGCGGCGAAATAGGAAAAGTCTTCGGACGCGAGCGTTGCTGGGAGTTGCTCGGTGGTGCTGACGCGCTTCAGTGACGGCAGCATCTGCTCGACGAGATCCGGGTTGTTGTACGTGACACCGTAGCCGTGCTCGATGTCGACTTGCGCCTCCAGCCCTGAGGCTTCCGCCGTTAATTTGGCGATGCGCGTGATCCGCGCCAGGAAATCCTCTCGCTGCGTCGGGTCGAGGGTCCGGATCGTGCCCTCCATCGTGACTTCACCGGGGATCACGTTGCTGCGCACGCCGCCGTGGATGGAGCCGATTGAGACGATGGCCGGTGCGCGCGAGCTGTTCATCTGGCGACTGGGGATCGTTTGCAGCGCGACGACGATCTCGCCGGCAACCGTGACGGGATCCTTGCCCATCCAGGGCATCGCGCCGTGCGTCTGCACGCCTTTCACGGTCAGATGCAGCGTGTCGCTGCTGGCGGTGGCGCCGCCTTTCTGCCAACCGAGGAGACCGGCGGTGCCGGGCATCACGTGCAGACCGAACACCGCGTCCGGTTTCGGGTTATTGAACGCGCCGTCTTGCAGCATGCCTTCCGCACCCCATGCGCGCGACCGATCATCGGCCCCTTCTTCGGCCGGTTGGAAGATGAACATCACGGTGCCCGGAATGTCTTTCTTGAGACCGGACAAGACCGTGGCGACGCCCATCAACATCGCCGTGTGCGAGTCGTGGCCGCAGGCATGCATGACCCCGACCTCGCGACCTTGGTAAGTGGCTTTGACGGTCGATGCAAACGGCAGACCGGTGGCTTCGGTGACCGGAAGCGCATCCATGTCGGCGCGCAGGGCGACCACTTTCCCGGGCTTCCCGCCGCGCAATATCCCGATGACACCGTTCTTGGCGAGACCCACGCGGACCTCGTCAAAGCCCAGCTGTCGCAGGTGTGCCGCGACGAGCGCGCTCGTGCGCTCTTCGTGATTGGAGAGCTCCGGGTGCTCGTGCAGATCGCGCCGCCAGCGCACCACATCACCCATCGCCGCTTCTGCCCGCTGATCGAGGTCCGCGTGCAAATCGCGACCGCTGGCGGCAGCACTGAGCAGGGCACACATCACGGCGGTTAGGATCAGGCGCATGGAGGCGTCCTCGTCGGTTAAGTAGGAGTGTCCGATCCTACCGGTTTTGAGGGCGATCGCGGTCCTACGGGGCTTGCGCCGTATACGGCGTGCGGCGGTTCATGCCCAATAATGCCGAAAAAAAATATAACTCTCTATTTTATAAATGAAAAACGATCGTACCTAATAGTTTGAAATTCGCGCGGTGATGGCTTGAACCACCCCCGGTGGGCGGGCACGTTATTGATCCCACCCTTCCGCGTGCGAGGATCGATCATGCAAGACGCGTTGATTGCATCGGATACCCGAGAAAGCCGTTTGTCGGCGCACCTGTCACTCCTGCGCAAGGGTTTTGGTGGAGCGCCTTTCATCGCTCAGTGCGACGGGGGCTTGATGGCCGTGGCGGAACGACTGTTCGACGCGTCGTCCTTACCGTGGGTGTGGACACGCCGACTAACGGTCCGCGGTGGGATTACCTCCTGCAAGGGTTGTCGCGCCATGCGCCGTGGGTCGCCCTGTACAACCCCGGCCCTACGCGACGGATCGCCTTGTGCCGACTGCCGGTCGCACTCTACGACCACTATGCCCGTGACCTTGATTTTTACCCGGGTTCGAGCGTGACGGATGTCCCGGTGCAGTGGCAGCGAGTGCTGGCGCGCCTCGCGTTTCAGACCGGTCTGAGTGCACACGACGAGCCGGCTTGGCAGGCTGGGGAGACGCTTGTCATTCCGCACCATCGGCACTGGGCGTACGACATTGTCAGTGACAGCCGTGCGCCCGCCGAACCGCTGTGCCAGCTCATTGCACCCGGTTGGCGCTTCAACGGGCATCAGTTGTGGCGAAGGCTACGTGAGCTGGGCTTTGAGTCTTTTTTACCCTGGTACGCCCGGGCGCAGCGCTCATAAGTCCTGACTATACGGACCGCGGACGACCTGATAACGACTGTTGACGTTGGCCGCGTTTACATAGCGCGTGCCCTCGTTATCGAGAGTCCCGGCGCTGGCGTGCACGTGTCCGAAGCAGTGCAATCGAGGCCGGAGTACGGCGAGTCGTCGGGTGAGCGCCTCGCAACCGCAGGCGATGCCCTGCCGATTCCGATCGAGTATCCCGCGAGGAGGGGTGTGCGTGATGAGCACGTCGGTCCGGCTTGGTATCCGCGCCCAACGCGCGGCGAGCGCGGACGGCGACTGATAAAACGCCCACATCGCTAACTGTGGGACCCACGGCGCGCCGTAGAAGTGAAGGCCACCGATCTCGATCCCATCGTCTTCGAGATACAACGCGTTTTGAAATACCGGCCGACCGGCCTTCGAGAGGGCTTCGACCCCGAAGTCGTGATTTCCGCCCACGTACAAAATCGTGCCAAACGCTTGTCGGCCAAACCATGCGTCGAGACGAGCGACGTCCTCCGGATCGTTATAACCGGGTATCTCGCTATCGCCACAGTGGATTAACACGTCGCCGCTGAGGGGGCCGAGTTCCTCGTGTCCGCCGTGAGTGTCGCTGATGATGACAATGCGCATGACCGTCCTTGTTATCGGGCCAGCCCTCCATGGGCCGACGTCCTCTCTGCGGACCGTTACGCATGGCACCACGACGCCGTGCCGGATCGCGCGTGCGAACGCGTGCGCGTCCAGTACACTACAGCCTCACCCCGACCGATGATCGTCGATTTATTTTGCTACGGAGACTGACCGTGAAAAATCTTAATCCCCGGATCTCCGCTGCAATATTTACCGTACTTCTGCCGTTCGCAAGCCGAGGGGCGCCGGTCGTGAATTCCGCTGAAATCGAGGCGGGATTGGAGGGGTGTTGGTTAGGCGCTTTGCATTACAAAGATTATCAATCCAACCGCATGTTCGATTTGCCGATTTATACCCAAATTATGGCGATTGGCGATCATCGCACCTTCGTGCGCAAGTCGAGATTTGACGACGGTCCTAAGCGAAAAGTCTATATCACCACGCTGACGCAGTTTTCGAGCGCGGGTGACAAGGTGTTTTACGCCAGTTCACGCGTGGGTAATGATTTTGAGATCACCACCGATGATGTCGTCGTCGAGTCCTATCAGGATGCGACGCATTGGCGCGAGCTCTATCAACGTGTCGATATTGACGGGGATCAGAAGTCGAACATTCGTGTTCAGGTGACTCGGGACGGGGACAAACTGATTTCCGAGAAGCAAGTCAAAGGCATCGATGAACCGGCGGATGCGTTCAAATTTCGCAATCAATCCGAATTGCATTTAATGCCGACCTGCGATGAAACCGGCACCCTGTCGTCGATTGGAACGCCGTTAGGTGGCCACCGGTAAACGGCCAGCAGTAAACCCGAGCTCTCCGGGGGTTTCTGTGCTGGATACGCCGCGCAGCGGGAGTGTTGTGATCACCCGACCCGCGTAACGACGAGGCTGTCACGACGAGCCGCACGGGCGGGTGCTCCGTGGTGCATTCGATGACACGGATCCGTACGCGAATTACGTCCGCGGAGTCTGTGAACGCGACAGGGGATAAAAAGGGGCAGTTTCCGGGCACAGCCCGTCGTTTCCCGCGGCCTCGCGACCGCCGCAACAGGGCGACGGCTCAACGGGCGCATAGACACCCCCAGCACGGCGGCGTCGATGGCCATACCGGAACCATGGCTCGGACATACCCCGTGACCGTACCGCTGACGCCGGCGATCGCCAGTAGCAAGAGCCACTCCCCGAGCGTCCAGCGCGGTCGGGTCCGCGGCGCTGTCCGGTCCACCGTCGATGAGGCCTCCGTCGGCCTCGACTGCGGAGTCATGCTCCGCCGCCTCTCGGCACTCCCAACCCAGCCGCACGATCCGCGGTTGAGGTAAGCCTCACCGGCGCACCAGCGCGTGTGGGCATCCTAGCGCAGGCTGCGGGTTGCACCGGTGGGGGGCCTCTCAAGGCCTCGGCAATTGATCCACGGCGATGTTTAAGGCCAACACGTTGACTGACGGCTCCCCTAGGAGTCCCCAGACCCGCCGCCGGCTCTGGCGATGGACGACGTCCAAGAGCGTGGACGCGGCTATACCGGTGGCGGCGGCCACGCGAGGGACCTGCCATTCGGCCGCCGCGATGCTGATCTCCGGATCGAGTCCGCTGGCCGAGGCGGTCACGAGATCAATCGGCACGGGGCCATGCGAGGACGGGTTGCTCGCCTGTAAGGCCGTCACGCGCTCCGCGACTTGCTTCGCCCACTCGGGGTTGGTGGGCGCCAGATTCGAGGCCGCGCCGAGTGCGGCGTCGTACGGCACTCCCGCGGTCGCCGACGGCCGACCCCAAAAATGCTCCGGCGCGGTGAACGACTGGCCGATCACGACCGAGCCGATGGTGGCGCCGTTGGGCCCCGACACGAGGCTCCCATTGGCTTGATGCGGGGCGACGAGTTGCAGAATCCCCGTGATCAGTAACGGATACCCCACCCCGAGCAATAGCGTACAGGCCAACACCAACGTCACGGCCGGGCGTACGGTCGCGAGCAGCGCGTTGAGGCTTTTCAAAAGGCACCTCCCAGCATCACCAGGATAACGTCGATCAATTTGATACACGGGAACGGCAGCACGACCCCACCGAGTCCGAAGATCGCAAGATTACGACTCAAGAGTTTGGCGGCACCGATGGCGCGATAGCGCACGCCGCGTATGGCCAAGGGAATCAGCGCAATGATAATCAACGCATTGAAAATCACCGCCGACAGAATGGCGCTCTTGGGCGAGTGCAGGTGCATGACGTTGAGGACGCGCAATTCCGGGTACACCGGCACAAAGACCGCCGGGATGATCGCGAAATACTTGGCCAGATCGTTCGCGATCGAAAAGGTGGTTAACGCTCCGCGCGTCATCAGCATTTGCTTGCCGGTCTCGACGATCTCAATGAGTTTCGTGGGGTTGGAGTCGAGATCCACCATGTTGCCGGCTTCTTTCGCTGCCTGTGTACCCGTGTTCATCGCCACGGCCACGTCCGATTGCGCCAGCGCGGGCGCATCGTTGGTGCCGTCGCCGGTCATGGCCACCAGATGCCCCCCCGCCTGTTGCTCGCGTATCAGTCGGAGTTTGGCTTCCGGCGTGGCTTCGGCCAAAAAGTCATCCACACCGGCTTCGGCGGCAATGGCCGCCGCGGTCAACGCATTGTCGCCGGTGATCATGATGGTCCGGATGCCCATGCGACGCAGTTCGCCGAAGCGCTCACGGATGCCGCCTTTGACAACATCTTTGAGCTCAACCACACCGAGGACGCCCCGATCGTCGGCCACGATCAGCGGCGTGCTGCCGCGCCGGGCGACCGTGTCGGCGATGTCGGACGCGGCGGTCGGGAAAACCCGGCCACAATCGCGCACGTACAGGCGGATGGCGTCGACGGCGCCTTTGCGGACCCGACGTGCGCCGACGTCCACGCCGCTCATCCGCGTCGTCGCGCTGAAGGGGATGAAGGTGCCGCCCAACTCGCGCAGATCGCGCTCTCTGATCTGATAGTGATTCTTGGCGTAGACGACGATGGAACGGCCCTCCGGCGTCTCGTCGGCGAGCGATGCCAACTGTGCCGCATCCGCAAGCTCTGCCTCGCTCACGCCGGGGACCGGTAGAAAGGCGGAGGCTTGTCGATTGCCGAGCGTGATGGTTCCGGTCTTATCGAGGAGCAAGACGTCAACGTCGCCGGCGGCCTCGACGGCCCGACCGGACGTTGCGATCACATTGGCTCGAAGCATGCGGCTCATGCCGGCGACGCCGATCGCGGACAAAAGCCCACCAATCGTGGTAGGGATCAGGCAGACCAGCAAGGAGACCAGCGCCACAATACCCACCGGGGAACCGCGGCCGCTGACCGTCACCGAGAACACGGAGAAGGGGAGGAGCGTCGCGACAACCAGCAAGAAGATGATGGTCAGGGTGATCAACAGGATCGACAGCGCAATTTCATTCGGCGTCTTCTGCCGGGCGGATTGTTCGACCATCGCGATCATGCGATCGAGGAAGGTATCACCCGGGTCCGCGGCCACTTGATAGACGAGCCAATCCGACAGCACTTTGGTGCCGCCCGTCACCGAGGAAAAGTCGCTGCCGGCGCTGCGGATCACCGGTGCGGATTCGCCGGTAATGGCGCTCTCATCGACCGAGGCGATACCCTCCACCACGTTGCCGTCGGTGGCGACGGTTTCGCCCGCACGGACGATGACGTAATCGCCACGACGTAAGGCGGAAGCCGGGGTTTCGGTGTAGTCGTCGGTTCGGGAGGGATCGGCGAGGCGCCGGGCGATGACCGTCTGGCGCATAGCGCGCAGTGTCGCGGCCTGGGCGCGACTGCGACCCTCGGCGATGGCCTCCGCGAAGTTCGCAAACAACACCGTAAACAACAGCCAACCGCTGATGATCAAGGCATAGCTGTCCCAGGCGCCGTGCGCCGGCGTCTGCACCGCCATGAACGCCGTGAGAACGGTGCCCACGTACACCACGAACATGACGGGATTGCGCCACTGCACGCGCGGATCGAGTTTGCGGAACGAATCGACGATTGCGGCCAGTAATATCTTGCCGTCGAACAAAGACTGATCTTGCCGTATGTCGCTCATGGCGCAGTGCCCCCTGCTGTCACCAGCGCATCGGCCACCGGGCCCAGTGTGAGTGCCGGCACGAAGGTCAGTACGCCGACGAGGACGATGGTGCCGACCAACAGCATTCCGAACACTAAACCGGACGTTGGCATCGTGCCGGGACCGGGCTCCAACGGGCGTTTTCGGGAAAACGCATCCGCAAGCCCCAAGGCCGCAACGATGGGCCAGAAGCGCCCGAGGAACATGGCAATGCCGAGCGAGATGTTGAAAAAGGGCGTATTCGCGTTCAATCCACCCATGCTGCTGCCGTTGTTGTTGGCGGCAGAGGAGTACCCGTAGAGGATTTCAGTAAATCCTCGCGCGCCGGGATTCCCCACCGATTTCAATGCATCCGGCCACAACACGGCCACAGCGGTACCGATCAGCACGAGGGCGGGCGTGACGAGGACAAAGATCGCGACCAACTTCATCTCCGTCGCTTCAATCTTCTTGCCGAGGTACTCGGGTGTTCGGCCGATCATGAGTCCCGCGATAAACACCGCGAGCAAGGCATACACCACCATCGTATAGATGCCGCTGCCGACACCGCCCGGTGTGAGCTCTGACAGTTGAATCAGAAACAGCGGGACAAAGGTGCCCATTGCCGTCATCGAGTCGATGGACGCGTCCGTCGCACCGGTCGAGGTACCGGTGGTGGCCGCCGTAAAGAGGGTCGAGCTCACAATACCAAAGCGCGTCTCTTTGCCTTCCATGAGACCGCCGGATTGAAGGGCAGACTGTGCCGCGGACACGTTGATGCCGCTCGGTACGGCGTTGCGCTGCTCCGCAGCACCGCCCAGAAACGCCAACGCAACGAGCAATCCCAACATCACCTGCCGCAGCAGGCGCGCATCTCGCGGACGACCGACTTGCAGACCGAAGGTGTAGGTCAGTGCGAATGGGATGCACAGCAGCGCCACGATTTGCACAAAGTTACTCAGCGCCGTGGGGTTCTCGAACGGATGCGCCGAGTTGGCGCCGAAGAAGCCGCCCCCGTTCGTGCCAAACATTTTGATCGCCTCTTGGGACGCGACGGGTCCGACCGCGATGTGCTGGACGGTGCCTTCAACGGTGTGTACCACGGCGTCGTACTGCAGCGTCTGTACCGCGCCGGCGATACCGAAATAGAGCGCGAGCAGAATGGCGCCCGGCAAGAGCACGTAAACCGTGGTGCGCAGACAATCGGCCCAAAAATTCCCGAGTAGGCCCTCTGCCCGGCTGCCGAGGCCGCGGCCGAGCGCGACAGCCACGGAAATGCCGGTTGCTGCCGAGAGAAAGTTTTGTACCGTCAATCCGGCCATCTGCACGCTGTGATTCAACGTGTTATCACCGGAATACGCTTGCCAGTTGGTGTTGGTGAGGAAACTGAGCGCCGTATTGAACGACAGATCCGGGCTGAAGCCGGGACGATCCGCCAGAGCGAGCGGTAAGTGGCCTTGCAGGCGAAGCAACAGGTATAGCGCAATCCCGCCGACGACGTTGAAGGCGATGAGGGCTCGCGCGTAGCCCGCGAAGCCCATCTCGACGGTCGGGTCGATGCCCAATCCGCGCCATACCGCGGACTCAAGGCGCATCCAACGCGACGCAGAGGCGGGCCCCACGGCGACCACGCGATAGACGTAGGCGCCGATCGGTCGCGCCAACACGGCCACCGTCACGATGACAGCGATCGCATAGAGGAGAAATTCGGTCCAGAAATCGATCATTTTCCGTCAGCCTTCAGCAGTTCGCGGATCAGATAGATCAGCAGTAGACCGGCCACGATGCCGGCGACGGCCACGGCGGTCATGGACGCCCCCGCGGGGGTGTGATCGCCGCAATCAGCCACGCCGTGACGCCCACAAGCGCGACATAAATCAGCAATAAAATGATGTCCATTTCGTCCTCCGGCGCGCAGTGTAGAGCCAGCGGTGTGAAAAAACGGTACATTTTTTAACGCTCGCATACCCCCGGACGGTTCAGTAGAGTCCACGCTTCCAACGAGGATTGGCTACATGGAACGCCCGAACCCCGACGAACTGCTGAGCAATCTGCAGCGTGAAACCGCCAAAGCGCAGCGTGGCCGGCTCAAAGTGTTTTTTGGCGCCAATGCGGGCGTTGGCAAAACCTATTCGATGCTTGAAGCGGCGCGTTTTGCCGTAGCCGCCGGCGAAGAGGTGGTTGCCGGGTATTTGGAATCCCACGGCCGTCAGGAGACCGATCGACTGGCGGCAGGTCTTGAGACGATTGAGCCCTTGATCGTGCGCAGCAACGGCCTTGAGCGCAAGGAATTCAATCTCGACGCCGCGTTGCGACGGCGTCCCCGCATCATCTTGGTGGACGAGCTCGCGCACTCGAACATCGTCGATGGCGATCCGCCGATGCGACACGCCAAGCGCTGGCAAGATATTGAAGAACTCTTGGATGCCGGGATCAATGTTTGGACCACCGTCAACGTCCAACATATTGAGACGCTGAATGACGTCGTCGCCGGAATTACGGGTATCCGACAGCGCGAAACCGTGCCGGATCGCATTTTCGATGAAGCCGACGAGGTCGAGCTCATCGATTTGCCGTCCGACGATCTCTTGGCGCGACTGCACACCGGGAAAATTTACAGTCTCGACAAGGTGCCGGCGGCGACTTCCGGGTTCTTCCAAGCCTCCAACCTGATTGCGTTGCGCGAATTGGCGCTGCGACGGACCGCCGATCGCGTCGATGCGGATGCGAGGGAACTCCGATCGGAGCATGGGAAATCGCGACCGTGGCTCGCGCGGGATCGTTTTTTGATCGCGGTGGATGCGAACAGCCAAGCGGAGGAACTCATCCGGTTCGGCAAGCGCTTCGCCGATGCCCTCGATGCGGACTGGGTGGTGGCCACGGTCGAGGTGCCGATCGCTCGCGTGCAGAGTCGTGACATCATTCGGGTGCAACGCGCGGACAAACTTCGGTTTGCGGCGAGCTTGGGTGCGGAAACGGTCACGCTCGATGGCGTGCATATCGCCGAAACGTTGGTCGAATACGCCCGCCAACGCAACATTTCGAGAATCGTGGTGGGGACGCCGACGCCGCGGCATTGGCAGATTTGGGGGTCTCGCCCGTTAAGCGCGCAGCTCCAGCAAATTGCGCCGGACCTCGATGTTTCCATCATCGCCCGCCGCGCCGTCAATACGGCCGAACGGGTGGCACGTGACGAGCGCAGTCGGACGGCGGCGAAACGCAAGCCGCAATGGAAGTCCTATCTCGCCATCGTTGGCATTTCCTCACTGTGCACGCTCGTCGCTCAGCTCATGTATCCGCACTTCGAGCTGTCGAACATCTTGATGGTCTACTTGCTCGGCAACACCCTCATTGCCTATCGCCTCGGTCGTCGACTGGCGTCGATCGCGGCAGTCGTTCACGTGCTCCTTTTCGACTTCTTCTTCGTGCCGCCCCGGTTTACCTTCGCGGTGGCGGACGCCCAATACCTCGTGACCTTTGCGGTCATGCTGTTCATTTCGCTCACGATCGCCGCCCTGGTCTCCAACGTCCGCGCGCAGACGAAGGTCGCGATCGCTCGCGAACGACGAACGTCCCTCTTGTACGGGATGACTCGGGAATTGGCGGCCGAGCGCTCGGTCGAACGGCTGATTGCCATTGGCTCCCGACACGTCGCCGAAGTGTTCTCGGTGGACGTCTGTGTCTTGCTCGTGGATTCGATCGGGCGTCTCGTGGCGCTCACCCCCGTGAACGACATCGACCGGTCCATCGCGGAATGGGTCTACACCCATAACCGACCGGCAGGCCTCGGCACCGACACGCTGCCGGGCACCTCCCGGCAGTACCTACCCCTCACCGGAACCAAGTCGCCTCTGGGTGTGCTGGCAGTCCGCCCGGCGGACTTGTCGCGCCTGAAGGCGCCGGAGCAGCGCTTACTGTTGGATACCTTCGTGGGGCAAATCGGTCTCGCGATCGAACGCGCCCAGACCAATGAAGCGGCCGAGCACGCGGTGGTGGTGGCGGAAACAGAGACGCTGCGCAACACGCTGCTCGCGTCTGTGTCGCACGATCTGCGCGGGCCCTTGTCGGTGATAGCCACGGCGAGCGGTATGTTGACGTCACCGGAAGTCAATTTATCGGAAGCTAAGCGCAGCGAGTTGTTGGCGACGATCGCGCGCAAGTCATCGGAAATGTCGGAACTGGTTCGTGACGTGCTCAGTCTGGTGCGCCTCGAGTCCGGGGCGATTCGTCCGGAGTGCGCGTGGTGCGACGTCGACGAGATGGTATCGAGTGCGCTGGAGATTGCCGCTGAGCGATTGGGGTCGCGCACGGTCCGGCGCTTATTGGCGCCGAACTTTCCGCGCGTCTATCTGGACGAGGTGATGGTGCTGCAGTTGCTCGGCAACCTGCTCGACAATGCTGCGAAGTACACGCCGGAGACGGCGACGCTCGAGATAGGCGCGGAAATCCGAGGGCCCGTTCTTGAACTGTGGGTCAGCGATGACGGGCCGGGCATTCCCGGTAGCCAGTTCCCGCAGCTCTTCGAGAAATTTCACCGGGGCATCCCGGAGCGCAATGACGGAGGGGCGGGGCTCGGTCTTGCGATTTGTAAGACGATCGCACGGTTGCACGAGGGTCAAATCGTCGCCGAGCCGGTGTCCCCGCACGGACTCTGCTTCCGTCTCACGTTGCCGCACGCCGTGGAGGGTTCGGCCGTTTGAACAGCCGCTACACCGTCTTGTTGGTGGAGGACGACACGGATATTGCGTCCGTCATGGTGAGCCTCCTGGAGTCGCAGGGTTACCGTGTGCGGGTCGCGGGCGACGTGGCAACCGCTCAGCGCGAGATTGCCTCCGCGCGTCCTGATCTCATTCTGCTCGATCTCGGCTTGCCCGACGGTGATGGGCTAGCGGTGTTGCAGGCCGCGCGGAGGGTGTCGGCATTGCCTGTGATTGTGGTGTCGGCACGGGAGGAGGAGTTCGAGCGGGTCAAAGCCTTGGACGCCGGTGCCGACGATTACGTTTTGAAGCCGTTTACCGTCCCGGAGTTTTTGGCGCGGATCCGCGCGGCGCTGCGGCGGCTAGCCCACGACGGTCGGCAGTCGGCAATTTTGGCGCTCGAGACATTGACCGTTGACCTGGAGCGGCGACTGGCGATGCGCGATGAGAAAGCCGTGCATTTGACGCCGATCGAGTTTCGGTTGCTCGAGGCGCTGGCACGCCGCCGGGGTCGGCCGGTCACAACGGCTGCGCTCATCCGGGAAGTCTGGGGCGAGGCGCGCAGCGACGATACGCAAGGATTGCGCACGTATGTGCGTCTACTGCGCCAGAAGATCGAAGCGGACCCCACGCGCCCTCGCTTGCTGTGTACCGAACCGGGCGTCGGTTATCGCTTGGCAGGCGACTGATCGGCAGACCCTCTGGCCGGAGAGGGCCGGGTTGCCGAGAGCGGGATGTGGGTGTCTGCGAAATAACTCGACCTACGCTACACTCGCACGAATCAGGGGTTCGTCGGCGACAGGGCTTTCGGTGGCCTCGGTGGCTGTGCGCAAATCCAGCGAGGGTGACTAAAATTCATGTCTGATTCCGACGCCTCCAAGAAGAATAACGCCTCCGGTGTGTACATCACTGGGTTGGGGCTGTTGGCCTCGATCGTCATTATTCTGACGAGCAACTCACTGATCATGATTGCCGACACGCTGGGGTCGGCGCTCGATTTTTGTTCCATCCTGTTCGCCTATCTGACTCTCCAAGCCATCCGGAACGGCGATCATCCGGCTTTCGATTACGGTCTCGGCAAGCTGGAGAACCTCGTCAGTCTCGTGATCGGGATTTTTATCCTGATCGCCGTCTTTCTGCTCGTCGGGATGGCCGGCTACCGGGTCTACCATCCGAGGCACTTGGAAGGGTTCGGCATTATCATCGCGCTGATCATGGCGACGGGCTTTTCGGTGGCCAACGCCGTGCTCTATCTCAAGAGTATGCGGGTCTGGCGTCGTTCTCAGTCGCCGGTCGTGTATGCGCAGGGTCGGGTCTTCCTCGTGAAGGCGCTGGCTGATGCCGCGATCGTCGGGATCTTTGTGACGTGTAAAATCTTCGACGGTGTCTGGACCGAGTATTTGGACACCGTCGCCGCGTTCGTGCTGGCGCTGGTGATGATACGCAGCGGCTGGCATCTGATTCGGTACGCCGTGCGCGATCTCTTGGACCACTCCGCCGCCGAGCCCATGCAACTGGCGATCAATCGGCAGCTGGCGGATCATTTTTCGCACTATGCCTCCTTCGTGAAGGTCCGTAGCCGCTGCGCCGGACGCGATTTTTTTGTCGAGATTTTTCTCGGCTTTGCCGCTACGACGACGATGGCGGAGATCGCGGGACTCACAGAATCCATGCGGCACATGATCCGCGACGAGTTTCCCGCCGCGCACGTCGAGGTTATTCCCGTTCTGCAAGGCGATTAGTGCCGGACGGGACGTTCGTCCGAGCGGCAGAATTGCGCTCACCGCGCTTGCGTCACCGGCGACTATCGGGGCGTGTCCAAACCGTTTACGCTGCGCAGGCGTAAGCGCGATCGGGTGCTCTCCATCCCATTTTCACGAGGTTCGAAGCAATGTTGAAAATCACGGCCCTGGCGGCAGCGGTACTGACGCTTATTTTCGTCCGCCTTTCATTTGCCGTCATAGCGTTGCGTCGCACCAATCAAGTCGCGCTGGGCAGCGGCGGAAACGTGGCGTTGGAGCGGGCGATTCGGGCCCAAGGCAATTTCTCCGAATACGTTCCGCTGGGGTTGATCTTGCTCGGCTGCCTCGAATTGAACGGCGCGCCGTCATGGCTCGTGGCCATCCCCGCCATCACCCTGATTATCGGTCGGCTCTTTCACGCCAAGGGCATCAACGAGCCGCCCCCGCACTTTGCCAATCGCGTGCGCGGCATGATGTTCACGTTCGCAACGTTGATCACACTGGTGGTATTGAACGTCGGTTGGGTCGCTTACCAAGGATTGATGACGACGATGCCCTGAGGACTCTGCGTGGGTCAGTTTCTGGGTCGGCTGCGCCGCGGACTGCACGTCGCTGTGTTGTGTCTCGCGTCCGCCGCGGCGGGTGCGGGTAGCCTCGGCGATGCGCGCGCCCCCAGCGCGGCTGACCAATTGCAGACGCTCACTGCGGCGTATCAACCCGACGAGCTGATCTGGATGGATATCGAGGTCGATACCCATCGGCGACTCGCCGCGATGGAGCGATTGGCCCGGGTGATCGGGCGATAGTCCTAACGCACGAGGTGTCCCGCGCGGCGAGCGGCTACGCCTCAATACCGACTTGAAACTCGCCTCGTCGCGGCGACGGAGAGACGCCTCTCAATTCGCAGTCGTCTCGAGAATCCGTGCGACCGTGTCGGCTAACGCGCAACCCAAAACGGTGTGCTGGTCGGCATCCAGATGGACGCCGTCCTTCGGGCTCGACGGTGTGACCGATCCGGCATCGAAGTAGTGGCAGCCCAGCTCTGCGCAGATGTCACGATAGGCCGACGCCAGTCCCACGCTCTTCGTCTCCGCACCGGCAAATTTTGCCGCGATAGGGCCCTTCGGTGTCCCAAAGGCGGGGGGTGCCACGACCAAAATCGTTGGAATGCGCATGCCTGGCTCTATGGGGGCGTGGCGGATCGCACGAACCAGCGTGGCAATGCCCTGCGCGGAATGCCACGCGGTGTGCGGATGAATCGACTGAAAGTCGTTGGTCCCGAGCAGAAGAATCACGAGCGACAACGGCGAGTGCATTTCAATCTTTTGCGCAAGTCCGGTGAGCCCATTTCGGCCGGGGAGGAACGGGTCCTCAAACACCGTTCTGCGGCCGTTCAAGCAATCTTCGAGGACCCTGGCGTGATGGCCCCTTTGGACGAGTTCGCGCTCAAGCACGCCGGGCCAACGCTCATGAAACGCCAAGCGCAGACGGGTTAACGGAACAATCCCCCACGTC